>ENA-ORCR01000051-ORCR01000051.1-marine-metagenome-genome-assembly--contig:-NODE-51-length-147395-cov-8.181607_pt1 | contig 147395 bp, 124 predicted proteins | sample MGYA00237782_ERZ508514 | MGnify/ENA primary metagenome ERZ508514 (study PRJEB26185, sample SAMN06268960) | marine metagenome | isolation source: Eden Landing Ponds, San Francisco, CA, USA | place... | reverse complement strand
GCCGCCACCAGCCCCGTGATGTGGGCGATGTCCGCGAGGTGGTAGGCGTCGACCGCGTCGGCGGCTTCCTGAATCCGCTCGAAGTCGACCTCACGGGGGTACGCCGAATACCCCGAGACGATGATGTCCGGGTCGAACTCCTCTGCGTGGTCGTGGAGGCCCTCGTAGTCGATGTAGCCGGTCTCCTCGTCGACTTTGTACTGTTCGACATCGTACACCTGGCCGGCGAAGTTCGCCGGGTGACCGTGCGAGAGGTGGCCGCCGTGGGTCAGGTCCAGCGAGAGAATCTTGTCGCCGGGTTCGAGGACGCCGAGATAGACGCCCATGTTGGCCTGCGAACCAGAGTGTGGCTGGATATTGACGTGGTCCGCGCCCCACAGTTCTTTCGCGCGGTCGATAGCGAGCTCCTCGACGTCGTCGGCGTACTCGCAGCCGCCGTAGTAGCGCTCGCCGGGGTAGCCCTCGGCGTACTTGTTCGTCAACTCGGAGCTCTGGGCTTCCATCACGGCTTCGCTGACGTGGTTCTCGCTGGCGATCATCGCCAGCGTGTCGTTCTGCCGGCCTCGTTCGCCCTCCAGGGCGTCTGCGACTGCCGGGTCCGTTTCCCGCACGGTTTCGTAGCTCATGTATCCGAATCGGGACCGGTACGACAATAATCTACCCTTTGGGCCCACGCGTGTGAGTGGCTGGCACGTCATGTCCGCTGCCGCGAGTACGGTAGGCTCTAACACCCGTACGTATATATTGGATGACGGTCCACATCCTCACGCATGGTCACCTGGGGGGTGACAGGCGAGCGGGTGGGCCGGGACAGCAATGAGACGCTGGACTGGGACGGGGAAACGGTCGACCCGACCGCGCTGGTGCGCCAATTACACAGTCGAGAAGTCACGGACGGCGAACAGTTACCACAGCGTGTCGACGACTGTTACCGGGGGAGTGTCACCGAGGTAGCGCTACCGTCGGTGGATGCCAGGGTAACCCGAGTTGACACTGACGCTGACACCGAGACGGTTGACTCACCGACGACGCTACAGGAGGGAACGTATCTGCTGACGATGCAGGCCCGGGCTGCCGGTAGCGACCGGGAATCGCCGCTCGGTGTCGTCGACGACATTCGGATTCACGTCCGCTTCGACGGCCCGGCGTCGCTCCATTCGGCCGGCATTACCTCTGTCCTTGCCTTCGGAGAGCCGACGAGTGTTACAGTCGGGTTCGTCTGGGAGACGAACGCGGAGCGGCCGCATCTGCAGATCCCGGCAACGCCCGCGGGGCTCGCAACGGCGATCACGCACCTGAGCGGCGCACATCACACGATGCAGCCGTCCCGTTCGCACCCGGAACTCCGCAGCCATCCGCCGATAGTCACGACCGGCGAGACGACCCGCATCCCCGAAACAGTTCGGCAGAACCGCCCTGAAACTGGCATCACGCTCCGTGTCCCAGAGTGCGAGGCGGAACTGCTCGTCAGCGCACCGCTGGCGTACTATCTCGGGGCCGAAGTGGTCATCGAGTCGCGGGATGACGCACTGTTGACCGCGGATGGCACGTCGGTACACCTCTCCTTCGACGCGTGGCCGTCGCTACAGGACGGCGTCGCGGCGCTGCTCCGGAAGGTGTTCTACCTCGACTGTCAGGTCAGACACGTCGACCCGGCCGAGAGCGGGAGCCGCATCACGTCGGCCCTCTCGCTGGACCCGAACGCGGTTCGGTCGCTGTCGCCGGCCGGACGCCTCGAACGGTACGTCGAGGTCTCCGACGAGGCTGTGAACTCGATTCTGCCGGAGTGGCCCCTTTCGACGTACGTCTCGCCGGCACCGGAGCGGGTCCGCTGCCTGCCCTTTCTTCTCGACCGGCTCAGCCTCATCTACCTGCCAGACAGCAGCCGGCTCGACCGGGACGAACTCCTCGACAGGACGTTGACGGATTCGTATCTGAGCCGCGGGTCGGCCGAGCGTCCCCCGGTCATCGAGCCGAACTTGCGCGAAGGCCAACTGCACGCCTGGCTCGCGCCGGGCAACCCGATTGATGCCTGTAAAACACCGCCGGAAGCGTATGTGAATCGCTACCGGTGTCAGAACCGTGAAACCGATAGTCAGCGGGTCGCAGTCGTCCTCAACGACGAGGAGATGGCAGATGAACACACGGAAGTCACGGAGATATACAGGGCAGCGGACCTCCCGATGGACGTTCAGGTCAGCGAACTGCTGTCGGTGAACGAACTGGCCGACGTGTTCCAACAGCCGACGGACTTCGTTCACTTCATCGGCCACTGCGACGACGAGGGCCTGCGCTGTCCCGACGGCAATCTGGCGCTGTCGTCGCTGTCGGAGGCCCGAACCCAGACGTTCTTCCTGAACGCCTGTGGCTCCTACGACGAGGGGCTGGAACTGGTCAAACAGGGCGCGGTCGCCGGCGCGGTGACGCTGACCGACGTGTTGGACAAACACGCCGCGCTGGTCGGGACGGCCTTCGCGCGCCTGCTCAGCAACGGCTTCAGCATCCAGCGAGCCCTGGAACTCGCCCGTCGCCGGATAATGATGTGCAAGGACTACGCGGTTGTCGGCGACGGGACCTATTCAATCGTTCCCAGTCCCGCACAGCCGGCGGCTGTCTGGCTCTCGGAGACAGAGGCGGGGTTCGACGTACAGTGTACGGTCGTCGCCCCGGAGCGACCCGGCGAGAGTTACCGGCTGCCGTTCGACGACAGCGCGGCACTGAACGGCGAACAGACGAGTCACTCGCTCAGCGCAGTGGAGCTGGCCGACGCCCTGGGCCAGACTTCGCTGCCAGTCATCTACGAGGGGGAGTTCCACTGGTCCGACGACCTGGCCGCGCGCCTCCGAACAGATTTCTGATGGACCCGCAACTGTCACGTTCCTTGGTTGGGCCCGGGACGGCAACCGCTCGCTTCTGAGCATAGTAACCGAATGGTCGCTGAGATACGACACTGCAAGGACCCCTTGCGTACCCAGGTGCAGATTTGATACTGTGATCTCAGTCACGAAGTCGCCCGACTGAGAGACAGTCACACCGGCCACTGATTCGACCGCCTTACCGCAACGCTGACGCGCAGAACAGGTGGTTCAGTCCGTGAGAGGAACGGCTTCTGCTTAGGAGGAGAAGTCAATATTTTATCGCTTCTCGCCACTGGGTGTTGTCTGATTGTTGGCGAAATCAACACGACTTGGTCGGTAAAATTAAATATAATAATACACTATATACTGCCATCGGACAATGACTGAAAATCTCCTACAGGACGACGTCGGTTCTATGTTGACCACGGTGTTTGGCGCAACTGACGAGCCGGTGTACGTCGTGAACCCGTCGCGGCGGAGCATCTCGGAACTTGTATCGACACTGGATGCAGACTCGGACGCCCCGGAAGTTCGTCTGCTGGCCGACGAGCGCGCATTGAAAGACGTCATGGACGACTTCCTCGTTGCGAGCACTGCCGCCGATCTCATCGACGAAGAGCGACTCACGATGCGGCTGCTCGACGACGTGCCGAACCACTCGGTCGCGGTGACCGTCGATACGGTGTACGCGCTCGTCACGATCAGCGACACGGTCGGCGGCCTCGGGACCGATGACGCGCAGTTCGTCGACAACGCCTACGACTACTACGACTCAGCCTGGGCGGACGCCGACGAGTACTCGCTTCGGACGCCGCCGCTCAATCGCGTCCAGAGCACGCTGGAAGCCGACATCGGCCCGGAAACCGCGTCGGACTTCAACGACGTTCTGAACTCGCTGTCGACGGCCCGCGGTGACGGCGACGGCCTCGACGAGGTCACCATCAGCCTGCTCGTGGCCGCACGGAACGGCGAACTGCTGTACGACATCAGCAAGTGGGGCGAGGACGTCGGGCTGGCGAGCAAGGCGACGTTCTCGCGGACGAAGACGAAACTCGAAGACATGAACCTCATCGACACCGAGAAGGTCCCGATAGACGTGGGTCGACCGCGACTCCGCCTGATGCTCGGCGATGAGCGGCTCAGGGACGCCGACCCGGACGAGCTGGCCTCCGTGGCCCAGTCTATTCTCGCCGCGTAGGTTTTTCCCGCTTCACCACGAGGGCTTCGGCATGCAAACTGTCGAAGTCGTCGGGCGTGGACCGGCCGTCGACGCACTTACCGCGTTTCTCGCTGATATCGATGTCTCAGTAGCACAGCCGTCGACACCGGCGGACAGCAGTGGCGACCTCACCATCGTCGTCGATACCGTCGGTTCGGAGACGTTTTCGACGTGGAACGAGCGGGCGAAAGACGATGGCACCCCGTGGGTCGCCGTCGAACTGGGCGGCGTCGGCGGCGTCCCGGTAACCGATGCGGCGATCAGCGGCTTCGGCCCGGAAACGGGCTGTTTCGCCTGTCTGCGGACTCGGGTCGGGGCTACAGTCGACGACACCGAGGCGCTCGCAGAGGCCCCACCGGCGGCCACCCAACGATTTGCGGGAGCGCTGGCCGGCCGACTGGTAACCCAGTTTCTCAACGGCGATGGGGCCCTCTTCGGGACTGTCACGGAACTGCCGCACATGCAGCGACGATTTCTCCCCGTCCCGGGCTGTGACTGCGGCGAGAGGACGAGCCAGAACCTCAGCGACGGCCGCCAGACGGCCCCCGACGGCGAGGCGCTATCGCGGGCGGAACTGGGCCTCGACGACCGGGTCGGAATCGCCACGGAGGTCGGTGAGGTCGAATCGTTCCCGGCTCCGTACTACCTGTCAACGCTCGCCGAGACTGCCGGTTTCAGCGACGTATCGGCCACCGCCAAGGCCGCCGGTGTCGCTATCGACTGGGACACGGCGTTCATGAAAGCGCTGGGCGAGAACTACGAGCGGTACGCGGCCGGGGTCTACCGAGAAGGGAACCTGCGGCACGGGACAGTGGACGATGTTCCGGACGCCGTTGCGCCCGCGGTGTTTGTCAGAGAGGAGGACGAGTGGGACGAATCGACGGCGCTTCCCTGGGTCCCGGCCGAAAGTCTGCTGACCGACGAACGCCGGTCGCTTCCCGCCGAAACCGTCCATTATCCGCCACCATCGAACGCCGTCAGACCGGCGACGACGACCGGGCTCGGGCTTGGAAACTCCGTCACCGAGGCGCTGCTGACCGGGCTGTACGAGGTCATCGAACGCGACGCTGCGATGCTGTCGTGGTACTCGACGTTCGAGCCGCTCCGAGTCGCTATCGACGACCACGAGCGGTACGAGACGCTCCGACGGCGCGCAACGTCCGAGGGGCTCGACGTGACGGCGCTGTTACTGACACAGGACGTGGACGTGCCGGTCATCACTGTCGCACTAGAACGGGACGAGTGGCCCCGTTTCGCGCTCGGCACCGATGCGGGCCTGGACCCCGGTGCGGCCGCCGTCGGCGCGCTGGAGGAGGCGCTCCAGAACTGGATGGAACTCGACAGCATGGGTCCCGAGGCGGCCATGGACGCACAGGGTGCTATCGGGCGGTACGCCGAATCGCCCGGCGAGGCGGCCGACCTGACGGCCACCGAGACGACGGTCCCGCTGGACTCGCTCGGCCCCGACGCGGCCCTCTCCGGCGAGGCAGAGCTAGAGGCGCTGTGTGAGCGGGCGGCTGATGCGGGACTCACGCCCTACGGGGCGCGGCTGACGACGCGCGACCTCGAACAACTCGGATTCGAGGCGGTCCGTGTCGTCTGTCCCTCGGCACAGCCACTGTTCTTCGGAGACGCGTTCTTCGGCGAGCGGGCCGAAACCGTGCCGGCCGATTTGGGCTTTGAGCCGCGACTCGACAGGGGTCATCATCCGTTCCCGTAGAAGTGAACGGCGTAGGGAACGAACGCTCAGATGCCGAACGTCGCCCGCAACATATCCCGGGTGCCCGGTCCGAGGCCGACAGCAGTGACGGCGATGAGTAACAGGAGCGCGTACCGCGGGCTGTCGTCGATGAACTCCTGGTTGAACAGCGAGACGACCAGCGAGGCGACAGCGAGCTTGACGACCAAGAACGGCCAAGACGTGCCGATAGCGGCTGAGATGCCGGCCGGCTGGAGCGCCTCGGTGGCTGCGATGATGAACTCGTTGGCCGGGTGTTTCGGGTAGTACGTCAGCGGGACGCTGAGCGCGTCGAGCCAGTCGGCCAGCACAACGTTCGCAACACCGTCGATGGCGTGGCCCCAGATGACCAGCAGGCCGATATACCCGGTGCCGTCGTTCATCGCCGGTCGGTAAGTTTCAAAGGCCCAGTAGAGGCCGTACGACAGCGCCGACGCCAGCGCGACAGTGGTGATGAGGACCGACGGGTACAGCGTCGCGTACTCGCGTGTGAGCGCGACAACTGTGAGATACAGGAGCGTCACGGCGACGAGGACGCCACCGACAGCGCCGGTCGTCCGGTAGTAGCTGTCGACGACGCCGCGCTGTTCGAGGTCCACGCAGACGACGAGGACGAGCAGCGTCAGCAAGAACACCGTACCGTAAATGACGGGACTGATGATGAGTGAACTCAACGGGTACTCGACGATGGGTGTGACGCCGGCATCTACCGCGCGGTCGGTCGCGTCCTCGACGGTCCGCAACGCGCCGCCGAGCAGCATGAACGGCACGAACGCGAAGTAGAGTTTCGGGTCTTCGGCGATGTCCAGTCGCTCGAGGAGGAAGTAGACACCGACGAGCATGTACACCAGAATCAGCATGTAGCCGATCTCGGAGACGAGAGTGTATCCTGGTTCAGCGATGAGCCGCCCCTCCTGGATGGCCGCCGCACAGCCATCGTACAGCGGTTGTGGCCCGGATGCAGTCATCTCGGCACAGCTGGCCGACTTGGCGTCCGCGTACACCGGCCCCCAGAAGTACTGCCAGAGGAACCGGTCCCAGATGGCCTGTGGAGCGGCCGTAACGGCGCCGACCGCGACGAGAATGACAGCGACGAGAGAGCCCACCCAGAGCTGGCCGGGCCCGAAGTCATCGACGGCTCGCTCGAACGTTTCCATGGGCGAGTGACCGGTGGCAGGCGGTTTTAGCGTTCCGGTCGCGTGTGCGTAGGGTGGAATACCCGTGCCTCAGACGGCGGTGCCATGCGAGGCGAAAATGAGCTCAGTCCTGCGTGAGCGCTTCGTTTCCGGCCGCCACGAAGGTCTCGTGTGCCTCGCCGTTGGAGGCGACGACGGAATCGCTGTCGTGGGTCCAGGGCTCGCCATCGAGGTCAGTGACCGTGCCGCCAGCCTGTCGGACCATCTGGACACCAGCGAGCGTGTCCCAGGGAGCCATCGGGCGCGTGCAAACGAGTCCTTCGAGCGCCCCGTCGGCCACGTGTGCCAGCGTGGCCTGGAACGAACCCAGGCGCCGGATGTCGCCGAAGCGGTCGCCGACAGCGCTGCACAACCGGCCGAACTCAGCCCTGTCGTCGCGGTCCCACCAGCCCACCGGAGCCACGGCGAACGTCTCCGGGTCGGTCCGTCCGCTTACCGTGAGTTCGGTCCCGTCTCGGGTCACGCTTTCGGGGCCGGCGGCGTAGAGATCGCCATACGAGGGCAGATAGGTCACCGATGCGACCGGTTCGCCGTCGACAACGGCGCTTACGCTCGTTGCCCACAGGCGCATCCCACGGACGTAGTTCGCGGTCCCGTCGATCGGGTCGATGACCCACGCCGTACCGCTGTCGGGGACCCTATCGACCGCTTCGACGTTTTGGTCGGCCTCCGGGCCAGCCAGCGTCGAGAGGTCTTCCTCACAGAGGAACCCGTCACCGGGGAACTCCGCTCGAATCGTGGCGACGACCTGCCGCTGAGCGTCGCGGTCCGTCGCCGTGACGAGGTCGTTCTTGTTTGCCTTCGACTCGACGCTGAGGTCACCCCGGAACTGCTCGCGGGCCACGACACCGCCGGCGCGGGCCGCTCGCTCGGCAACCGCTGCCCGGTGGCTTGCATCTGTCATACCTGAGGCTGGACCGGCCTCGTTCAAACCATCTCGCCTTCCAGCAAAACAGGGCCGCCGTCCAGGGACGGTTCAATCGTCTTCTTCGACAGCCTCGTCGACAGCATCGAGAATAGCCTCGGCGATGTCACGCGCTTCTGTGGGCGTGTACAGGACCTGGTTTCCCAGCGACTGTTCTATACGGACGTAGCCGTCATCGTCCTCGATGGAGAAAAACGCCGTATTCTCCAGCGGTGGCACGCGCAGGCTGGCCCCCTCGGACTGGTCTGTAGCCATGTCATATCATAGCACACGAGCCGATTTAAATCTACGGCCCGGGATCACAGAACCCACCTAATTACAAATATTGATAATCAGACCCCAACGGCTTATACTCATCCCAGAAACATACACGTATGGCCTCGATACGTGGCGCGCTCCGGTTCAGTAAGGACATCGCAGTTATCATGCTTCTAGGAGTTGTCTACGTCCTTGGGCTGAGCGTCGCAACGCTGGTCAGTGCATCGGAGGACCGACTGCCGCGCCTACATGCTGTTGGCGGCGAGGTTCGGGACCGCCTTCGCCGACCGGTGTGAAGCAGTCAGTCCGAAGTCCCAAATCCGCAGATCAGGCACACAGAATCCAATAGCTGCAACCGGCGCGTCTTTTCACCCCAGTGGTCCGCGTGAACCGACCACAGACGATACCCGAAACGACTGTCCCGTGCGCTCTCGCAGTAGGTCATCGGCGTAGCGCGACTTTCCCAGACAATCAGTCTAGTAGCAGTTGTCCTCGATTCCATTGTTTGAAACATCTCCAAGTGAAACCCACGGCAGACATAGTCTAATAGTCTGATAGATGTCCGCTTCACAACGTACATTAGTACATGAATAATGTGCTTTATCGGCTGTCGTTCACTCCACACTATGCTTATGAACCGAAGAAATTGTGCACAATTAGGGGAGAATAGGGGTCATCATACCAATCACCGTTCTTAATCATGAGTTATGCCACCCGACAGCTTTATTATACACTGCTTTGACATGACACTCTGTGTGGGAGCCATGCGGTACCTATCAAAAATCGACTATTGAAATCAGATAAAATGGGGCCTACTAGCCGTATTAAGCAGGAGCCGATCAAGGGGAGTGGAGAGTGTATGCTACTAGACGCACCAGTTACAGCCGAGGTACGGGAATGACGATACAAGCAAATCAGGCAAACCAAGCGGGCCAACAGGGGATCGCGTCCAATACTGTAGACGAATTTCTTGTCACGCCGGAGAGCGAAGTCACACCGGTTTTGAGTGTCGTGATGCCAACCCTCAACGAAGAGAAAGGTATCGTTGAGTGTATTGATCGAATCAAGACAGCGATTACGGAGTTACGCGTACCGACTGAGATCATCGTAAGCGACAGCTCGACCGATGCGACACCGCAGCTAGCACGTGAGCGGGGTGCGACAGTCGTGACACCCGACGAACCTGGCTACGGGTACGCGTATCGCTACGCGTTCGACAAGGCGCGGGGAGAGTACATTGCGATGGGCGATGCGGACACGACGTACGATTTCGAGATGATTCCACAGCTCCTCGAACCTGTCCAGAACGGCGACGCGGACATCTGTATGGGAAGCCGACTTGAGGGAGAGATTCGGGACGGGTCGATGCCACCGCTCCACAAATACGTCGGAAATCCGCTATTGACGCGGTTCCTGAACACGTTCTATGGGGCCGGTGTGAGCGATGCACACAGTGGGTTCCGTGTGTTCACTAAAGACGCGCTCGAAACGCTAGAGCTAAAGACGACCGGGATGGAGTTCGCCAGCGAGATGATCATGGAAGCCGGTGCGAACGACCTCACCATCGAGGAAGTCCCGATTGTCTACCACGAGCGGGAGGGCGAGGAAACGCTCGACAGTTTCAGCGACGGCTGGCGACACGTCCGGTTCATGCTCGTGAACGCGCCGGACTACCTGTTCTCGTATCCGGCCCTGCTGCTAGTCTCAGTCGGGGCGGTGTTGATGTCGCTGTCAATCGCCCGACTGTCAATCGGCGGCGTCAACTTCGGGATCCAGACGATGGTCGGTGGGTCGTTGCTGACGATCGTCGGATATCAGGTCTGGACGCTGGCGCTGTTCAGTTCCATCGCCGCGAACCCGATCAACAAGCCCGAGGGCGTGCTTGTCGGCATGATACGGGAGCAGTTCCAGTTGGAGCACGGAGCGTCAATCGGCATCCTCGCGACTGCAGTCGGCATCCTGTACCTCGGGAGCGTGTTCACCCAGTGGCTTCTCGCCGGCGAAGCGGCGCTACCGTCAGCCACGGCAACCCTGCTGGCCTCGACAGTCGTGGTGCTCGGAATACAGACCGTGTTCGGGTCGTTCTTCATGAGCATGCTCGCGGACAGCAGCTAAACACGGGATTTCCCTTCAGCCGACTAGTCAAGCCTGCGTACACCTGCTAGAACACGTCCCGTTTGCAGCACACTGAATATCGGGCTGCGTTCGGTTCTCGGCAACGAACTGCCACTCGTTTCGGCCCACGCTGTCGGTTCCGTTCGAATACGTGAGCTGTCTGTACAGCCCATTGTAGTTCATCACGCTATCGTACTCCGTTCTGGAGTAGCGCTCCTCATCGATGCCGTCCTGGTGGGCGTCGAGCCCCATCGCGTGCCCGAACTCGTGCATGAACAGCGAAGCAGTGATTCTCGTCGAGTCGAATCGCTCCATCGCCGCGATTTCAGGTCGTCCTGCGCCGACGAAGTAGTCGTCCCCGTTGTAGGCGACGTCTTCCGTGAGCAAGACGTAGTAATAGCCGTCAGACCGGTGCTCCGAATGGTTGGCTCGGAAGTCGTAGATATCGTTTCCGAGACCAGCGCGGGGTTTCGAGTACACCGTCCCGTTGGCCGAAAGGTTGGTATCGTCTGTAACCAGATGCATATCGATACCGGTGGACCCGTCGGGGTTCGAAACGGGTGCATTGTCGAAGGTTTCGACGATAGACGCCTGGACCGAGTCGCTGAGCGTCGTTGACTGTGTGGAATCGACTTCGACGTAGATGTCCGTTCGGAGGGGGTCTGCGTCCGGAATAGCCTGCTCGCAGCGGACTTCCATACCGTCCGGATACCCGTCTCCATCCGTGTCAGGGTCGGTCGGATCAGTGCCGTAGACGGAGCGTTCTAGCGAATCAGACAGCCCATCCCCGTCTGTATCAGTGCCGTTCGCATCGGCCTCTGCCTGCTGTGCGTTCGGAGTATCGGCCCCACCGCCGCTAGGGGCGTTCACCCCCGGCGACGTTCCGGCGGCCGGAAACATGACACTGATCAAAAGCACCGTGACGAGCACGACGGCACCGGTGCGAAACATCGGCAGGCGGCGGAACCAGTTGTCTGTGAGACGGCGGTTGCGGATAGATCTGTCGGTGTGTTTAGATTTATTATTAGTATTGATATCTAGAATGGTGTCTGGACAAGACTCCGACATCATGGATAAAATAGACCTCAATCGCATTCTTATCGGAGAATTTGCGATTACGAGTTAAGTAAGTAATTCTCTAGGTATCAATATCGATTTCGATATTAGGAAGGGATGTACAGCAGACGAGCCTGGATGTGGCTGTCGGTATCTTCAATGGCCTCGGTCCAGTAACGGAAGCTAATGCGTGGTACCCGGCGGTTCTGGCTCACACTCGCCGCAATCGGCTGTCTCGTTGCAGGCGGTGGATTACTCGATGCACCCCTGTTACTCGTCGGGGCCGTCGGACTCGCAGGCTGGCTGCTCGCGATGCAGATTGCGTTCGTCCGTGGCGTTTCACGGCTCAGGAACGAACTCACTGTCAGCCAGTCGCTCGAACGGTCCCGAATACGAACCGATGTTGAAACGAGATATACGCTGCAGGCATCGGTTGACGCCGCCGACGGTCACCTACCGCTGTCCATCGAGGCAACGGTTCCGCTCGCAGCGCGGATAGAGGGGGGCCGCTCCACGGCGATCACCCTCGATGCGTCGATGCAGTCATCGTCGGTGGCGGTTCCGCTCACCTGGGAGACGGTGGGCAACCACACCATCCCCGGAGCTACGGTGACGGTCAGTGACGGTTCCGGGCTGTTTACCCAGTCGTTCACGACTGCCTCTGGCCCGGAAGTAACGGTCGAATCCCCTTCGGTCGGTCCGATTCACGTCGGCCAGGGCGGGAAACGACTGCTACGTGGTGTCGGCGAGCACGACGCTCGCGGAAGGACGGGCGGCTTGTCGGCCGAGGAGATTCGGAAATACGTCCCGGGTGACGCACTGAAATACGTCGACTGGAAAGCGACCGCCAGGCTGGACGAGACCCACGTCCGCAACTACGAAGCCGAGAGTAACCGTAGCGTAGTGCTCGTCCTCGATCATCGTCACACGATGGGAGACGGCCCACCCGGCGAAACGAAGCTAGATCATCTCAAAGCGGTCGCCGCGGCGTTCCAGCAGCGTGCCGAAACGATCCGTGACCCGCTGGGCTATCTCACTATCGACGATGCGGGCGTGACGGAGTCGAGAATCCCAGTGGCGAGAGCAGAGGCCTACAGGTCGTGTCAGCATCGGATCAGCGACCTCGATACCGAAACGGAGACGCCGGCAACAGCCACCGCGACAGCGGCTCACACCGGAACGATGACAGGAGTGGTGAATCCGAACACAGACACGCAATCACCGATGGAAACGACGCTGCTCGCGTATCGAGAGGCCGCCAGATCGAAGCGGCACATTCCAAACCAACCGTTGTACAACGGATTCCAGGCGGCACCGAGTGAGATACGCGGCGCAGACCTGCTGGTCATCTGTACTGACGACAACAACCCAAGCGAGCTGCGGAACACAGTGGGACTGGCGAGAAGTAACGCGACGGAAGTCGTCGTGTTTATCACGCCGTCGGTGGTCTTCGACGCGGATCTCGTCGCTGATCTCGATACCGCATACGAACGGTATCGCTCCTTCGACCAGTTCCGGCGTGGACTGAACGAGATCGACTCGGTGACTGCCTACGAGGTCGGCTCTCCGGATCAGATCTCGGCGATCCTGTCCGGCGGCACAGCGAACACGGAACAAGGGGAGTACGCATGAGTATAGCAAGGGAAACCAACGAACGCTCGCTCCGCTCGATACCAACCGTACTCGGCCTACTAGGCATCGTCGCAGCAGCAGGCGGGCTTGTCTTGGGCGGGCCAGCGTGGCTCGGTCTCGCGGGTGTCGCACTCGGCGGGCTCTACCTGTTTGGAACCCCGGTTCTCGCGGTCGTGTTTGGCCAGATCGCGCTCGTCGCAGTCGATGCACCGTCACTGCGTACCCTTGCCCTCGTCGAAGGCGGTCTGTTCATCGTGCTACTTTCGAGGGCTGTGGCGACGCCCCATAGCCGGGCTGCCGGCGGCCTCGTCGCGCTCGTCGTTCCGCTGCTTGGCGGTATCACCTGGCTGTCGCTTGAGCGCTGGAGCCTGGACCCGCTCCCGGTCGGGGCCGTCCTTCTCACCGGAGTCGCCGTCGTCGGCTATCTACTCCATCGCTATCTGCTGTTAGAACTCGACATCGTGACCGAAGACCCAGCTTCGGACAGTGATTTCCAATGAGCCAACCCGAGCCTACGCAACCGGACGCATCGGTCGAGGAACGTGATCAACGAGCGGACGACGAACGCGACCGCCAGACCCTCGAGGCGGAACTGGAAGTGCTACGGGAAGAGAACCGGCGATTGCGCGACTCGTATGCCCGTGCAAAACGGGCGACGTTCAGACGCACGGCAATGGGCTTTTTTGTGGTTGGCGGGCTATCCCTCATAGCGGCCCTCCTCTTTCCAGCCCTGCAGACCATCTTCGTCGCGTTCGGTGGAACCGGAGTGTTCGCCGGCATCGTCACGTTCTACCTCACGCCCGAGCGGTTCGTCTCGACATCGGTCAGCGACACAGTGTTCGAAACGCTGGCCGATGTCGAACAGCATCTCGTCAGAGAGCTGGAACTCCAGACCGAAACGGTGTACGTCCCGACGGCGTCGCGTCCGGAGACGAACGCGCGCCTGTTCGTCCCACAGCACGTCGAATACGTGGTTCCTGACGTGGCGGAATTAGCGGAGTTGTTCGTCACGAGCAACGTCGAAGCGGCGCAGGGCGTCTCCCTTCCGCCGACCGGTGACCGTCTGTACACTGAGTTCGAGCGATCGGCGTCGGGCGACCTGGGTGACGATCCCGGAGCGATAGCGACGCAACTGACTGCAGCCCTGTCCGAGCAGTTCGAACTCGTCGACGAGACAACAATCGAAATCGATGACGAGAACCGAAACGCGTCCATCGCCCTCGACAATCCAGCGTTCGGTGACATTCACCAACTGGATCACCCAGTGGTGTCCCTGCTCGCCGTGGGGTTTGCTACAGGCCTCGACCGACCAGTCACCGTCGAAACACGTGAGGACGACCGATTCAGCGGTGTCGTGACAGTTTCGTGGGACGACATCGAGCAGCCGTCGGTGCAGTCCGGTGACACGACGACCCGAACACACGAGACAACAGCAACCCCAGAAAACGACTAACGGCGAATCAACCGCTACTCGAACTCACGTTTCGTCCCGCCGTCACCGACCGCCGGCTCAACCCCCGCACTGTGGTCGGTGTCGGACCCGGGCGGCGTGATCGACTGGAGGATTTCCTCGATAACCGCTTCGGAGCCGATCTGGCTCAGTTCGGCGTCGCTGTTCATGATCAGTCGATGTCGCAACACCGGGAGTGCCATCTCTTTGACGTCGTCGGGGATGACGTACTCCCGGCCGTTCAGACGGGCGACCGCTTTAGACGTGTTCTGGAGGGCAATCGTCGCCCGCGGTGAGGCGCCGTGAGTGACGTTTCGGTGGTCCCGCGTCGCGCCGACGATAGCGAGAATGTACTCCTTGACGCTGTCTTCGATGTGCGTCTCGGGGATCACGGTCCGGGCGTCCAGGAGTTCATCCCGGGAGATGACCTGTGAGATCGAGTCCGCATCGAGCGTTGGATTCGCGTCAAACCGGTCGAGAATCGCACGCTCATCCCCGGAGTCAGGAATCTCCGTAACGAGTTTCATCTGGAATCGGTCGCGCTGGGCCTCCGGGAGCTTGAACGTCCCCTCCATCTCCAGGGGGTTCATCGTCGCAACGACGGTAAACGGCATCGGGAGTTCGAGCGTCGACCCTTCGATAGACACCTGCCCCTCCTGCATCGCTTCGAGCAGCGCGCTTTGGGTTTTCGGCGGGGCGCGGTTGATCTCGTCGGCGATGACCAGGTTCGTAAACACCGGGCCTTTCTGCAGTTCGAACTCGCCGTTTTGCTGATGGTACACCGTCGTTCCGGTGATATCTGCGGGGAGCAGATCAGGAGTCATCTGGATCCGGGAATGCTGGAGATCGGTAGCGTTCGCGACGAGCGTGGCAATCGTGGTTTTTGCGACACCGGGAACCCCTTCCAGAAGCACGTGACCGCGTGTCAGCATTGCGACAGTAATGTGCCGAAGGACCTCTTCGTTACCGATAAGAACTGTGTCCGCCTCGTCCCTGAGACGGTCGTACAGTACCGACGGATCAGTCATTGCGTTGACGTTCGGCCCGCTGTTTAATAACGGCTTCCGTTACCTGCTTGATCTGTGCGGCCTCCCAGTCCGGATGCCGGGCCCTGAGATACTGCTCGACGCCATCCCGGGACAAATGCGGATCCGTATTGTAGCCCCTAGATTCCCGGAGTCTCTCTGGGAGTCGCTCGTCGAGACGGCGGTCGTACGCGAGCAATGCCCCGACCAGAACGACGCCACAGAGCAGTAACAGCGCGTCTGACCGCTGCACGGCCAAGACAGCAGCGGCCAACGGCGGGACGCTACTGGCATGTGAGTAATCCAGCAATGCGGCGTCGTGGTCGGCGACGAGGTTCCGGACGAACCGTCGGTTGTCACCACGTTCGAGCATCGCGTTCACGAAGATACTCGGGTCACTGACGGCGATAACCCGACCGTCGCCGACCGATTCGCTCGTGACAACAGGCCGGGACGCCAACTGCTCCTCACCGTCGATCTCAGCGTTCCCGTTGCTGTCGAGGTAGGCGTATTCGGAGGTGTTGATCAGCGTCGTCGCGTTGCCGGCCCTGACGGTCGTGCCGTAGTTGAGGACGACGGTGTCAACGCCTGCCGTCTCCGGATAGTCGCCGGCAGGCGTCGCTTCCGGGAACGAGGAGTTCCGGTAGTAGTTACGGTTGTCGTACACGGGGCGGCCGTCAAAACGCGCGTCCGCACCGACCGCGGCGAGCAGGGCATTTCCGTGGGGCCGGTAATCCTCGGCGACCACGAGTGTGCCGCCGCTTCGAACGAACTCTGCGATTCGGGTCCGCTCGCTTGCCGAGTACGGCTCCGCTGGCGAGAGAACGACCGCAACGGTGCCATCAGCGTTGCTCGTCGGATACTGACTCACGTTCGTTCCGACAGTTACGTTGGTGCCGGCGTCAGCAGCGACGTTTTGGAGTTCGCCCGCGCCGTCCCACTGGGAGTTGTACGCACCGAACGCCGCCGATGACGTGCTCGCGGCGTAGACGAGCGCGATGAGCATGAGGGCGGTGTAAGCGGCCAGCAGTAGCTGTGGGAGACTGAGCGATGGCAGCCAGGAAGCGTCGGAAGTCGACGTCGACACCATCAGACCAGCCCCGGCGGTAGAATCTCAAGGATCCGTTTGATGACCACGTAGGCAAAGCCCACCAACCCGAGTCCGATGAGCCACCAGAGCCGCCGTCGCCAGCGCGGCGATACGGCCTGTGGTGCGACCAGTTCGACCGTGACGAGAAACCCGATCAGCGAGACGACGAAGAACAACTCCAATGTCAGCGCGTCCAGCAGGGTTAACACGAGGATGGTGCCAAGCACCCACATGAGATGCCCGTAAATGAACTGCTGGCGCTGTCGGGTCGCCATAGTAGTTTTATTACCTGTAGTGGCAGTTAAACTTCCGGAATAGATGCAGTCTAATCAAAACATCCCTACCTTGGTAACTTAATCTCTTTATTATATACCTCAGCGAGAAGGGGTAAGAAATTCTCTTCTGGACTTGAGCGAATAATAGTCTTTCTAGCGCTAGATACTACGCCGCTGTGCGTTTCGTAATAGTGAGTTATTTTCAACACAAAATATGGTGTAATGGATCGGTTCTAATTATTCATAGTCCGCAGGTGTTGGAATATCGACTCTGAGTGTGTCTTCAGTCGAGTTAGAAAATTCGGTGTCAAACAGATCCTGATACTGGAACTCTCTCTTGCCCTTGAACGGCCCGGGCCGCTCGAAACTAGCGAGGTGTATCTTCTGAGAATCTGTATTTCCAGTAAATCCGATCTCGATCGTGCCCTCATCAAAGTCGATATCGAATTCTTCATCCGCCCCTATGTCCGGAAAGCCCCCTCCATCGCCAGTCGGGTTCTCTGCTTTCGTAGGAGGCGTTGAATTACCTAGTGCAGCGCGCACTAGCTTCGCATCTGATTCACTGTAATTCGGTGGCTGAGGCACGTCTCCGATCCCAAGGTCGGCCTGCCAGAACACTTTCGAACAGAGGAGAACGTTGCTGATTGCCTGAACAGGCCCCTCACTGTCATATTCCCGAGCATCGAACGATCCCTCGTAGTTATCAACCGTCTTCCTGAAGACGCCAGCCCCGGTTTTGACCGAGATCGTGTGGACGTCGTAGACATCGTCGACGGAGTCAAAATCGAAGGCGAGTACCTCTTCGTTCTCCTTCGTTTCAGTTACGGTAAGATCGAATGCGTCTCCAGCCTCCAGAAAGCCGCTGTCCTTCTCGAAATTGAATGCGCCACCCTCTATCTCGTATTTGGCGAGTAGAACAGTTCCTTCGGGACAGGTGTTTTTAGCACCGGATGGAGGTCCACCACCGTCATTGTCGTCTTGTTTATCTTTTCGTCCGTGTCCATTGCCCCGCCCGTTCCCATTACCCCGTCCGTTCCCATTACCTCGCCCTGAGACAACTCCCGGTATCGAACCAGTCACTGCGATACCGCCTGCAATGCTAATTACAGAGCGCCTTGAAACTCGATTGTCTTGATTATCATCGGACATGCAATAATCTTTATGAGTGAGATAGTTTTTGTTAGTAGTACGTTTTATTTATACTCCCATCTTACTGACATGGAAAGAGAACCCTTACCATGTAAGGCAGTGTATTATTTTACAATGTCTCAATGTAGAACATTATAGGACCTAATGAAACGGAATCCCCCGACACATTCTGTCGAATAACTAACTCTATCAACTGTAGTAGCAATCACGTATATGGACTCATAGAAACTTTGCGAGATTGATTCGGTGGTCCATCAGGGAAGCTTGGAATCCCATATACTAATTGAACGGTGAAAAATTGTAAATAGAAGAAACATTATATTTAAATTGCATTATCATGATACACGATGTCGAAATTGAACATCTTCAGATGAATGTGGATGAACGGGGGCATCTAACAGAGATGTGGCGATCTGACTGGGAATTTTTTCAAGGCGACGACGAACCACAGATGTCCTATTTTTCGGAGACCTATCCGGGCATTGTACGTGCCTGGCATCGCCATAATCGGGGGCAAATCGACCATTTCGTCGTCCCTCGGGGGAAAGCAAAAGTGGGGATCTATGACGAACGGGAAGGGTCACCGACGCACGGGAATTTAGAGACGTACATTATCGGGGAAGGAAATATGAACGCGATTCGGGTTCCAGGGGACTGCTGGCATGGGTTCAAGGCAATCGGTGACGAGCGGGTTCTCCTCGTGAATTTCCCAACGAACCTGTACGACTACGACGATCCGGACGAGGAGCGGCTACCGTACGACACAGATAGAATCCCGTTCGACTGGGAGGAACCTCCCCACGAATAACCATGAAAGGAGTACTACTCGCAGGCGGTACGGGGTCCCGTCTCTATCCAATCACTTACACCGGGCCAAAGCAGCTGGTGCCAATCGCGAATAAACCTGTTCTCGACTATGCCATCGAAGACCTTCGAGAGGCCGGTATTACCGAGATTGGCGTTGTCTTGGGTAACAAGGGACGAGACGCGATTCAAGATCACTTGGGAAACGGCTCTGCGTACGACGTTGAGATCACATATATCGTCCAAGGGAATCCGCTGGGACTCGCACATGCAGTCGGGTGTGCCCGGGATTTCGTCGGTGACGACTCGTTCGTCGTGTACCTCGGTGATGATCTTATGCGAGATGGAATTAACGACATGGTTGCCAACTTCGACCCATCACAGTACAGCGCTGGTATCGGTCTACAGGAGGTGGACGAACCATCTCGATACGGAATTGTCGAGGTAAACGACAACGGTGATATCGTTTCGCTTGTCGAGAAGCCGGATAATCCACCGAGCAACCTCGCTTTGATCGGTATCTATGTCTTTACGCCTTCAATTTTCGAGCAGATCGAAACGCTGACCCCCTCGTGGCGGGGTGAACTGGAAATCACGGATGCTATTCAGGGGTTGCTTGAAAACGGAAGTCGGGTGCAGTCACATCTCGTGAACGGGTGGTGGAAAGACACCGGGAAACCTGAAGACGTACTACAAGCGAATCGACTCGTTCTCGACGGTATAGATGGACAAATCGAAGGCGAAATCGAGGACGGAGCATCGGTCAGCGGGCGGGTCGAACTTCAGAAAGGAGCGGTTATCGAGAGTGGGGCTGTCGTTCGCGGTCCAGCCTCGATCGGAGCGGGGACCCGTGTCTGTTCTGATACCTACATTGGACCGTATACGAGTATTGGAGAGCAATCGGTCGTCGATAACGTGCATATAGAGGCCAGCGTCACAATGGGACACAACGAAATCAAGACCGATCGTAAAATCGTCGATTCGCTTGTCGGACGGGAGGCATGCATAAAGTCGAGTGATAGTAAACCCGAGGGTGAGCGGATGACTGTCGGCAGGAACTCGACATTAGAACTGTAACCATGCGCATTATCACACACACGTGTCCGGAATGTGGCACCATCACAGCAGGTAACGTGCTTGAACAGCGTCGTGAGCTAAAGTGCCCAGGTCTGAACTGTGACAATGTTCTCAAGTATTCCGACCTTTCGAGCGACGATAGGGCATATATTCTTAATAACCGAGACATCTATTCCACGGAGTAGTGTGAGCCAATACCGATGACAGTGCTAGTCACTGGTGGCCTGGGATACCTGGGTTCGAGTCTTATACGCGAACTCCCAAACCACCCAAAATTCTCCGGATCGGAGATCCGTATTTTGGACAACTTTCGGCAGCCGAGATTCCACTCGCTATGGGATCTCCCGGCGTACGCCGATTACGATTTCGTCGAAGGCGACATCAGAGACCCGTCAGTGAGGGAAGCAGCGCTTGAAGGCGTTGATACCGTGTTCCACCTCGCGGCGATTACCAACGCTCCTGAGACCTTCGACATCCCCGAAAAAACATGGGAAGTCAATCACGAAGCCGCTGTAGACCTGTTTCGTGACGCCCAGAGGTCAGGCGTTGACGAGTTCGTGAACGCTGTTACCTGTTCTGTCTACGGACGAACCGATCAGAAGATCACCGAAGACTCCGAATGCAATCCTGAGTCCCCGTACGCAGAGGCGAAACTCCAGGCAGAATCGGACATGTTTGAAGAATATGACGGGGAGATGGGGCTTACCGGACTTCGACTGGGTACAGTTTATGGGTGGAGCCCGGGAATGCGTTTCGATACCGTGGTCGACAAGTTCGCCTTGCTCGCAGCGACCGGTCAACCCTTGACTGTATATGAAGGTGCTGAAAATCAGAAGCGACCGTATTTGCACGTCCGAGACTCTGTCCGATCGATGCTATTCGCTGCAGATGAACTCGGTGACGGAGAGGCATACAATGTCGTTGGGGAAAACGGCCGCCTTCAGGACGTAGTTGACGCGATTACGAAGCACTTTCCAGATGTCGAAATCGGCTACACCGAGGCTGAGCAATTAAATCAACTGTCCTACATCGTGAGCGATGAAAAGATCCGTTCACGCGGGTTCGAAACGGGTCATACATTAGATCAAGGGGTAGAAGAGCTCGCTGATAAGTTCCGTGCGTTCCTCTGAGAAGTTCGGATCTGGTTGCCACTGAGCGAGTACGTATTGACCACAGGCTTTCTGACCGAACGAGGAGCCGCCAACGGTAGTGAGGGCTGGGCCTCCAATTCACCATCCAAAGCCGTAGCCTGCTTTCGGTCCGGTACATGAGCGGTCGATTACATGGAGCCAGTGAAATAGAATGGCATACACTACATATGACTGGAAATGTCGATAAAATATACATTCTCAAAAAACCAAATCACCAGATCCCCAGCGTATTACGGTATACCTATTGACATTAATTTGGTTCAAATCGAATCGGAACCTTAGAAACCAGCGTATACTTAATCGGTTACTAATCCTACACGACAGTACTAATGACGGAAACGGTGTTCATAACTGGAATCGCTGGTTTCCTTGGAAGCCATCTAGCTGACACGTTCATCGAAGAGGGGTATGAGGTCGCGGGAAACGATAATTTCGTTGGTGGATACGAAAACAACGTCCCTCAGGAAGCCGAGTTTTACGAGATCGATTGCAATGATGTGACAGAGATGAAGGCAGCGATGGCCGACGCTGATATCGTCTATCACACTGCCGCCCTGGCGTACGAAGGATTAAGCGTTTTTTCGCCTGCCCGCATTAACAAGAGTATTTATCAAGCAACGTCTGCGACATTGTCGGCTGCCGCTGACGTCGGTGTTGACCGATTCGTCTACTGCTCCAGTATGTCACGATACGGTGAGAACGAAACACCGTTTACCGAGGATATGGAGCCCCGTCCGCAGGACCCGTACGCAATCAGCAAGGTTGCAGCCGAGGATATGGTCGAGCTCATGGCTGATGTCCATGGTTTTGAGTACGTCATAGCCGTCCCGCACAACATTATCGGTCCGCGGCAAAAATTCGACGACCCCTTCCGCAACGTCGCAGCGATTTTTATCAATCGTATGCTTCAGGGCAAACAGCCGATAATTTACGGCGACGGGGAACAGAAACGGTGCTTTACGTTTATTCAGGACGATATTCGACCACTGCGGAAGGTCGCAACGAACGACAACGTCACTGGCGAAGTGATTAACATCGGCCCGGACGACGAGTTCATTACTATCAACACACTCGCGGAAACCATCGCAGATATTATCGACTTCGAATTAGATCCGATATACAAACCAGATCGCCCGCAGGAAGTCAAGCTTGCCAACTGTTCGGCAGACAAGGCCAGGGAGCTTCTAGACTACGAGGCACAGTATACCCTCCGCGATGGCTTGCAAGAGATGGTCGAGTGGATCAAGGACGAGGGTCCCAGAGATTTCTCGTATCATATTGACGTTGAGATTGTGAACGACCAGACGCCGGACACGTGGACTGACGAGCTAATCTGATATAGGCAAAGAGAGACTGAAGCCACGGTTACGTCTCTCCAAATGATTTCGTATTATACCACACTTACTTGATAGTACTCTAGATCTTATTATAACACTGGCCGAACAGGACATCTCACATGAGCGAATACGTCCTTTCAATAAATCCTTGTGTCGGGAATCTCGGTTCGCACGACCCAAGTGCGGTACTTTTCGAGAATGGACAATTAGCGTTCGGCGTTGAAGAAGAGCGGTTCACTAGAGAAAAACACGCGAAAAACACGTTTCCGACGAACGCTATCGAGGCTTGCCTCGAATACGCAGATATCAGTTTATCGAACCTGAAGAAGGTATTGATCCCATGGAAGCCAAGTCTGTTTTACAGGATGCTTAGGTATGATATCAGCCAGACCGTCACAGAAACAGAGGGTGTTACTGAGGCGATTACGCAACTTGAAGCGACGGTAAAACGCGATGTTGGCCCGGTAGTATACTCTAAGCAGTCCGTTCGAAACCACCTATCTGAGTTCAGCGAGTACACCCCTCCTATCGAAACCGTAGAACATCACAAGTGTCACGCGGCGAGCGCGTTCCACCCGTCCGGCTTCAACGAGGCACTAATCGTCACCCTGGATGGAAGAGGCGAGTACGACTGCACAGTCGTCTGGAAGGGAAATTCCGAAGGGCTCGAACGGGTGCGAACGTATGAGTATCCCAATAGCCTGGGGTTCTTCTTCGGTGCAGTGACAAAATTCCTGGGTTACTATCCGAACAACGGCGAAGGAAAAATAATGGGGCTCGCCCCGTATGGAGACCGAAACGACGAGATCGAACAAGCCCTCAGAGAGGAGATCAGTATCGGGTTAGATTACGATGTCAGTGCGCTCTCGAAGGGGAATTTTGAATACGCAACTAGGAAGTTAGAGGAGATCTTTGATCGCCCCAGAAAACAGACCACGGACGAGTTTTCGCAGTGGGAGCGTGACCTTGCACACGTCACCCAAAAGTTGGTCGAGGAAACAGTCACCGAGATAGTCACCCACTACAGTGACCGTCTGGGTGTGGATAAAGTGGGGCTAGCAGGCGGTGTCGCACTCAATTGTAAAGTAAATAAAGAAGTTATGGAACTCCCTGGCATCGAGAGAACATTCGTCCAACCGGTTTCTAACGATGCCGGTACTGCAGTTGGAGCCGGATTCTTGGATGCAGGCATCACTGCCACCGAAGATATGTCGACCGTGTATTGGGGGCCCGAGTACACCACGGAATCGATCGAATCGACGCTAAAAACGAACAAGCTCAGCTATGCCAAGCCAGACGACTTGTGTCGAACAGTCGCAGAACATATCGCTGATGGCAAACTCGTCGGATGGTTTCAGGGACGGCTCGAAATGGGGCCTCGGGCACTGGGGAATCGCAGTATACTGGCTGATCCGCGATCGGAGGCCTCGCTCGACCGCGTAAACGAATTTGTGAAACATCGCGAGGGATGGCGACCGTTTGCCCCGTCGATGCTTGAACACGCCGGTGATGAGTATCTGGTTAATTTTGAAGAAGCCCCATTCATGATCAAGACGTTCGATGTTGTCGAGGAAAAGAAAGCAGAGATCCCCGCCGTCCTCCATCCGGCTGACGAGACCACACGGCCACAGACGGTTCGCGAGGATCAGAACCCGCGTTACTACGATTTGATTAGTGCGTTTGAAGATATTACCGGCGTCCCGGTAGTCCTCAATACGTCGTTCAACGATAACGGGGAGCCGATCGTAAATCAGCCAGTTGAGGCGATTAAAGACTTCTACGGGATGGGGTTAGATATCATCGTCGTAGAAGACGTACTGATCGAAAAGAGCTAAACGCTGCCTGTAATCGGGGCCGCCACAACAGAAGTGAAATGGGTTCAGTGACGAGAGTGCTGTGCGTAGCAACTACGATAGCTCCACCAGTGAATTTTATACTATGTCTGCTCGAATGTATCTCTAGTGACAGTACTGGCAAATACAGAGGACGACAGTGGTGACGATGAAGAGTAACGACGATGGCATTTCCACCGATATTGCTATCGTCGTTCAAGGGAATTACCCGTTGGACAGAGACGTTCGCACGCGGAAGATAGCGAAATCATTGGACGAATCCGGATCGAACGTCGCCATATTGGGTCGGAATTCACTAGAAGATCCGGACCTTGGACAGGTCAAAAGTTCGTATCCACCCCGTAAGGAAGATATCGACTACGCCCACGTCAGGCGGTTCTCGTGGCTGCTTTCAACACCGCTATTCGGGCTCGTTACGGCAAAAGTACCGGTAAATCCGTTCTGGATCCTCTGGCTGGTGATTCAGTTCCGGGATACTGAACCAGAAATCGTGATTCCGTGTGATATCCGTGCGGGTCTTCCTGCAATCGTCGCTGCAAAACTATGTGGAATCCCGACAGTGTTAGATCTGCGAGAGAATTTCGCGGAACTAGCCCGCGTAAAACCAATCGAACACGTCATGGACTATGTGGTACTCAACAGGACATTAGTTGGGGCCATCGAACACCTCACCGTGCAGTTGGCTGACCTGGTCTGGGTTGTCGCTGAAGAACGGAAAGAAAATCTGGTAGCTGCCGGGAAAGCCGAGTCAGCGGTTCACGTCGTCGGAAACGTCCCACTTCTGCGAGAAATATCTGCATTTACCCGAAAAGGAGGCGAGTACGACAACGCGGAGTGGCCCGGCTTCACACTCGTCTACGTAGGTTCGATTAACAAGTTTCGCGGCTTGGACTTGCTCATTGATGGGATCTGGCATGCGAACAGGAACCCGGACCCAAAGCCGGTTCATTTGGCCATTGCCGGGGATGGGCCGGACAAGGAACGACTCGAACAACGCGTCGAAACGCTGGGAATTACCGAGCATGTGGACTTTCTGGGGTGGATCCCGCCGGATACGGTTACCTCGTTTCTCCAGTCGGGTGATGTCGGTATCATCCCTCACGAGGTTAGCTCGTACACGAACCAGACTATTCCGAACAAACTCTTCGATTACATGAGTGTGCAACTCCCAGTTTTGACAACACCGACTCGTCCGACAGCCCGGATTGTCAACGAAATAAACTGTGGGAAAGTCCTCCCCTACCATGCTACAGGGAGTGTGACTGGAACAGTTATCAGGGAAATGCAGCAGTCCACTGAATATTCGACCTGGGCAGAAAACGGTCGGTCGGCTATCGAGAGCCAATATAACTGGGAGCATGAAATGGAGAAGGCACGCAGCGTCCTCACGGGCCGGTTCAACGTGTCAATCTAGCTCGGGAAAGCAGCCTAACTGTTGTAAGCCTACGTAAGCGACTTGCGAAATCACTGTCTACAACGGAGCTACAGCCGTCATCCGTCGAGATGTAACCGATAGAACTCGTATAGGTCATCGCCGACGGTCTCTGGGGTGTAATTATTACGGACGTAGTCGTATGCATTGTCGCCCAGTTTCTGCGTTAACTGCTCGTCCTCATACAGGCGAGTTAGGGCACTGGCGAGGGCCTGTGAGGACCGGGGCTCGACAACGAGACTCGTCTCACCGTCTTCGACGACGAACGGGGGACCGCCGACATCTGTGACGACTGTCGGGAGCCCACACGCCATTGCCTCGACGAGGACCCGACCAAACTGTTCGGTCCACCGTTCTGCCGCAACGCTCGGGAGAACGAAAACGTCGCCCAGATTATACGCAGCTTGGATTTCTTCGATATATTCGAGATGGTAGACCGCTGGGTTGTCACGGACGTGTTCGTTATAATATGATCTGTCGAACGAATTCTCTCCGAGGAGTATCAGAGAGATATCATCACGATCTTCCTGCATTGTTTCAAATGCCTCTAGCAGAAACGGAATGCCCTTGCGTTCGTTTAGCCCGTGGACGAACAAGATATTGAACGTCGATTCTATTTCGGCAGGAAGGGACGCTGCATCCGCGTCTTTCGGACCTGGCTGAAAGCGGTCGAGGTTGACCACGTTCGGGAGGATCTCTACCGAGTCCGGATCGACACCTTCGTGTATTAATGCTCGTTTAGACGCCAGCGTCGGAGATGTAAACGCATCAGCGTGGCGGTTCACGGTTTTTTTGACAATCCACGTCAGGGGGTTTGCAGGCCTGTGTGGAATGTTTTCGTGAGCATCGACGAAGAGGGTTGTATCGGTTCGGGCACACAGCAATGCAACGCAATACGAATAGATCCGGTAATTTTCTGTGACATGGACTGCATCATGTTCGTCTACGACCTGTCGTAAGCCCGTCAGTGCGATACTGGGAAGTTTGTACTTTTCCAGAGCGTGATATACGAGATTTTCCTGACCTAACGCATCGAGTTTTCCGTCCCACCAGTGGAGTGATTCGATTGGGAGATTGAGGTCAGATGTATCGAACCATGACGGGTCACTCTCGAAGCCGGTGATTTCTATGTCCGAGTACGCGTTATGGACGTACTCCCAAAGAAGCGTGCTATTTGGTCGGAAATACGGACCCCGAATAATAGCAACGTCTGTTGGCATTCTATACCCGTCTCCGCAGCGGGCTATTCGCTCTTTCAGCCGCCATCGTTTCAAGATATCCTGCCGTCGGATCACTCCCGACTAGCTGTTTGGTAACGGTGCCCGCCGGAGACATACTGCTGGCAATCGTACCGTGGTGCAGGCAGGAGATGGCTGTCATAGTGAGTGCGTGTCGAGCAGCCATAATAAGTACAATTAGTCTACCAGGTACCCCAGATCCGTCAGCTGCTGTTTCATATCGGCACTGAAATTGGCCTCGCGTGCAGTCCCGATCGGTTGCCCGAATGTTTCCTGCCACTGTTCTAGTTCGTCCCGCAACTGTGTGGTGATCTCAGGTCGCGCCTCTGAGATATCGGTGTTCTCATCTGGGAGTTTGTAGAGTTCGGTTCCCGTGTCGCTGTGAATTAGTTTGAACTCACGAGTTCGAAACGCCCGCATGTTGTCTCCATGTACGCTCGACGGATCGAAATCCGGGTTGATGTGGGTCAGATCATCGAAATCCAGCGGTTGACACCGCTCCGAGACGACCCAGTCTCGCTCATCGGATAACAAGTCAACCCCTTGTAATTGTTGGACCCCCCCAGAGATTTCTTTGACGAGAGTTTTTACGAGGTCAATGTGTTGAACAAGGGCGTCCGACTGCAGGCGCTCTGTTCCGGGGCCATGGATCACTAGCGGCACATTGAGGAGCGAATCATCGAGGTGAAATTCGTGGCCGATAACGTTACGCTCGCCGAGAAGTTCCCCGTGGTCAGCTGTAATGATAAAGAGAGTCTCGTTGGGCGAGTCTTGTGCGGTGACAAAGTCGAACAGTTCCCCGACACAAGCGTCTGTATAAGCGACCTCGGCGTCGTACATAGCTGTCAGAATATCTGATTCCTCTTCGGTTAATTCCAGTTTCCCAGTATTGTACTCCCAGTTATGTTCCTTTACCTGATTGACGACCTGAAGCGCTTTCTTCCTATCAACGCCAATATCGGCTAAGTACCGTTCCTGATACGGAATGGGAGGGAGATACGGATCATGCGGGCCAAGATAATGAAGGAACATGAAATACGGATTCGAATCGCGACTCATTCGTTGAATGTTTCGCTTGGCCAGTTCATTGACAATGTAGGCAATCGAGTGGTCGACGAGGTCCGTTGAGAAGCCAACAGAATGGTTTCTAATCCCGAGAAGGTATTTGAAGAGAATATCGATATCGACCGTCTCCAGCAGTGAACTGACGCTGCCGAACCAGTCAAACTGGTCGAACCCGCGATGGAGGCCTGTCGCTCGGCTAACGTGTGAATTTCGTGAGATTGCGACAGACTGGTACCCCGCTTCGCTCAGGAGTTCAGGAACCGTTTGCAACTCATCCGGAATCGCGTTTTCGATCATATTCACACCATGGGCGGATGGGTAGACACCTGTCAGCATTGATGAGACGGAGGGTCTTGTCGCGATGGCGTGAGAAAAACAGTTTGAGACGGAGATTCCCTGAGTCTCACCAGCAATCGCCTGGATGTTCGGTGTTGTGTTTCGTTCGTATCCACCCATCGGGGTGTGGTCTGCCCGAAGTGCATCGATAACTATCCATATGATATTCGGACGATGACCCGCTTCCATAGCCACTAACAGGTCACACAGATACATGGTTATTGGTAAGGTACCTTCAAGGACCGCCCAGTCAGCACCATTTTAGCAGCGTCCTATTCCAGACGCACATTGGCAGTCATAGCTGACACGTCGTAACTCCGAGGCCGAATTATCGGAGAATCTGAGAGTAATCGGAGCCGATGGAAGTTTCGAAATTTATCGATGGAAAGTAGATAGTTCAGACCCTGCTCTCCCTTGACAGACCTGGGAATTTAATATCTAGGTATGGGTATATGGATAAAATGAATCGGGCCAACGCTAGGAGCCATTATCGATTGCCACAGCAGGCAGACGGCAGTAATCGCCCGTGTGATTTAAAAAGCAGATGTTCAGAGGCGAATAGGCGATCTGCTCGTCACAGTCCTGTTGGAGGGGCTGCTTGCCGGCAGCATGACAAGCGATCAGATGTGCTCAATTAAATTAACCTCGTTCTCATGAATATCATCGTTATCGGCGGAAGTGGACTCGTTGGACAGAACCTCTTGCAGTGCTGTAAAGAGCGTGGCTTTTCTGCGACTGGAACGTATCGAACATCGCCTGGTGCGGGAGCTAACCGGGAGCTAGATAAGACAGACCCTGTGGCGGTACGAAAGCTTTTCCGCGAAATCGAACCGGACGTAGTCATAGATACGGCTGCGTTTCACGCCGTTGATGACTGTGAATCCGAGCGGGAACGCGCGTGGACGGTCAACGCGCAAGGGACAAAACACGTGGCTGTTGCCGCTGACACTGTCGGCGCACAGCTGATATATCTCTCAACGGATTACGTGTATTCTGGAGATCCAAGCGATGCACCGTTTAGTGAGACAGATTCCGTATCACCCATCAACTACTACGCACGGACGAAGTATGCTGGTGAACAGGCCGCGGAAATCGCTGCGGAAGCAACGGTACTGCGGCCAAGCGTAATATATGGCCTTGCCAGCAGTAATTTCGTCACTTGGGCTATCAGCGAACTCCGAGCGGGCAATGAGATATCGGTCGTTGACGATCAGGTCTCTTCCCCTACGTACGCACGCGACTTGGCACAAGCTACGTTGGCGGTTGCTGATCAAAACCTCACGGGCGTGTACAACGCGGCCGGACCGGAGCGAGTATCGCGATATCGATTCACGTGTGATTTAGCCGCATCATTTGGGTTTGATCAGGACCTGATTTCACCCATCTCTACCGAGGAGTTCGGCCAAGAAGCGCCCCGCCCGACAGACAGTAGCTTGGATTCGTCGAGAATATCAAATAGGACAGGTGTATCGTTTCAACCCCATTCGGCTGTCTTCGAAGAACTGGCAGAGAGATCACAGTAATTTCTCGGGGGAAACGTGCTACCACAATTGTGTCAGCGCATATTGAGTAGCTGAACTCTGTTGATCCTAATAAGCTCTATTTTCGCGGGCCAGTAGCCACTATCTATCTATATAAGAGAAAATTCTATGTCTCACAGAAATGGATACAGATAGCTTTGCCGTTGAAACAGTACGGGGCTTGTGCCATCATGAAGCCGAGAGTTAGCATCATAATTTTAACAAAGAATCCGGGAAGCCAGTTCGGGGAGATACTGTCTGCAATTGAGAGGCAGTCGTACTCCGGACCCGTAGAAACGGTTGTCGTCGATTCTGGATCGACGGATGGAACACTTTCGCGAGCGGAGGCCCACGGCTGTGCCATTTATACTATTGACCCGGAAGATTTCCATCACAGTAAAACACGCAATTTCGGGGCAGAGAACGCCTCCGGTGATATACTCGTGTATCTTACTCACGATGCGACACCTAAAACGGAAGATTGGCTAGAAAACCTCGTCAATCCGATTATCACCGACCAAGCGGGGGTTGTGTATGGCCGGCAGGTCGCGTACCCGGACGCAAAGCCGATGAACGAATTCTTTTATTCGCACTTCTACCCGGACCAGCGCAACACGTTGACTGCAGACGATGCTACAGACACTCGACAGTTCTTCCTCGACAACGTGTACGTTTCAGACGTATCAGCGGCGATTGAGCGAGATATCTGGGAGCGGTATCGTTTTCAAGAGGCCATCAACATGTCCGAAGACAAGGACTTCGCTCTCCGGGTTCTCGATGAAGGTGTGAACATTGTCTACGAACCCGAGGCTGTAGTGTATCATTCGCATGATTACGATCTTAGAGAGAATCTGAAGCGGCGATTCGAGGACGGGCGAGCGTATGCAACCATCGCCGCAGATGGCGAAGACAATTTTGTCTCAAATGGGGTGCAATACGTTATTAAAGAAATGAGGTATCTGGTCAAGAATGGATATATACACTGGCTACCCTACGTAGTGCTTTACGATTTCACACACTTTTTCGGGTTCCAGTGTGGCAAATTATTAGGTCAGATTGAAGACCTCGAGCGATAACTGATATCGATAAATACGCGCTACTCAAGAACGATGAGGCAGCTATGTGGAGAACTAGTCTTTTTTATATAGATATATTTGGCCTCACCTTCGTTGTTCCTTTTTACTGAGACGACAGAATTCACGGGGTTTGGTTGCGAATGGTTGTCCGAATGTTACAATTATTGAGATCCATAATCGTGCGCATCAGTTGAGCGCACCAAACTGATTTAACCGGTTGAGACGGTTGAAATCCGGCATTTCTCACTTCAGCTAGTAACTGTATCTACTGCTTCCGATAGTATTGTTATCAGTATTTCATTTGCATTACGGTATCTGGTAAGTATCCTACAAGCGAGTGGATCTAGTTAGCTAAATAGCGATAGTAAATGTAGCTTACTAGTCGGAACGGTATTTCAGGAACTCCCTAATCTCCCACACGAGATGTTCAGAGCAGATTCAACCCCACCCCATTTGAAAACTGAGGTTACCGGTCATCGATATCGGCACAGTTCGTCCAGAGAACAGCAAGAAAAACTCAATCACAACTGTACCGGTTCAGAAACCCGCGCTCGCCGTTCACAACCCAACATACAATAATTATGTCCAACTCATACGACTACAATACCCCTGCAGAAGGCACCCTTGACTGGCATGTCCCACTGAATGAGAATTTCAGTGCTATTGAGAGCGACGTCCAGGAACTCGCAAACGAGCTCAACGTCTCGGGTGTGGGCGGATACAACACCCCAGCGGAGGGGTCGCTTGACTGGGATAATCCGTTGAATGAAAACTTCAGTGCTATCGAGAGCGACGTACAGGCACTTGCAAACGAACTCGGTATCTCTGGCGTCGGCGGATACAACACTCCCGCAGAGGGGACGCTTGACTGGCACATCCCGCTCAACGATAACTTCGAGTCGATAAAGAACGATCTCAATACTGTCTCCGATAATATCGGTGGAAGCCAGCTGTCGAAAATGAGCACGCTCTCAGTTGCGGACATTTATCTGTCGTTAATCAACGATATTGATGACCGCTCGCAGACGGTGTATGACGCGACTTCCTTTGAGGGCGCCTCGCTTGCTCACCAGGTCGAGAATGCAATGTCGGCAATGGAGTCAGAAATCGATGGCCGGGCTGTCCTAGAGGTTCCGGCCGGCTCCTATTCCTGGGACAAGACGGTCGAAATCGATACCGGCTCGGTTCTAGGTCCGATGCTCTGCTTCGCGAACGAGGCAGAGATAAACGTAACCGCTGATTGGGCGTTCAACGTCCGCCGTTCAGGAGACGGATCGAATTACTACGGGTTGACGAATGACCCGCGAAATCAGATCCAGGTGTACGGTGGCAAGTGGACACTCCAGGGAACAGGATGGATGTCCGCGGTCGATATCTATCGAGGTTTGATTGCTCCAGTCGTCATCAAAGGCGGTACGCACGGCCTGTTGGTTCGGGATGGCCAGGACTTCAGTGAGGGCTGGTCCATCCGCGATGCGACGTTTGAGGGGGTCTCAGAACCGATCCGGTTCAATTGTCAGAGTGCCGATCAGCAGTTGCTCGCAAACCTAACCTTCAGGGACTTCCAGACTGGGGTATTCCTCGATCAGGCGTCTGGTCAGAATCTGACTGCATCGAACTTGCTGTTCGAAAACCCCCGGAGTGACGCTGTCGGCCTCCACTTCAATAAATACACCACGGGGACAGTTTATGGCGCAGTGTGGACTGGCTCCACAGGAGCACTGCTCTGGAACGACGGTAATTACACACGTCCGTCTGTCGTTGACGCAGATATTGCAGACGGCGGTTCACTCTGGAAGGGTCTGGAACCAGACACCTCTTCGAATGTGTCGTGGCAGCAGTGTCAAAACTCTCCAGTCTTAGTGGAGGGCGGTCCACAGATCACAACGCCAGTCGTTCGAACAGATTCCTACAGTGGCTCGTTGGCGGATCAGATTGAAGCGGCTGCGAGCGACTTGTCCGACAGTGGGACGATTCTGATTGCAGGACAGGATTCGTATGACGTCGGACGGACGATCTCACTGTCGCTCGGGGGCCGTGATATCTCGGTCGTGTCTGCGTGGAACGTTCGATTCAACGTGACAACCTCCGGGTGGACCTTCGACGTGACTGGTGACGGTCAGTTCGGCATTTACGGCGGCTTCTGGCATGGGCAAGACGACGGATCGAAGCCGGGCTGGTTGACCACTGATGTCCCGAATCTCGACGTGGCTGTCAACGCTGTGTGGTTCTTCCCCGGTGGAAGCGGGATCGATGCAAAGCCCCGTACGAAAGGGACCTACCGGATCTTCGATACGCGATTCCACAAGATCTGTGAAACAAACGGGGTCGACCTCGCGAGTAATGCGTGTGTTCAGATCGGTGGCGCTGGGTGCTCAGAGTTACACCTGTCACATATAGAAACCTCTCAGACGAAACGATGTTACCGGTTCGATGCCCCGGTTGACGACTTCCACGGCATCCGGCTCTCCGCACACCCATGGTCTGAAAACGATGGTGCGAAATTCGCAGAGACAAACGCATCGCTGAATGGAACGTGGTTCAACGTGAAATGGGAAGCGCCACGTAACAGCAACAGCATTGTATTCGACAACAGCGACACGTCGTCTCCTGCTGACGCGGTTGAACCGTGGTCATGGGCAGACGGGGAACCGGTTGAGTTGTGGCGCGGCACAAAGCCACGGTTCTTCCCGGGGATCGATACCCGAGTCGACACGGCTCACATTCCGTAGATCGAGTGTCTCTTTCTCTCCCTGAACTATCTCTTTTTATAAGTTCTTCTACCGGAAGGACCATCGATTCCTCGCGGTAGAATCCCTCAGACCGTCAGTCCTGCTAGCTACTCGAGTGTGTCACCACAAGCAGATTGACACATCATAATCCGCGACTAACTATTTATTTAGTATGGGTTGACCAATGTAGACGTGAAACCAAACATTCTGCAGCCCCATGGAAGGCCCTCCGATCATTCTCAAATTCACATCAGTTCAAACATCTCCGCCGATATCAGAATGAACGATCCCTGTTCGACACCTGTCCGGGCCGAGCAACCAACACCATCCCCGTTTCAGATCAGTCGATCTATTCGAATTCCTGACACCACTATTACAGTATAACAAGTGACGCCTGATAGCGATGAGCGATCAGACGAAATCAGCCATGACTGGCACCGACGAAGACGGATCGATACACAAACTGTACGAACAGATTATCAAAGGGAGCGGTATTGCGTTCGGTGCGAACCTGTTCGACAAGGCCTTGGGATTCCTGTTTAATATTGTCGTCGCGCGGTTCCTCGGAGCGAGCGGATACGGATTGTTCGTTCTCGGGTGGACGGTCGTCCAGTTCGCTCAACCGATTTCGCTACTGGGGTTACCTGATGGAGTCGTGCGTTATGTCTCGAAATACCGGAGTGAAGATTCCGCTTCACAGGTTCGAGGGACCGTCTTCGCTTCGGTAGCTATTGCGGGGCTACTCGGAATTCTTTTCGGCGCATTCATGATTCTTTTTTCGCGCCCGCTGGCAGTGCGAGTATTCGAGGAGCCGGCGTTAGTTCCATTGCTTCCAATCCTGGCTGTCGCTCTACCGTTCCGCGTATTGCTGACTGCTTCAACGTCTGTCGCAGTTGGATTCAAGCGTGTCGGCATCCAGCAAAGTGTACTGAACGTCGCCTTTCCGATTCTAAAACTCGGATTAGTTGCCGGTGCGCTTCTCCTGGGGTATGAAATCGAAGGGATGGTGACGGGATTTGCCCTCGCCGTCACCATTTCAGCGCTACTGGGACTCGGTTTGATACCGAGCCTATTCGAAGATATCGGGTTCCGCGGCCCGATTAAAACCGATATTAAAGAACTGCTGAGATACTCGTTTCCGGTGTTTCTCTCGGGATTCAGTTATCTCGCGCTCAATCAGATGGACCGGTTGCTCCTCGGTGCGTTTCGCTCGTCTGCAACTGTTGGGATATACAACGCCTCTTCCGTGCTCTCACAACAGGGGGTTATTTTCTTTTCAGCGTTGGTCACGATATTCAACCCAATCGCCTCGGATCTGTATAGCAGTAATAACATCACCAGACTCGAAACCGTGTATCAGACGGTGTCCCGCTGGGTGCTGATCTTCACGTTTCCGATCGTCGTCATCGGATCGTTGTTCGCAGCCGAACTCCTGCAGTTATTCAATGAGCAGTTCGTCGAAGGAGTTCCAGTGTTGATCATATTGTTTGCCGCGCAGTTATTGCTAGTCGCGGTCGGGCCGGCCGGAGAACTCTTGCAGATGTCCGGGTTTCAAGATATCGTCCTGTTCGATACGGTAACGATGCTGGTCGCTAATGTCATTCTCAATCTGTTCTTGATACCACGATACGGTGGTGTTGGGGCAGCGGTCGCGACCGCGGTCTCGATATCGGGAGTTCAGCTAGCCGAACTCTATCAGACGAAACAATACGTCGGTATCCAACCGGTCGGGATAGAGTATGTCATCACACTCGCGATAGGGGGCGTGTTCGCGTTCACCGCGTACCTGATAAATCTTCTCTCTCTCCCGCTCCTCCCGCGAATCGGAACGGCACTCGGAATTGCAGTGATCTATGCGCTAGTCATCTGGACGTTTGCAGTCGTTGAAGACGATAAAGATATTTTCCGAGAGTTCGTTGGCTGAGGCTGCTTTTCATTTTGCAAAGCAGAGAATCGAAAGGGATCGCGAATCCAGTCCCAGTTTCTCAACGGTGTGAATTGTTACTGGAAAGGTCCTCACTCGGTTGCTTCGCTGTCACGTCCCCACGTTGACGCCGCAGTCATGTGGTTCCACCACGCTGAATTCATCGGTTGATGGTGATGGTCCGGGATAACGCGAGTGTTGGTCTCCTCGGTGGTTTCATTATACGATGGCAATACCTCACCCAATGCCCAGTGCTCCTTTAGTCCAGCAAACTCGAGATTTACAGCCCCAGTCCGTGTTGATGGATGGGCCCCAGATAGTATCGAGACAGCGTCTCCCTCCCACTTCTGTCCATCAGCTAACGGGTTTTTCCCAGTCCCATCGTACTCCTTGCTCAACATGTACTCCCGGAGTGGTTTTTCGGGAAGCGCATTTCGCACCCGCGATTTCTTAATCAGCGGTCCACCCGAGGCGGGACAGAACACCGTCTGGAACTTCCGAGTCACGATCGTCAAACTCCAGCCGCTGAGGAACTCGTTCCACCCATCGATAGCGGGTCTGATTCGACAGAAAACGACTACCTTATCGACAATCGAAGGGTCAGTGAGATATGCATCAGCGACGGAACAGAGCGGTCCGCCTGCCGCGATCACGAGAGGGTTTTCTCGCGAAGCAGCGTTGGCTGCAGCAACTATTCGATCCGTGGCAGCCGAGCCGATCGGAGCCGTCTCGTCTATCGCCTCCGATTGCGGTTTCGTGTGGCGGCTGCTCACGCCTGTTTCAGCGGGAGGGAGGTCTGTGAAGCCACTTTCTGCTGCCTTCTTGCGGATAATCCTGTGATGGTTGGCATAGCGGTTTTCAGCCTTCGTTTGCTTCTCTTTGCTATCCCACCAGGGAACGTTAGGGAACTCATGAAGGTATCCTTCGAGCTGTACTCCGTCTGAATCACTTGCCATTGCCAGTGCCAGTTCGCCGTTAAAATTGTCCGTCGGGATATCGTTCAGATACACGAACGGATTGGTGTTATCCACCGCCAATGGTGATGGTAACCGCTGGATAGGCGTCGACGTAGGCCCTGGCTCTGTTTGCGAGGGGGTTTCCCCCGGTGGCGTAGCGGCGGTATTCTGTCGAGCAGGTGTGTCGGTTGCGGGAGTTCGAATGGACCCGGTGGAGGTATTTGACTCCGATTGCTGAAACCCAGGACAACCGGAGATCAGCGGGACCCCTCCTGCTGTGAGGGCTAAGTACGTTCGACGGTTCATTCGTTTTTCATATCGATCCGTATAATAACAGTTCTTTGGGATAATATGGGTCACTGCCGAGTACAGCGTCACTCTCTTGCTGCCCTGATAACCAGAGCAGTGTCGTGTGAAGTGTTAGTGTTGGTGAATCGGCCACACTTCGTCTGGGAAACCAGTTTCTAACCCGCATACCCGAGACCAGACAGCACGAAGCAGTTGTTTCAACCAAGGAATAACAATACCATCAGCTAAAGTATGAAACGAGAGAACGCTAAGTAGACAAGTCAGTTCATCATGAATACGGCCACATTCAGATCCTTGCTAGTCCCCGCAGTGCTTCCCGCGGTGTTGCTCGCGGGGGTAGAGCTCCTTACTGTATCACCGCTGGTGGTCACGGGCCCATTCGTTTTCGTCTTTCCGGAGCTGACAATCGCAGCGGTTTCCGGGATGTTGCTGGGGCCGATCGCGCTGATCGGAATCGGGCTTGGTGTTCTCCTCGATATATTCCTGACCGGAGTTAGCCCGCTTACAGATCTATTACTGCTGACAATCGGTGGCTGGTGTGCGCTCTTTACTACAGAGCCGAAGTACAGGCGGGAGGATGTGGAAGAAAACCAGCTTATCATGTTTCTTCAGGATTACGGGCTGATCGGAACCGGTGCTGTGCTGTTTTCGGCAGCCGTATTCTCGTGGGCATACGTGATCACTGATACTGGGCGATTCTATCCACGAGCGCTCGTATTGCTGGTGAATCTCTTGCTCTCCGTGGTGTTTCTCGGCGGGATCGCTATCGTCCTCTGTTATCCGTTCTTTCGAACCCCTCGCTTGCGAAGGGAGTTGTCTGCCATTCATACCGTCTCCAAGAAGGAGCGATTCCCCACACCTCCAAGCCGATCTGTCCTCCTGTTTAGTATCACCTGGTTGCTCGTCGGTTCTGCCATCAGCGTTTTCTTCGACGTGCTTGACCTCGTCCCGCGGTTCGTGTTTCGTCGACGGGACATCGAATCTGTGCTCTTCGTCAAACAAATCAGTGCAGCGACGGACGGTGGGAAAACGATTCAGATTCTGTACGGTGGTGTCATGCTCGGCTTATTGCTCGTGTTGCTGTGGAACGTATCGGCCGCCGACCGTGAGTAGTAGGATTCTGAGTTCAGGCTTTAGGAGTCTCGAACCGCTTATCGAATAGCATCATCGGACAGCACTGTTCACGACGACCCGAGGACAACTCCATCACGTTTCCAGAGAATCCCAAGCCGTCCTGAATCGTACACTTGATTCTTACTCGTCGACTCCGTATGGAGCCACTCTTCAGACATCAGTACCTTCCCGCTCTCGAAATCGAATACGACTGGATGGTCAGCCCAGGTGTCCCTGTAGAGGAAATACCCATCTTCAGCCCTCAGTGTCCCATTGTCGACGGTAGCGCGTCCCACCGACGTGCCGCCATAGCGCTCAATCGCGAGCGTATCGATCCAGGCAGTTTGAATGGGAGTACCATACGACCGCTTGAACTGATTGAGTTCCTGGAACGATTCCATCTCCGCCTCGGAAAACGCGACCTGTCCTTGCGGCGGCCCGTTCGGTGGATCGTGGATCCGATACAAATCGTCACCAGCCCAGACGAACAGCGGAGTTGTGGCTGCTAACAACACAAATACGATGACTGGGACGACCCGGAGCGCAGGGCGAGACGCGGTGCTGCGGACCAGTCGGTATAGACCAAGCCCGAAGACCAAGGGAAAGAAGAACGCAAACGGCATTCGTGACCGAGACAGTCCGGGGAACACGAACGGTGTCTTGAATACGATCGGCGCTGCGAGGACTGCAAGCACTACAACGCTCAGCGAATGTCTGTACTTCGGGTACCGCTGTAGTAAAAAGGCGAGTCCAACGGCATAGACCGCCGTCATCGAGAGGAGGTACAGGCTGTTGACCGAGAGGAGATTCAGTACCGCAATCTCGATTGTCTGTTCCGGAACGGTGGTTCCGAACGCGATGAATCCCGCTGCCCCTGACGACGAACCCGCGATTAGGAACCCCTCGAGAATCGAACGGATCGCCAGTGAGAAGTTTACAATAAATGAATCTGCAGCCACAGTCCAGTAGGTTACTGCGGCGATCCACCCGGCAACGAGCGGGAATATCTGCGGATGAAACAGACTGTGACGACTGAGCTGACCGTCTCGGAACACACTAACGGCAATCGGCAGTGACGCCAGGATGACGATGATCGGCGTCAGAAGGATAAACGACAGATGATGAGTGAAAATGGCGCTCCCCATCACTAACAGCCCCGTAGCTGTCCAGTTGAGCGGTCGGCCGCTCTGTGAAGCCGTCGCCCTGAACCCTATGTAGATGACGAATATCAATAGCGGGACGGCAAGCGCTTGCGGGAAAAAGTACGTCGAAAAGTACGACAAGGGGTACAGAAGCGTCGCACTGAGCGCCACATACAGCGCCACTCGGGACCACTGGAGTGCCGCCCGTGCGAAGACGTACATCAACGGAATAACCAGCAAGCCATAAACGAGCATCCCTCCAGTCAGAAGGGAACCATATGCGTCGAGACCTGTAATCGAACTGAGGCCGCCGATAAACAGGTGTAAGCCGGGAAAATAGCTGTACAAGCCATGTCCGATGTATTCCCCCCTGATCGCCATTACGCTCCCTTCGGTTAGCAGGCGCTCGATATGATGGACATGAAAGAGCGTGTCTCCGCCGGAGAAGTAGAATCCGAGTGTGAGATATTTCGTAACTGGCGAGATCAAAAACAGACTGATCGCCTGCGGGAGTACAACACGCGTTGTGGCCCCCGCGATGAGCTGGTACACCACCAGCAGATATCCGATTGGTAGCGCCGCTACCAGAACGAGGAGGCGATGGTCCGTCTGATGCGCTACGACAACAGCGGCCAGCGTGATCAGGTATACGCTTTTATTCGCCCACCGAAGTGCTGGTCCATTCACACCCGCCGGCTCCGTAAACTGGTAGCCATAATAAATGACGCACCCGATGCAGAGTCCGATGAGCGCGTAGAGGCCACGGATACCAACGACAGCGCTTAAATTGTAACTGACAAAGAGAACGGTCGCTGTTCCCGCAACCAGTGCCGTTGGAAAGAACGCTCGGTGCAACAGCGCCCGAATATTCGGTCTCATGATTGACCATCACGCACTCTGAAATGCGAAGTGACACCAGCAAAACGCAGTTCACCCTGTTTCTGATGGAGGTTTAGTTTGGAAGCCGTATTCCGAAGAGGGGATGATGAAACTCCGGACACGTGCGTACTCCTCTGAGTCAGTGTTGCGGCGATACCCTTCTCACAGGATAACCGGTCCAGTAGTGACGGTTTCACGGAACGGCGACCGAACAAATCATCGGGACAGTTCAGCCGGTTGGATCTATTGCCCTCCACCGACCCCCCTAGGTCGTCCCCGCGGTGTTCACCCTCCTGCAACGGATTACACTGCAAATACCACCGATAATAGACCCTGTTTCGCGGGGAGCAGCGCATGGTAATCACCTACAGTGCATTGTCTATATGCTCTCCAGCTTTTAGTGCTAGTGCCGCGATAGTAAGAGTGGGATTCATTGCGCCGCCCGTCACGAACACGCTGCTCGATGCGATATAGAGGTTTTCGAGGTCGTGTGTCCTGAGTCGTGGCGTAACGACGCTTTCCTCCGGGTCCGTTCCCATCCGCGTCGTTCCCATTTTATGCGATGCAGGGGGTGGGTCAGCGAGATCGGTTTCAGAAACGACTGTCGCCCCCAGCTCGTCGAAGATATCGTACTGAATCTCTCGGATGAATTCCATCGTTTCGCGCGCATGCGAGCCGATATTCCACGAGACATCCGGAACGGGATTCCCGAAATCGTCAGTCTTCGATTCGTCCAGCGTCACTCTGTTTTCCCGACGAGGAAGCAGCTCCGGGTTCGCGAGCAGGCGGACGCTATTGTTGGGATAGTTGGATTCGATTTTCTCGAGGACTTCGTCCCCCCAACTGTCACCCATAGCGAAGTCGAACACGTTTTCACGCGGCGTCAGATCACCGCCGCTGAGCATGGGTCTGACGACAGACTCGGGGTTTACGTTCTCGAACACCAGCTTAATGCTGCCCGGTTGCGGGTCATCGTGGTCGTAGAACTGGTGTGATTCTCTCGTGTGGTAGCCGATGGGTTCCTGATTCGCCGGCTGCTCCAGTTCCCCAGTCACGGAAACGATCGGTTGGTCCATGAAATACCGGCCGACGGCTCCGCTACTGTTGGCTAACCCGTCGGGATACTGTGGGGACTCGGAGAGCAGTAACAGACGCGGCGTTTCCACGGCCCCACAGGCGAGAACGAACGCGTCCGCACCTTGACGATAGGTATCTCCGCTCGGCGTCGCGTACACGGCCGCATCGACTGACTCCCCACTACTGTCGTGTTCGATCCGTTGCACTGGAGCCCGGTCTATGACCCGTGCTCCTTCGGCCTCGGCCTTGCGGACGTGGACATCTGCACTGTATTTTGCCCCGGAAGGACAGACCGGGATACACGTACTGAATCCGACGCACTGGCTCCGGCCGTCGTACGCCTCCGAATTCCGTGCCTGCGGGGTTGAGTGCATCGTGATCCCGAGTTCATCACAGGCGTCTGCGAACAGTGTGTCCGAGTAACTCGCCGGAAAGGCCTCCATCGGATAGTCAGTCTCTCGGGGCGGTGCGAACGGGTTATCCTGCGTACCGGCGACCCCCATCTCCTGCTCGGCCGCTGCGTAGTACGGCCTGAGATCTTCGTAGTCGATGGGCCAATCCGTCGCAAGACCGTACCTGGTGTTCATTCCGAAGTCTTTCTGATGCAGTCGCGGGGTAATTCCCAACCAGTGCAAGGTCGTTCCGCCGACAGCTTTGACGCGCGTCTGATTCAACGGATAGTACGCCCCACCGGAGGTGACATATTGGTCGCGGGGGCCGCCCATGTTCCAGATATCTAGGAGAGAGCCGTGCGGGCGGAGACTCTGTTCCATCTGTTCGAGACGGTTCCCCGGGTCGAACCGCTGCCCGGCTTCAAGTATCACGACATCGTGTCCCCGTCTCGATAGCGTGTAAGCGACCAGGGCACCGGCCACTCCTGAACCGACCACACAGACGTCAGCGTCGCTCGATGGCTGTCGGTCGGCTGTACTATTCTGTGGCATCTGGTTCGGTTTGATACGACTGATAGCCGCCCGGGTAGCCGACCGGGTTTTCGATACCAACGAGTTCGCTCCCTTTCGGGACGGTAAACAGTCCGTACAAAAGCTGATTGATCAGATGATATCGAACACGTTCTGGGAGCGTTCCGGTCGGGTCCGGGCTCATTCGGTCGACGCCCAGTTCCTGAAGCGCGACGTTCCGGTTTGGAATCGACAGTTCCCAGAACGGCCGATCGTGAACATCTCTGACATGACTACTGAAGGCGTCGATGACAGGAAGCAGGTCTGCCTGCTTTTCCGAACGGAGACCCGTCACGTATTGCTCGACGAATTCGGGGATTCCGGTTACCTCGGTCGGATACACGACTTCGGCGATCGCCACAACCGTCTGGAGTTGGTCAGTTGAAAACCCAGTTTCTTTCTCAGCACTTGCATTACCCGTTGCCCCTCGGTCGGCGTACGCGGCCGCGCCCACCCCGATTCCGCCCCCCATGACGAGAGCATGTAGCGCATCGCGTCTCGTCAGCCTCATTACTATTTAGTTCGTTCAACCAAACATCAATCTTCCGCAAATTTGACAGCACCAGTCCGAGCCCTCACTATCCACATACTAACGAAACAAACTGAACAACGTGTAGCATGATACCGATACTGTTCGATTTTCCGATCAGTGACCGCAAGCGGGTGAGTTATCTCACGTGAACGAGTCCGTTTCAATCGAATTGCTATCGGCGTTCAGGGATATCGTCCTTTTCCGCTCTCCCCGGTGAGACCATCAAAGAGCCCTTCGACTAATCCTCTGACACCTGCGAGTTCCCCGTAGTATACCCGGATCCCCACCTGCTCGACGATCCAACCGAACAGATACAGCAGAAAGAGGTCACTGATCCGTTCCCGAAACTTCTCCCTGAAGAGCACCATGTTCCGAGACCGGTAGTAGGAGTACATCGGTCCGAGTTCCCCCTTCGAACTCTTGCTTTCCTTGTGGTAAATTCTGGACGTAGTATCCGTCGCCAATTCGTACCCTGCGTCCTGTATCCGGACCGCGTGTTCGACATCATCGTAGTAGAGAAAATAGTCTTCGGGGAGAAGTCCAACCTCATCTAACACGCTTGCCGGGAAGAGCAAGCTGCAGTTCGGGATGTAATCGTTGTAAACGAGCCCGTCCGAACCGCTAGATTCCGCGTCAGCGTGGTCAGTGTTCCCCGTCTTCCAATCGATCGTACCTTTCTGGAACCAGATAGTTTCGGTATCGGGATACTCCGTGACTAGCGGTGTGAGCATCCCGATGTCCGGGTTCGCTTTCATTGTCTCGACAAGGTCAAACAGGAGCGATTCGTCCGGGATGACAACGTCGTTGTTCAGTTGCCAGACATACTCAGCACCAAGTTCGAGGGCTTTGCGGGTGCCGACGTTCATTCCGCCCGCATAGCCGAGGTTCTCACCGGTTCGGATCATCTCAACCGACTCGTACTCGGTTTCTAGTCGGTTTGCCGAGCCATCTGTGGACCCGTTGTCGACGAGCACAATGTCGTGGTTCGGATAGTCCAAAGTGAGCAATGAATCGAGACAGGCGCGTGTGTCATCGTAATTGTTCCAGGTAACGACAGAAGTGACGACGTACGGGACGCCCATTGTGTTCAATTTAACGACACTTGGTAATGTAAATTTATTGTATTTTAGTCCTTACAACAGTCCCGGACTTGCGTTTCTAAACAAGAGTGGACTACCCTGCTGGGCAAACAGTGATCGTATTGGTCGGGTAGGAGAGGTCACGGTGATGCGACGTTGTTCCAGCCACGAAGTCAAGCTTATCACTACCCTCGCAGTGAGCTGGATTCGCGACCGGTTATAGCTAAGCGCACGATCCTACAACGGGGGTCAACAACGCTTGATCAAGTCGGGTGCGAAGTCCCCATCGCGCCAAGGAGTGTTCAATAAGGCGCAGTATAGCAGTTTGAGCAGCGAGTAAATATGACAAACTCGTCCTGTCCCGTAAATTGATGTATCTCGGACGAATATGTCATCTCACCGAATACTATGGTGACTGTAACAGTGATTGGTGCGGGCGTGGCCGGGTGTACAACTGGGTACCTTCTCAGCGAACGCGGGTACGACGTAACAATCCTCGAAAAGGGAGAAATCGGGGGACTTCTCCGAGAGATCGAGTTTGACTCGGGATATCACTGTGACTCTGCACCACATCTCCTCTTTTACGATCCGGAAGAAGAGGCAGTTGTGGGTGACCTGTTTAGGCGATTTACCGACTTGGACGATCATACATTCTATGCGAAAACGTATCCAAAAGGGACGCTAGACGAACCACACAATTACCCCGTTACGCGGTCGAATATATCGCTCTGGGACGACGCCGACGAAATCGAAAAAGAGTTAGCGACTGCGGAGGGGAAAACCGACGCCGATTACTTCGAGCCCTATATGCGTCGGCAGGTCGGAGAGCGGTTATACAACCGATATTACAAGAACTACACGAACAAGCACTGGGGAATCGATCCCACCCGGATTACTGGCGACTGGTTCGATTTCAAAATCAGTTTCCCCGACACTGAGGATTCGTTTTTCGATGGAGCCGCGAAGTATCCGCAAAAGAAGTATTCGACAGTCCTTACCGAGATGGTTGAGGACTGCAACGTCGTTTACGACGGTGCAACCGGATTCGAGACGGCGGGATCTGAAATTGAAGCTGTCACGACCGAAAGCGGGGAAGTGATCTCCAGTGACATATTCGTCAGTACGATCGATCCAAGCTTGTTGGTGGATACTGACAACTCGTTGCAGTATCGGAGTATGGCAATACTGGGAGCCCACATTGAAGCCTCCGAGAGGCTGTTCCCCGAACACGTGAGTTGGGGGTATTTCCCGAACGATTACGAGTTCACCCGCATTACTGACTACGATTTCACGCCCCAGGACATCCCGAACGGAGAGTACATTTTGACTGTCGAATTCCCCTGTTTCATCGAGGATGACATCTGGGCTCGCTCCACAGAGTGGTTCGAAGAGTACCTCCTTTCGTTCCTGGAGGAACAGGGCGTCGAGGCGACGGTGAAAGACGCAAAAGTGCGGCGTGCGCCGCGGGCGTATCCGCTCCCTGTCGAATCGGAGATCGAGACGTTCAACGAAATGAACAATCGACTGAACGCGTACGAAAACATGTTCAATCTCGGCCGGGTGAGTACCTATGAGTATATCTGGATCAAAGATATCGTACAGCAGGCACATGACACCGTGGATGAGCTGACCGCCGCGACACCGCTGCAATCGTAGTGAAGGCCCAACAGTCATCGTCAGAGTACGCTCGTACGTCCACTCCAGTCGTGAACGTCTTCCAGATCACACCGACAAACGTCTATCCACCGTCTGATGGCGGGCAGCACAGGAGCCATGGGCTCGTCACGTCGTTTCCCACCCACGGGGACGTGGTGTATCGATACTGTCAGGGCGGACATCTCGAAAACTACTTTCGCGGCGACCTGCAGCAGACGATCCAGATCGAGGATGGGTACCGAGAGTTGCAGCATTTGCATCCGCTGTTCGATCTCACCCGACTTCCCGAACTGTTCGGATTGCCGAACGTCTTTCTGGGCGCGTCGCTCCGCTTGCTGAAACCCGCGGTTTTCCAGCGACGAATCGACTGGGCCGACGTGATACTCGTCGAACTCCCCTGGCAGGTGCCAGCTGTCACATCACTGTCAGACAGTACCCCGGTCGTGTATTCGAGTCACAACGTCGAACAGGAGCGGTTCGAGTCAACCAGCAATGGCTTCATCGGAGACCGGTTTACCAGTCGGGTCTCAACAATCGAACGAACGGCACTCGAACAGGCCGCGGCGGTTGTCTGCACGTCCGAGCGCGATATTAGCGAATACCGCCGCCGGTACGACGTGCAGACAAACTATATTGTCTCCCCGAACGGCGTCGGCAGAGAAACGGTATGGAGCGAGGAGCCCCGAGAGTCCGCGTCGAGAACAGTTCGCAGGGAACACGACATCAGTACAGACATGATCGGGCTGTTTGTTGGAACGGATTACGGCCCGAACCGCGAGGCAGCGCACGAATTAGTTCGGATCGCCACGGAGGCGGCCGAGCGGGGGCTCGATATGCACTTTTTGATCGTTGGCAGTGTTGGCGAGTCGATAACTACCCAGCGAGACAACGTCACTTGCACCGGATTCGTGTCCGACCTAGACCCGTATTTTGCGGCGGCAGATATCGGGTTGAATCCAATCGAATCCGGAAGTGGCACGAACATCAAACTCCTCGAATATCTCGCAAAGCGTCTCCCCGTGGTGACCACTGACTTCGGGCGGCGTGGATTCCAGATCACCCATGAGCAGGAAGCCCTCGTTGTTCCGGTCACCGCGTTCACTGACTCGATTGCGCGTCTGGTCTCGGAAAGGACCCTTCGCGAGCGATTAGCCGCTAACGGTCACGAGTACGTCCGGGAGACGCATCTATGGGAGCGGATATCCACGGACTTGCGCGTCCAGCTCAGCAATGTTATCGCCGAGTACTCGTAGCGGACCGGTCACTCAGCGGCGGTTACGTTAATCCAGAGATGGGTCTCGCGGTACGCGTTCTCAGTCGTCGGCTCGGCTGGCGGTTCACCGCGGTAGAGCAGATATGCCAATCTGAGTCGCGGGCCGGACAGTTCTGGCTCAACGCTATGAGGAATCGTGTCACTTTGGTTGTGTGCGAGCGTAATCGTAAACCGATCCAGTTCGTTCTCGCGTACGACCGTCGTCTCATCGTCTGCTACTTCTTGGAGTTTAATTACGGTCGTGTAGCTGGTCGTCTCGTGCTCATGGTTGTCCAGCCCGATAACAACCTGTTTCTGTTGGCCGCTTGTGAATTCGGTGGGATAGTCCCTCGCGACGAGGTCACCGGTGGCTGTTTCGGTCAGCAGATACATCTCTGTGAACGACCCTTCATCAGTGGGCTCGCCAACGCCAAACCCGACGGTCACAACTGTGAGCACGACTCCAACGACCAGTAGTATATTCAGTCCGAAATCGACCCGTGTCGGCGGGTTACCGAGCCGGTGACGGACAGTTCGGTACCAGTGGCCGATGGGTACGGTGTAGCGGTTCTCGGCCGAAAGTTCCCGGCGTCGTTTTATAGCAACCACAGTGGCGACGAGTACGAATCCGGCGACACTGACGAACAGCGTGACGGTTCCAAACTCCCAGGGAGAGATCTCCAGAAACAGCCCACAGAAGATAATAAGGGCGATACTCGTCGCGAACGAAAGAGTGAGCCGCTCAATCCCGTCGATCCGGTCACTGATGATTCCCGTCGCCTCGTCAGCGTCAACGCCAGTGGTCGGGTGGTTCTGCGGCGGTGCCTCGGGAAATAAGACGGCAATAAGCGCGTATCCCGGAATGAACAAGACGAATGGGACTCCGAGGATGACCCGCAGCGGGGACGAACGGAGAACAGGTGTGAACACCGTGATACCGGTCGCAGCCACGGAGAGGAGAACGATCATCAGATCGGCGGGGACTGCTTGCACAAATCCTGGGAGTAACCGAACAAGAACTGATCTGTTCGACATCTAGTGTGTTTGATTCATCGGTCCATAATATTAATATCACCGGGTAACTGGTAATTCCACTCCGGATAGACGGCGCTACAGCCTCGATAGTTTGTACCCGACCACTGGATCACCGACTGCCGTATCCTTCTCCACGATATCGATCTTGTACTCACCGTCGGTGCTGTCCCACCGAACGGACGAATCGACACTGACACAGCAGTCGTTTGCGCCGTCGCCTGTCGGGTCCAGATGGACACTCAAGTGAGTGCCTGGTTCGGAAATTCCGGTAGAGATAGTCGTCTCTCCCTCTGTAAGCGTCACCGATCCGGTGGTGGATTCACGCGATTTCGAACCGATATCTAACTGCTGTTCCGTCCCGTCGTCTCTGATCGCTTTGAGTTCTCCGCTACTCGCATCTGTGAACAGTTTTACGCCTGTGTCCGGCGGGGTAGGGGATGACTGTGGGATGAACGTGATATCCGTCGTTTCACCGCGAGCCTTCGGGAGCCACGAATTCCCTTTTACCGACATCGAAAAATAAAACAAATTCGTCAGGTGTACCTTGGTTTCGTTTTCGGGTTCTGCAAACGTCCACCGCATCGCAGTGATAGGGGGGGTCGCGTCAGTCAGGTCCAGGATAACGACTGCATCTGAGTTGTTTTCCTTCGTAGCGACCTGTTCCCAGGCCCCATCAGATGACCGTAACTCGATGGAGATGAACTGTGGCTTGGCTTGATCCCGGAACATCACCATCGCCCGTCCAGGTCCCCAGTCTTCCTCAAGGTCCTCGATAGTGATCTGAGCCGGGAAATCTTCTGGTTGGTTCCAGCCGGCCCAAAGCTTCGGCCCAGGCTTGAATATCGTGTGCAGTCCCGCACCGGCACTCAGCGGAGTGTGGCTGACGTCGGCCCACGCATCGGCAAATCCGAGCACATTATCCTGTGCACCGACCGCATCAGTTGCGTGTGGATGCATCCCGGGCAATATCATGTCGTGGACGTGATTATTCGTATCATAGGGACCTTTGAGCGTTCCATCGGATAACTGAACGCTACCGGACATTTCCAGTCGCTGTGTCTCGCTATCGAAGGTCGCATCGAACTCGTCGTTGTCACCAAATGTCACTGTTTGATCCGTTCCGACATGGAGCGAGTCGACAGCTAGCGAGCCCAATGCAGCGTCAATACCGGCAATATCGTCTCCCTGTATCGCAGTGTCTACGCTGACAGTATTCGGATTCCGCTGCTCTATCGACGTCGCACCGGTGAAATCGAGTTTCGTGACATCAGCGCTTACGCGAGAGCCGTCCTGCAGCACGTCGACACCGGTACTCCCGTTGCCGGTGAGACTGCCGCAACCGGCGAGGAAAGAGAGTCCGGAAAGTCCTGCCACACCGAGGAGTTTTCGTCGGGAGAGTTCAGTTGGCTCTATCTGTTCTGACTGTGATTCCCCTGATTCAACCATTGAATCAGCCATTGAGTACACTATATCATAATTATAGAGAACGTACTGTGGGACAACCCGAGTTCTCCTACGTCTACTATACCACCGAGATTGGTGGCCCACCTACAAACCGAGTCGGTTCCGTATTGAGTCCGTCACGCCGCACCAGTTAGAGATATCCCAGGTCTTCTAATCGACTCTCGACAGTTGAGTTTTCAATAGTTCCGAGGTCCGAGTACCACTCCTGTAGCGGATCCTGTATCTCAGGTCGGCTCACGAAGTCACTCACCGCTTCCAGAAGTTCCGTCGGCGCGGCCTGTTCCGGTTTCGGATATAATTCGTCCGGGTCGGACGCCAACTGATAGAATTCCGTATTAATCACGTTCCAGTCATAATCGTACGTGTTCACCAGTTTCTCCTCTCCCGTCCGGATACCAGCCCATATTTTCCCCGTTTCGGCATCTGGTCCACATAGAAGCCGTTGCGGGGGTACGGTTGCCGCCGCCTCAGTCCCCTCCCAAACGGCCGGCGGGTCACAACCCAGAAATCGGAGTATCGTCGGGGCGATGTCTATCTGGCGGGTGAGACCGTCCGTCAGTCGACCGATATCGCTGTTTGTCAACAGCGGGACACGGACCGTTTCGTCGTATAATTGCTTATGGCTCACAATCCCGTGATCGAACTCCTCACCGTGGTCGGCAGTAACGACAGTCGGAGTATCGCCGAACGTCCGGAGCCACGGCGTGAGATGGGTATCCAGCCGGCGCACGGCCTGTTCGTATAGGCTTCGCGAATGAAACCGCAGCCACTCCGGGTACGCTGCGTCGTCGTACTGGGATGCTGCAGCGAGCGATAGCGGTGACAGAACGGGACCCACCTGTAGCCCACGCTTTAGTCCGGGGAGATACGGTTTATGCGGTTCCATCAGATGGACCCAGAGAAACCGTGGTGGGTGCGTATTTTCCCACCAGACCTTCGCTCGTTGTAAAACGGTTTCGGCAGGTATCAGCGGTTTTAGTTGCAGGAGGTTACGCGCCCGTTCGAGGCCGAACCGAAGTCGACCCGAATCTTCGATCCCGCCGTTCCAGAACGTGTCGAACTCGTCACGCCAGCGACTCAGCCAGGGATTCGAAGCGACAAACCCGGCTGTCGAGTAGCCAACTCCGTTAAGTTTCTCGGGGAGGGTCGGGATGTCCGGGTTGACACTACCGTCTTTCGTCCAGACCTGCGGGTAGTATGACGCTCCGAACAGTGCGGGAAAAGTATTACTTGTGTTCGAGGAGGTTGCTATGGCTGCTGTCCGCTCCCAATCGCTATTAGTCGTATACGATCGCAACTCCGGCATCGATTTTATCGCATCGTCTCTCCAGCAGTCGATCGTCACGAATACGAAATCAGTCATCCCGGACATGGCTCTCTCCGAACTAACAGTGATGCAACGTATTTAATTAACAACTACTTTCGAGTACAGTACGGATCAGAGTACATCGATTACCGTCGTAATCGGCTTCGAGTGCTCACCCAAATCAGCTCACAGAGACACGAAAATCTCTCTTCGCAAGGCCGACGAATAATACTATTATATTTAACATATCCGCGGCCAAAATACGCAGTTCGGTCGGCTGTGGTCCCAGATCAGGGTAAGACAAGTGCCGATATTTCCGCCTGACACCCTCTTCAGGAACAAGTGACAAGTCTGGACGGCAGCCATAGGCCGATTGGTCGTAATACTTGTTCACATGGACACATCCCTTTTTCGACATTGGCAATCCGATTAAGACCACCGACAATCGGAGCCCCTGATAGCGTCCGGATATCTGACGGATCGCTCACCGTACTTAGTCCGCCGACTCCTCGTCGGGCGTCCGCGTCCGGTCACCGCTCGGAAGCAGCGAGACCGGCGACGCCGTCAGATACGGCACCGTTGCGACGAGAGCACCGAACAGCGCAAGCGAGACGCCGCCAACGAATATCGCTGCGAGGATGCTTGGCGGTGTCTGCGCGGAGAGGCGGAAGCCGAAGAAGACGAGCCAGCCAGCCCGTTCCAGCAGCTGTAACGCGACGACCGAGAGGCCGAGAGCGAGCGCCGTCGCGGGGATAGCGATACGAGCAATATCGGCCAGAATCGTCCGCAGGACCCGCCACTGCGTCGCGCCGGTCGAGCGATGGATGCCGATGGCCTGCCGACGCGCGTGGACCCCCTGGGCGAACGTCGCCGTGGTACTGCCGACGGTGCTCAGCGCCGAGAGGACGACAAGCACGCCCAGAATCAACTGGACGTTCCCGAACACGCCCTCGACAGAGCGTTCGATGGGCGTTCCGGACGCGTACGACCCGCTACTTGCCACCGCAGATGCCAGCCGGCGGTCACCGGTTACCGTATACTCCGTCGTGGTGAGGGTAGTCCCGTTGGCTGTCACCCGGTACGTGTACGTTCCGGGCTGGCCCCGTCCACCGTCCGGCGAGAACCGCGTCTGCGTGACGTTTCCGGGCGGCATATAGACGGTCCGGTTCCGGGAGACGCCGGGACCGATGACGCCCACATTGCGTGTAATCGGTTCCTGCCAGGGGTTTGCCAGCCCGATGGTGAGCGTTGGCGTCGTCAGGACCGATCCGGAGGACGGTGAGATTTCCAATTCCGCGTACAGTTCCCGCTCTGTACCGCGGACGATCTGGATGTCGTGTGTCGCCGTTTGGTCTCCCGAACGAGCCGTTATCGTGTAGTTCCCTGGCTCACGGGGAAGGGGAACGACGGCGACGCCGCTTGATCCAGTTCTGAGCGACGGCCCGTTCACTGTGACGGTGGCGTTCGAAACGCGGTCCCCGGTTTTCGTGACGACAGGCACTGAGAGTCCTGACCCGGGCGGTGCCTGTGACGGCAACTGGCTCGGAATCTCGATAGCGTTCGGCGAAACGACTGTCACCGAATGGGTGTACTCCCCGGCAGTGGCGTTTGCGGTCCCCAGTTCGGAGGCGGTAAAGGAGACGGTCCCAGTCCGTTCCTGTCCCGGCGGGACGGCGACCGTCGTCGTTCGCTGTTCGCCCTGATATCGGACTGTGACCTCCCGCTCAGCCCGCTCGTTGCCGACGTTTCGCACGGCGACGGAGAGGTTGACAGCGTCACCCTTCGTGACGCGCCCCGGACCCGATAGCCCCGTCACGACAGCGCCCGACCGGTTGGCAGCGACACCGTCGGCGTCGTCAATTCCCGAAACGGACCCTTTCACGCGAATCATGTGGACCTGTCCCTGTCCGGTCGCCAGGTCGGCCGCGGAGTCAAGCGGCAGAATGAGCAGGTCATCGAGCGTTCTGGCGGCGTCGTACCGCCCAACGATGGTGACTCGACGGATACCAGGCTTGACGCTCCCGCTGACGGTCAGTTCGTCGCCCACTGCGACATCCAGGGTCCGTGCGAGATCGTTCCCGATGACGGCCTCGTCGTATCGCTGTGGTCGCTGCCCTTCGACCAGCGTAGCCCCGGTGACGTTCGCGAACGCGTCGTACTCCGCCCCGTGGGCCATGTACGGTTGACCGTCCGAAACCTGTGCATAGATGATCTCCGGGCTGGCCGGCGTCCCGTCGGCCCGCAGGGCTGAGGCGTACTCAGCATCGAGGCGACTGTTCAGCGGGTGGGGTGCGCCGGCTTCGGTGATGGTCCCGGAGCCGCCCGCCCCGCCCCCGAGCGGGGATGCCAGACCAGCCAGCGAGACGACGAGCAGGAACGTGATGCCGAACACGGTCAGCGTCGCCGCCGTCGGCACGACCGAGCGCCACGACAGGAACGTCGGCGCGACCCAGTTCCTGGCCGTCGCAAGCGTCGACTGCCCGGACTGGCCGGACCGAGCGTGACGGCCGCCGAGCGAGGCCGGTGGACGGGTCGCAGCAGGATAGGCCGCGAGCGCGCCGGCGACCAGCCCCATCAAGACGAAGGTCCCAGCGACACCGCCGACGACGGTCGCACTCTGTCCCGTGACGGTGACATCGAGCGCGATTGGGAGGCCGACGTAGATCGCGACGTTGACCAGCGCCTTGATCAGGATGAGTCCGACGGCGTAGCCCAGAACTACGCCGGTCGTCACGAGGAGGCCGGCGCGGAGCGTAAACAGGAGTCCCACACGCCAACCCGGCGCGCCGGTCGAGCGGATGACCCGTATCGCGTCAAGCCGGTCGCGGACGCTCATCCGCGTGACGTTGTAGACGACAATGAGGACCAGCAATCCGCCGGCGGCCGCCGCGATGCCCAGCGCCCAGAGCACCTGCTCTAAGCCGCCGAGGACGTACAGGAGCGCGCTGACCAATGGTGCCCCGTCACTTGGGAGGCTTCCCAGCCCGGTTCCGCTCGGGCTGTGGTCGATGACGAAGTAGCCGGTGACGCCGACCTGCTGGGCGGTCGAGGCGTTCGTCGCGTACCACTGATTGGAGAGGAACGTCGTCCCCCGCTCCTGTGGGACAACCGCGAGTGAGACGGTGCCGTTCGACCCGCTGACCGTTCGGGTCCGCTGCTGAGAGACCGGTCCCCGCCCGTCAACGCCGTCCGGAATCGTCGGTAATCGCCCCTCCTGCCACTGGGCCGAACCCTCGATGAGTACCCTGGGTGTATCGGGCGGAATGCCGACGAGACGAACGTCAGTCCCGTTTGCGGTCGCCGTCGCTGTCGGGAGCACGGTGACGTCCCCACCGGTTTCGGGCGGGCCGTTCGCCGCGTCGTGATAGGTGACCGTCCCGGAGTTCGCAAGCGGTTCGGCGAACGTTTCCGAGTACGTGACCGCAGTGAACAACAGCAGGACCGTGCCGATGAGAAACGCGGCCGTCACGGCGACGACGACGACGGTGAGCCGGTCCCGTCTGGACCAGCGAAACAGGAGGGCGTTTCTGTATCCCATCGGTTCGTTAATTCGTCTCCGTGGACGGGCTCGCGTCCGGCGTCGAAGCGGCATCGGAGACGAGCGTGCCGCCGCGGATGAACAACCGCTCGTCGAACCGCTGGGCCAGTTGCGGGTCGTGACTGATAACGACGAGCGCGGTTTCCGTCGATTCCTTCATGCTGAACAGGAGGTTCAGCACCGACTCTGCCGTGTCCGGATCTAGCTGCCCGGTCGGTTCGTCGGCGAGCACGATTTCGGGGCGGTTCGCGAGCGCCCGTGCGATGGCGACGCGCTGTTTCTCGCCCCCACTCAGCGTCGCGGGGTACTGGTGTTCGAGCCCGGCGATACCGAGGCGTTCGAACAGCGTGTCCAGCCAGTCGGGGTCGCGGTCGCCCGCGTGTTCCTGCGGGAGCGACGCGTTCTCGCGGGCGGTCAGGTCGCCGATGAGCTGGAAGTCCTGAAAGACGAACCCGAGTGTCGTCCGACGCAGGCGAGCGCGCTGGCGTTCGGACAGTGTGCTCGCGTCCCGGCCGTCGATCTCCAGTCGACCGCTAGACGGTGACTCTAGCAGTCCAAGGACGTTGAACAGCGTCGACTTCCCGGCCCCGCTAGGGCCCTGAACGAGCATTGCCGCGTCGGCCCCGACCGTGAGCGAGACGCCGTCGAGAATTTTGGTTCCCCGTCGTGTGACACACAGCTCCGACCCGACGAGGACGGGGTCAGTCATTGTCGGCCTTTCTGCCGGCCCCGTATTGTATGCCACGGTTACATACCCGGGAGAGACGGGCATGGGTGGGGCTCATCAAACCGTGTGCGTCAGCAACTCGTTCGGTTCCCGCCGGGCCGAACGAGGTACACGGAGTCGAGGCCGCGCGTGTCATAGACCACGTCGTTCTCGTAGCGCCACTCCTCCAGCACCGCGGGCGTGGTCTTCTCGCTCCCTGCTGGGAACAGGTGCGCTCCGGTCGTCCCCCATGACGCCCGCGATAGCGTCGGGCAGTTGGGTTCCGCGCCGCCACCGAGCCACCGAGCAGTCGGCTGGTACGTTCCGTTGGACGCACCCGGATAGTACAAATCGACGATACGGCTGAACGGGTGGTCCGACGCCCACTGTTCGTCAACGTGGTCCGCGGTGAACGTCGCGGCCGCGAACTGCGATTCGGTCGCTCCAGTCGGGAAGGCTAGCGTGTCGAGATTGACGAACGCAATGGGCATCGTCGCAACCGCGGCGACCACGATGACGACCGTCAGAACAGTTGCGAGTCGGCGGCTGTGGGCCTTCGGCGTTCCAAGCCCGCCGTCCGGCGACGGCGACCGCCGATAGGCGACCGACGCGACGCCGATACCGGCGAGCACGAACACGGGCAGATGAACGAACGTCTGCCCGCGGAGCGCCGTCCCGTAGTACTCCGGCGTCAGCGAGGCGGTCAGCGAGAAGTACACGACGACAATCGGCGCCAGCAGCAACGCCAGCACGACCGGGCCGATCCGCCGACGGTCGCGGCCCGCACGTGGAAGTCCGACGAGCGCAAACACTACCGGGACGGCGAAGGCCGCAACGAGCACCAGGAGCCCGGCTGGCGTGGTCTGTGTCCCGGGGAAGACGGTCTGCAGCGCGTTCGCGCCGAGCGTCAGGAACCAGAGGCCGACCGCGCCACCGATGGTCACCCGTTGCAGGCGAGCGCTCGTCCGCTGGAACCAGACTACTGTCCCCACCAGAACGACAACCCAGGCCAGGAAGAGCCCCGGATACGCGCTGACACGGTCGACATAGGGAACCATCAACTGGGACTGTTCTGCAATCCGGTAGTACCCCCACATGTACACCCAGAAGGCCGCGACGACGGCGAGAGCGGTGACGGCGTCACGACGCGACGGAATCCTCGCGAGATGGGCGGCTAGCACCCCCGTGAGTACCAGCGCAACGATGAGCGAGCTGAACGTATGCAGGAGCGGGAAGGCAGCGAACAGGACGACCACAACCGCCCCCCAGCGACGCCTGTATCGGTCCGTCGTGAGTAACCGATGGACGGCAATCGCAAACAGTGGGAGCAAGAGAAAGGCCAGCGCCTCCTCGTCCGTCTGTCCGGTCCGACGGAGATAGATGCCCTCCACCGCGAGCCCCATCCCGACCACGCCCATCGCCAGCGTCGTCCGCGAGTGACGCCACCGACTCGACTGCGCGAGGCGTTTGACCAGCGCCATCGCCGTCAGACAGGACGCTGCACCGGTGACCGCGACGACCGGCTGGGCAATGTACAGCGGCCGTTCACCGGTGAGTGAGCCGACGACTGTCAGAACAGCGGTAAACACGATGTTGTCCGCGCGGAACCGCGTGAGGGGAAACGTCCCCGTTTCGAGCGTGTCCCTGGCCAGAGCGACGTAGCCGAATCCGTCTAGCGTCGAGGGCAGCGGTGTCCAGTGGAGTGTCGTCAGTCGGGCCGCGACGGCCACAGCCACCACAGCCACGATGAGCAGCAATCGCCCCTTCCGGCCGTCACTCATTGGCCGTTCCTACAGCGGGTGGGTGTAAGATAGTTACCGCATTTCGACGGACGACTCGGGGTCCGTCACAGACTGTCGACCTGGAAGTCCCTAGCGCGTTCGACCGCGGCTTCCGCACTGGCCCGGTCCATCGGGTCTGTGGTGAAGGCCGCGCGGTCGTAGGCCTCCACGACGGTCCGGACCGAATCGACCTGATCTGCGCCGAGGGCGCTGTCCTCACACCACTCAAGCAGCTCCCAGTGTGTCTTCCCGTTCTGAAAGCCAGCTGCCGCCCGGAGTTCGTCAGAGACTGACTCGTACGCTATTTTAACCGCTGAGTCGTACTCGCCGGCCGCGAGGGCTTGCCCCATCCGGTCGGTCGGACCGCCAGTCGATATGGCAGTGTCGTCGGTGGACTCGGAGGCGTGGGTTTCGTCGGTATCAGTCGTCACGGTCGTATCAGTGGTCCGTGTTTGGTCAGCGTCAGTCGTCACGGTTGTCTCCGTCTCCTCGGACTCGGGGACAGCATCGGCATACAGACCCAGGCGGCGAACGGTGACTTCGAGGACGACGAGGATGACCCCGGTCAGCACCGCGGCGGTGACCGGAACCGTGAAGAACGAACGGATCTGCGACACGAGCGACTGGAGACCACTCCCTGGCTGCTCCGTCGACCCATCCGAAGTGGCCGCCGTCGGACTCGTCGCGGCACCGCCCGAAAGCTCGACTGTGATCGATTTGGCGGTGCGCTCGCCCCCAATCGCGCGGTCCTCGTATGGAATCACGGCCGAGACAGTCTGCTCACCGGTCGGTACGCTCGGCGGCAGCCTGATAGTGGTCGTCACGGTCCCGTTGCTCCCGGTCACCAGGCGTTTGAACAGCGTCCCGCCGATGCGTACTTCGATCGGGACATCGCTGATGCCCGCCCCGTCGACGCGTACACCTGTTGTGACTGTCAGTTCGTCGCCGGTAGCGAGACGGGACGGTGACCGGTTGAGGGTGAGCGTCGGAGTCACCTGCGTTACACTGGTAGTGACGGTTGCTGCGTCACCGCGATACACCGAGGACTGGTCCGGGATATATCGGATCGAAACGTCAGTGGTACCGGTCCGGGCGGATCGCGGCCGGTACTGGAATGTGAACGAGCCGTTGCCGTCGGTCTCGACGAGCCGCGTCCGGTTTTCGATTTCGAGTCTGATCTGTTCGTTCGCGACGGGCGTCCCGTTTGCCGTCCGTAGCGTCCCGCGGATGGTAGCGGGATTTGTGTAGGAAACCGATCCGGAAACGTCCTGAACGTCGAGAGTCGTGTTCACGGCCCCCGTCTGGGTCTGCATCGCTGTCCCGGCACTGTCGGTAGCGATGGCTGTCGACCCGCCGATCCCGACAAGCAGGACCAGCAGGACCGTCCCGGCACCGACGAACCACGACTGCGGGGTTGCCACTATCAGGTTCGACAATAGGTACCATATTCGTTTTATCGTTTCCGCTGCTGAGCGCTGAACGACAGCATCTCAGAAAGTAATCGGAAGCAACAGCAGGGACTCAACCCGGCGGTTGGACGGTCACGGGGACCCGTTCGACCTGATTTTACGGGCGCGTTCGACGGCTGCTTTCGCGCGTGACGGCTCGACCGATGTCGGTGCGAAGGCCGCCGTCTCGAAGGCTTCGACGACCGTTTCGATATCCGCCATCCGTTCGTCGGAGAGGCCGTGCTCACGGCTTCGCTGAAGCAGTTCCCAGTGCGTCGTCCCCTCGTCAATCCCGTTTTCCACCGCTAACTCGTCGTGGACAGCGAGGTACGCCACCATCGTTGCAGCGTCGTAGTTCCCGCTGTCGAGATACGTTTCGACGCGTTCCTCGAACGTCGGACCCGTTGCGTCCGATGGCGTCGCCGACGGATCGGGTTCGGTCACTGATACGTCGGCCGTCTCGGCTGGTACAGTCGTGTCCGTGTCCTGAGATTGATTGAACCGCGACACGATAAACCAAGATGCGCCGACGACTGCGAGCGCCATTCCACCGCCGAGGACGGGCAGCAAACTGTATCCGATGATCCCGTTCCCGAAGCCAGCGGCCGGGTTCTCGTCGGAGCCGAACAGTATCGCCACCAGGGTATCGATAAGCAGATCGTTGTCCGAATCGGAGCCGACCGGTGGGTTGCCACCACCCGACCCCGCGGCCAGCGTTGCCGTTGCGGTCGCGTTACCGAGGTTCGAACTCGGTTCGTCGTACGCGGCGGTAACAGTAACTGACTCGTTCGTCGGCGAGTCCGCGAGAACGGTCCGGAACGAGCCGTTCTGGTTCGTTTCGACGACCCCGGTCTCGCTATCACCGACCCGAATCCGGACCGGACGATCCGACACGGGGTTTCCAGCAGCGGTCTGTAGCTGGCCACGGGTGAGGACCCCCTCATCTGTGCGCGATGCGTTCACTGAGAGATCTGTCCGTGTCTCGACCACGACAACAGGGTCTACGGACTGTGCACCAGCGATGGCACGGTTCTCGTACGGAATCCGGGCGACAAACTGACGGTCACCGTCGTTTACCGACGCCGGAACCTGGGCCGTTGCTGTGACGGTTCCGTTCGGTCCTGTCGTCGTCCGTGCAACGACAGTGTCACCCATGACGAACTCGACCGGGACCTCGTCTACACCTATCGAATCGACTGTCACGGACGCCGAGACGTTCAGTCGGTCGCCGTATCTCACCGTATCCGGCGCGATTTCGCTCGTCACGTCCGGCGTCACCTGCTGCACGTCAATCGTGAATGTGGCGTTGTCGAACAGGTACACTGAGTCCGCCCTCGGGACGTACTCGACCTGCACGGACTGTGACCCGAGTCTGGCCGAGCGCGGACGGTACTGCGTTTCGAACACACCGTTCGAGTCAGTCTGAACAGTTCGCGTCCGGTTCCCGATCCTGATCTCGATCGCTTCGTCGGCGATGACCGAGCCGTTCTCCGTCTCTATCTGGCCGGAGACTGTTCCGGGATCACCAAACGATGCAGTCGAATCTATCGCCTGAACCGTGAGCGTCGTGCCGACGAGCGTTTCCTCGCGGATCTCGGCTTGCGTCGCCGTGATGTTTTCCGTTGTCTCGGTTATCTCGGTCTGTCCCGAAGAGAGATCGACCGACGTGGTGTTGCCAATCCGTTCGAAGTTCCGGTTCAGTCGCCGGCTCCTGTCGCTGATATTCGACGCTGTCCGCTCCATCGCACGCGCGGTGACGCGAGCCTCGCGTTCGTTCCCGCTCTCGCGTGCTGCCTGATACGCCGCATACTGCTGGCGGTACCGCTGGACTTCGTTTGTGAGATTCCGCTGGTTCTCGCGCGCGGCCTCGAACTCTCTCGCAGCGGTGTCGTCCGTATCCGACGACGTGTCACCGGCGACCTCGACGTACTGCTCTAAGCGCTTGTCGTAGTCGTCGCCGAGGACGCTCCGCGCTTGCTCGTACTGTTCGTTTGACAACGCAATGCTGCTGTTTTCCAGCCGTCCCCCCATCGTCCGAGCCAACCAGGCGGCCGTTTCATCGCCGTACTCGCCGTCCGACACTGAATCCGGGTTTTCCTGTTGCGTCTCGTTGTCGTCCGTCGGCGTCTCCACCTGGCGGTTCAGAGTCGGACCTCCGTCGTCGGCTTGTATCGCTGTCACCCCACCAGCACCCACTGTAAGTCCTAGCACTGCCAGAGTGATGACCACGACCCACGACTGGCTCCGGAACACACCGAATTATTCCACTGGGTTGATAAAATGCGTTCGGTTGGCTCATCGGAAACAGTTGCAGTGATGTATTGAGACAGAAAGCGACGCAATCAGCTATTTTTTTACCGTGCCGACATGACTCACTGCCAATGGCTGATACTCCGGCGTGGAAACTGCTCCTGCCGCGCCAACTCCGCCACCTCCCGGCCGACCTGGCAGGCGTTCTCGGCGTCGTGCTTCTGACGAACCTGGCCGTCCTGCTACCGGTCGTCTCCGACACGCCGGTCCGTATCGTCGCCGGTCTCGTATTCGTCCTTTTCATTCCCGGCTATGCGTTCATTGCCGCGCTGTTTCCGGAGGCCGGGAGCGGCCCTACCACCGACGATGAGACTGTCTCGAATCCCGATGCCGACGGTATCGACGGTATCGAGCGGACCGCACTCTCGTTCGGGCTCAGCATCGCCCTCGTTCCACTGGTTGGCCTAGTGTTGAATTTCACGCCCTGGGGCATCCGCCTACTCCCGATTCTCGTGTCCCTCAGCGGACTGACGGTCGTGTTGACCGCTGTCGCTGCCGTTCGCCGCTGGGCGTTGCCCGCCGACAAGCGGTTTCGCGTCCCGTACCGTGCGTGGCTCAGAGCCGGTCGCGAAGAGTTGTTCTCGCCGGCTTCGCGGACGGACGCTGCCCTGAACGTGCTGTTAGTTCTGAGCATCCTGCTTGCAGCCGGCAGCGTCGGGTACGCCATCACGGTTCCGAAGGACGGCGAACGGTTCAGTGAGTTCTACCTGCTGACAGAGAACGAGGATGGCGAACTCGTCGCCGACAACTATCCGACAGAGTTTCAGCAGGGCGAAGGTCGGTCGTTGATCGTCGGTATCGGGAATCAGGAGCACGAGCGAACGGAGTACACCGTCGTCGCCGAGTTGCAACGCGTCGAACGCGTCGGGAACGAGACGCGGGTCCGGGAACGGTCGGAACTGCGGCGTTTCCAGCCGACGCTGGGACACAACGAGACCTGGCACCGCCAGCACGAGGTGACGCCCGAGATGACTGGGGAGGGGCTGCGGCTCCAGTACCTGCTGTATCGCGGCGCACCGCCTGAGAGCATCAACCAGTCGGCCGCGTATCGGGAAGTCCACCTCTGGGTGAACGTAACGAACTGACTCGCTCGCCCGCACAGGTGGACCTCTCACCTCGAAAATGGGGGTCGTGCTGTTACAGATCTCGTGAAGATCGCGCTCGGCGAACAGTTTTTCTCTCCGCGGATCGTTGGATTCACAGTGTACCCTGAAGGTCACTTCCTCCTCGCAGCCGTCCCGCTGACGGCGTATACGGTGGCTCGGTGGCGTCGCCTTCCGTCCGGGCCGATGGTACTCCTCCTGCTTGTAGCGACGCAACTCCCGGACGTAATCGACAAGCCGCTCGCGTGGACGTTCGCTATCCTTCCGAGCGGGCGGATGCTGGCCCATTCGCTGGTCGTCTCGCTGCCCATCCTGTCCGTCCTCGTACTGCTGGCCGCCCGCCGAGGCTACGGGCGGTACGCAGTGGTGTTTTCCGCCGGCTATCTCTCACACATCGCCGGCGATTTCTATCCGATTGTGCGGCTCGGAACGGACTACTACTTCTTCCCAAATCTGTTCTGGCCACTGTTGGCAGCAAACCCCGATAGAACGCCGTCGTTTGCGGCCCACGCGCCCGATAGCCTGCTCTCGCTTGTCGTCCCGCTCGTCGTCTTTGGGCTGGCAGTTAGTTACAGTGTCGTGACGGTATACCGGAGACACGAGCAGGTCCTGGCCGTAATTCCACAGCGGTGAATCGCCGATCACAAAACCGTTGATGGCCGAAGCGATGAGACCGGTCGGAGAAGGAATAAGCTCACTAGTCAAACATCGAAGCTACTGGACGGAAGTTGGCTATCCACGGACTGAAACTGACAGTGATTGTCTCAGGCCGGGGTCGCGGATTCAATCGGCGCTTCGCCGCAGTTGACACAGATGTATTCCTCGTCGACTGTGACCACGACCGGAGAGTTGCATTCGATGCACTTGATTTTCGCCGCACGAGATGGCTTTGCGTAGTCCCCCATTGTATGTACCTTACACGTCGATATTATTTGTAAAATAATATAAAATTACCCCTTTCAGCAACATTTTATTTGCAATCGGTACGGTGACGGGATATCCAAGCACCGGTCGGGATGGGTAGAGTCCGGATAGCTACGTAGAGGAAGGATGTCACGTCAAAGCCGTAGACGACACCCCAAAGAACGGTGGGGACGCCTCAGTCTCGTCGTGCTAGGAATCCGGCACCTAGCAGCGCTAGTACCGTGACGAGCACGGTGAAACCGGGGCCGCTCGTACTCGTGGTCTCGACCGAGCCCTGCGTTTCGGTTGCGCCCTCGTCGTCGGGTTGCTGTGCACCACCACCCGCGGTCGTGGCTGCTTCCGTCGGCTCGTCTCCGTCTTCGGTTTCGACCGCTTCAGTGCCGTCGTCCGCGTCAGTTTCGTCTTCGGTGTCGGTCGCGGTTTCGTCCTCGGTGTCTACTTCGTCAGTGTCCTCGTCAGTTGCGTCGTCGTCGCTGTCATTATCCGAGTTGTCGTTGTCGCTACCGTCACTGCCATCCCCATTATCGCTATCACTGCTCCCATCATCGCTTCCGCCATTATCGCTGTCGTCGCTGTCACTCCCATCATCGCTTCCGCCGTTATTGCTGTCGTCGCTATCACTGCCATCGTCGGTCCCTTCGCTATCGTCGTCTGAATCGGTCTCGTCCGACTGTGACAGCGTGACCGTTCCGGTGTCGGAGTTGATCTCGTTGGAATCCTCGCCAACGGCGATGTGAACGTACGTGTACGTCCCGTTTGGCCAGGAGTCGAGCGTTTCGACAGCCACAGTGGTATCGGGGCTATCAGACACCGTCGTTGCCGAGGCGTGCATCACGTCATCACCGGTCGACTCCGGCGACGCTTCGGAGAGAACGAACCCGAACAGGCCGATCAGTCCCGCTGACGGCATCGCCCCTGCCGTCGTCGAGTCCTCCCCGGTGAGAGTGGCGTCACCATCGGTTGTTGACACACCGTTGACGCCGTCGAAGGAGTTCTCGACCGTGACCTGGTCTTCCGAGAAGTCCTCGTCAATGTCGCCGGTCACCCGGACGGTGCTCGTCCGCTGTTGCAGTTCGTCCTCGTCGAACACCAGCACCGCGTGCGTGACAGAGTCATCTTCCAGTTCGGTCTCGATGTCAAGCGAAACGTTGTCGCCAGCAGCGATATCGTCAGACGTCGCGTCAACCGTCGATGCGCTTTCCTGAACCAACGTCTGTTCGACGCCGACGACGGTCACGTTCCCATCAGCCGAGACGTTGTTGTCCGAAACGGACAGACCCTGTCCGTCATCGACGGTAACCAGAATAAAGCCGTAGGCACCACCCGAGTCAGGCGTGTACGAGGTTTCGAGTGCCCCGTTGTCATTTATCGAACCGACCCCATCCGCGTCGTCTAGCAGTTCGACCGAATTGGCGCTGGAATCGTTCGTGAAGATACTGGCCAGATCGGTTCTGACGCTCCCTTCGCTGAACCCGGCCGCAGATGGATCCTCAGAGAGCCTGACAGCGAGCAGTTGCGCCTCGTCGCCGGCAACTGCCGAGGTGCCGGCCCCCGTGGTCGATTCGAACGTCAGATCAACTGATTCGCCCGCTTCATGAATCGTGTACTGCTCCCTGTTGAGGGGAACGTCACCGGTCTGTGCGGACTCGATGTTGATGTACGTCTGTGGGGCCGCTATCGTCGTCGGGCCCGCGGAGGACGTCCGAAGCGGGAGTAGTGACCGCTCCCAGACGTCCACGTTCTCCGTCACCGCCGTGGTTTGCCCCTCATCGACTGGCGTTGCCGCCGCCGACGTTACCGACAGCGGGGCAGCTAACACCAGCAACACTGTAACCGCAAAAATTACAGTGTGTTTTCCTTTTGTTGTTTTACACATTACTGAATTTTTTCGGAGGGGTGCGGTATAATTCTTATGTAGTGACATTCGACGCTACGCAGTGTTCCATCAAACCTCAAAAACACGTGGACTCTGTCAGAGGATTTTACGCGTACACCTCGAGAGCCAGTCAGCTATTCACATCGCATCTGTGAGAACTATCTATGGTCGTAAACGGGCGGCAGCGGATAACCAGTAGCGCGGACATGTTATATCAACCTGCTCGTGTATCTGGCTGCGGCACCGGTCAAAAGCCGCAAACCTTGGTGCCGCAATACGTGGCCGATTAATCGAATCTGTGAACCGGCGTTCCAGATTAGTTATTCTTCTTCGTCGTCATCGCCGTCCCCAGCATCGTTCGGTCCGCCAGCGTTGTCCGGGGGACCGCCGCCGTTTCCTGGGCCGCCACCGTTGTCAGGACCACCAGCCTGGCTCAGTGTCACCGTTCCGGTGTCCGAGTTGATGGTTCCGGACTCGTTGCCGACTGCGACGTGGACGTACTGATACGCACCGTTTGGCCAGGAATCCAGCGTCTGGACCGTCACGTTCGCGTCGGAGTCGTCGCTGACGACCGTTACAGAGGCATGGATAACGTCGCCGTCAGCGTTCGACTCAGCCTCGGAAACCACCATACCGAACAGACCTTGCAGCCCGATTGCGGGTATCGACTGGTTCGCGGAGAGGGCGAGATTCGCGATTCTGGTGTTATCGCCGACTGTTGCAACACCACTGACGTCGTCGAACGAGTTCTCGGCGGAAATCTGGTCCTGACTGAAGCTCTCGTTCAGTTCGCCCGACACCGTCACTGTGCTCGACTGCCGCTGGAGCTCACCTTGTCTCACCAGCAACACCGCGTGCGTGGCGTTTTCGTCTTCGATCTCCGTATCGACATCTAGCGTGACGTTGTCTCCGGGATTGGCCGGGTTCTGAGTCGGCTCGACGGCCGAGGCGTTATCCTGCACGATAGCCTGCTCGACACCGACGACAGTCACGTCCCCGTTGACGGAAACATTGCCGTCGGAAACCGACAGCCCCTCGTCACCATCGTCGACTGTCACCAGGACGAAGGCGTATGTACCACCCGACTCGGGAGTGTAGGACGCGCTCAGCTCGCCCTCTTCACTTATCGCTCCAACGCCCTCTGAGTCATCGAGAAGCTCAGACGACGTAATGTTCGAATTGTTTACGAAGATATCCTCGAGAGAGCCCGAGACGTCGCTGGTGTTAGCCCCTTCAGTAGTCGGTGCCTGATCTAGCTTGACAGCCAGCAGTTGTGCCTCGTCGCCGGCAAGTGTCCTCGTCCCGGCACCGATCCTGGGTTCGAAGGACATGTTTATCGACTCGTTGCGCTCGTGGATCGTCACTGTGCGCTTGTTGAGCGGTAGGTCGCCGGTCGCAGCCGACTCGACATTGATGAACGTCCGCGGTGCCGTGATCGTGGTCGGCCCTTCCGACGTTGTTCGGAGCGTAAGCGGGGACCGTTCCCACACGTCGACGTTTTCGGTCACCGAGAACGACTGGCTCTCAGCAACGGGGGTTGCCCCAACAGTTGACGTCACCGACAACGGGCCTGCGAGTACCAATGCAACTGCCATCATAGAGATGACAGCGGATTTTAGTATTGGAGTTTTTACCATTACTGAAACATTACAGAAGCCTGTGATATATTTCTTGTGCAGTGACAATACTTTGTGGCGCCCCGAATGGCTCCTAACCCCGCTATTACATACAAACGGAGGTAGAAATGACTAATATCTTGTAATTAGATATATAAAATATGTATCCGTGGATAAGGTGGTAATTAACCGATAGTAAAATAACCTGTATAATAGGTCAATAGCCGTAGACAGTGTCTAGAGCGGTAATTACTGAAGTAAATCTGGTATAATCCGTAGGTGAGATGGTGGCCCTCTTTCCGGATACACGTCTCTGGCACAGTGGATCGGAAAATTGCGAGGGAAGACCGCTCCGTGCGAGTCTTCCGGCACCGATCAGCCACCGTCTTTTCAGCGAGGTTCCATCGGGGTCGATGGAACGCTCGCGACCGTGACGATAGCCGCCCGCTGTTTGCGAGGGACCGCGTCGGTCCAACAGTGCGAAGGAAGGGATTTGAACTACGCGAAGGCGGGCAACCGTCCCGCCTCCTCTCATCCAAACTCTTCCGTGTGCATCCTTCGGCGCCGCGTCGTGCGGCCCCTATACGATGCGAGGGAAGGGATTTGAACCCTTGGACCCCTACGGGAGCGGATCTTGAGTCCGCCGCCGTTTCCTGGCTTGGCTACCCTCGCACGCGTATGCATTCGGAACACATGGTGGTACGATATAAATGTCGTACGGAAGCGACTCGGAACAACGGGGCACTGTAGTAACAATTGAAACTATTTACATGCTGATCGCACCGCTGACGTGCGATCAGGCGTGCATCGAGTTTCAATGGCTTCTATAGCCGACAGAACCGGTGGTTTGACCCCCCGTGAGCCAGTAGCGTAGGCATGGACGACCACACGCGCGACCCGACCGTCGAACCCCCCGACGGGAACCCCTCAGGGTGGCGAACCGACGGACAGTGGGAGCACGAGACGCTCAGGCGGGCTGTCGTCCACGGCGTCCGTCTGTACAACTCCGGGGAGTTCCACGAATCACACGACTGTTTCGAAGACGAATGGTACAACTACGGCCGCGGAAACACGGAGAGCAAGTTCCTCCACGGGATGGTGCAGGTCGCCGCCGGCGCGTACAAGCACTTCGACTTCGAGGACGACGACGGAATGCGGTCGCTGTTTCGCACATCGCTGCAGTACTTCCGTGGGGTCCCCAACGACTACTACGGCGTCGACCTGCTAGATGTGCGAACGACGGTAACGAACGCGCTGTCGGACCCGTCGGCACTCCACGGCTGGCAGATCCGGCTTGACGGCGAGTACCCGACGTGTCGTCCGGAGGATATCGAGTTCGCGGAGTCCCTCGAACATTGAGTGAATCCGGATAATTCTAAAGGCTGGAGGCGCTATCACGGACAGATGCGAATCGAGCAACTGGGAGACGGGGTTCCAGAGGTGGCCGTCGTGGGGAGCATCCACGGCGACGAACCGTGCGGTCGGGACGGCATCGAAGCCGTCCTTGCCGACCCGCCGGAGATCGAGCGACCGGTCAAGTTCATCATCGCGAACGAAGCCGCCCTCGAGGCGAACCAGCGATATCTCGACACGGACCTCAACCGCTCGTTCCCTGGCGACGCTGACAGCGAGTCCCGCGAGACACGGTTAGCCGCAGCTATTACGTCTGAACTCCGTGACTGCACCGTGCTTTCGTTGCACTCCACCCAGTCCTACGACGGGATGTTCGCCCTCGTCGACGAGCTCACGCCAGAGATGGAGACCCTCTGCAGTTCGCTCTCCGTGGACGCCGTCGTGCAGACGAAAGGCGCAAACGAGGGGCGAATGATCGCGACAGTGGACTCCGTGCTCGAAGTCGAATGCGGCTATCAGGGCTCGCCGGAAGCCGCCGAGAACGCGGAGCAGGTCATCCGCGAGTTCCTCGCCGCCACCGGCGTCACCGCCGAATCACCGCCACAGCGAGATACGTCACTGCCAGTGTTCCAACTCGGCGAGCCGATCCCGAAGGCGACAGCAGAACAGTACGAGGTTTTCGTCCGGAATTTCGAGCCGGTGCCCGAGGGTGACCCTGTGGCAGCGGCCGACGACGAAACCGTCGTCGCGGAGGAACCCTTCCACCCGGTCTTGCTCTCAGCCTACGGTTACGAGGACGTGTTCGGCTTTACCGCGGACCGCATCGGCGTACTCGAATGAGACGGCGTTCAGTTCGGCCCAGAGGGACTCTCAGGTCAGTCACCGCTCTCGGCGACGGTTTCGTAGGAAGTGTATTCAGTCTTGTCCGGGTCGACCGCCGCCGCGACTGCGTCGCGGAAATCGGACGGGGTTGCTGAGTCGGCTAACTCGCAGTGGTGGATGCGTACTATCACCTTGCCCGCTCGTTTCGACTCTCCGTCACGACTGCTGAATAAGCTACCTACGGTCGAAACGGTACGGTAGCCCGTCTGCCAGCATCGGGCGTTCTAACGGGGGTATCGTGCGACGGTTGACAGCGTTCTAGTCCGGACAGGTCAGTCCTCCGGTGTGGCCGAATCCTCCCTGGACTGGCACTGGCCATCGGCGTCGACTAGATGACAGGCAGCGCGGTGACCGTCCGCGATAGATACTGTTCGCGGTTTTTCCCGAGCACACACTGTCGGGAACGTTTGGACGAGTAGTTCGTGTGCGCGGTCGACCTCGCCGTCGAGAACGAGGTCGAGTGCCTCTTTCACAACCCTGTCAGCCCGGCTATCGCCAAGCGTCTCTGGCATGTCGAACTCATCGCGGATCGCCTGTCGAGTCTGGCGGTCTGTGACCTCCTCAACTGCGAGGCCGGTCTCGGCAGCGACGAACTCCCGGACTGTCTCGTGGTCGATTCCCTCTTCGTCAAGTCGCTGTCTGAAATCGAGTACTGCCCGCCAGGTGGACTGCTCGAAATCGTATGTGTCGGGCGGGATGACCTTCGGACACCGCGTGTGGAACCGACAGCCACTCGGTGGATCCGCCGCCGACGGCACGTCACCGGAGAGCGTAATCCGGTCGCCACGCGCTCGTGGGTCGAGTGTCGGTATCGACGAGACGAGCACTTCCGTGTAGGGGTGTGACGGTGCGTCGAACAACCGCTCGGTCGGCGCACTCTCGACGATCTCGCCGAGGTACATCACCGCGATCCGGTCACAGATTTCCCGGATCACGCTCATATCGTGACTGATGACGATGACGCTGAGGTCGAACGCCGACTGCAGGTCCCGGAGCAGCGAGAGGATGTCGGACTGGATCGAGACGTCAAGTGCACTCGTCGGTTCGTCGGCGATCAGCAGGTCCGGGTTCAACACGAGCGCCCTGGCCAGGGCGATTCGCTGTTTCTGCCCCCCGGAGAACTCGTGGGGGTATCTGTCGATATCATCCGCGGAGAGGCCCACCCGTTCCAGCAGGTCCGACACCACTTCGCGCCGTCGCTCTCGGTCCGTCACGCCGTGGATGACGAGCGGTTCAGCGACCGAATCCCCAATGGACATCCGCGGATCGAAACTGGCGCTCGGGTCCTGGAAGATCATCTGTGCGTTCCGCCGGAAGGCCTTGAGTTCATTGTCGTCGAACGCCGTTACCTCCTGCCCGTCGAACCGAATCGATCCGGCGGTCGGTTCGACTAACCGCAACAGCGCCCTGGCGGCGGTCGATTTCCCACAGCCGGATTCGCCGACGATACCGACTGTCTCCCCGCGCTCGACCGTCAGGTCGATGCCGTCGACGGCTTTGACCCGGCCGACCTCTCTGTCGAGGATTCCTTCGGTGATCGGGAAGTGTTTGCGCAGGCCCTCGACTTCCAGGAGCGGGGGCTCACTCATCGGTGCGCTCACCCGCGTGCCCGTTCTGTAACACGTCCAGATCGCCGTCCGGGCCGTAGTGGATGCAGGACGCCGCCTGTCCGTCGCCGAGGTCGTGCAGGGGCGGCTGGTCGCCGGTGAAACAGGCGTCCCGGGCGTACGCACAGCGGTCGGCGAACCGACAGCCTGCCGAAATGTCGTGAAGGTCTGGGAGCGTTCCCGGAATCGTGTCCAGATCGGTTCCGCGTCCGGGGAGACAGTCGAAGAGGGCTTTCGTGTACGGGTGGGCCGGCGACTCGAACACGTCGTAGACGCTCCCGCGTTCCATGACAGCCCCTGCGTACAGCACGACGACCCGGTCGGCCACCTCGGCGACGACCCCCAGGTCGTGCGTGATGAGCAGAATCGACATCCCGAACTCCGACTGGAGCCGCTGGAGGAGGTCCAGCAGCTGAGCCTGGATGGTCACGTCCAGCGCCGTCGTCGGTTCGTCGGCGATCAGGAGGTCGGGATTCGCCGCGAGCGCCATCGCGACGGCGACCCGCTGTTTCATCCCGCCGGACAGTTCGTGTGGGTAGGCGTCGTAATGGCTCGACGCGTCGGGGATATCGACCTGGTCGAGCAGCGCCACCGCGCGCTCTTTGGCCTCGGCTTTCCCGATATCCTCGTGTAGCTGGATCGCTTCGCGCACCTGCCACCCGACCGTGTAACAGTGGTTGAGGGCGTCCTGTGGGTTCTGGAACACGTGTGCGATGCGGTTCCCCCGGACCGCCCGCAACTGCCGCTTCGAGAGCGACACCAGGTCGCGCCCGTCGAACGTGACCGACCCGTCAACGATTCGGCCGGGCGGCATCGGAATCAGGCGGGTTAGCGTTTCTGCCGTCACCGTCTTGCCGCTCCCGCTCTCGCCGACGATACACACCGTCTCGCCCCGGTCAACGTCGAAGGAGACGCCGTCGACGGCCCGGAGCCGCCCGGTGTCGGTCTCGAACTCGACGGTGAGATCCCGGACAGACAGGAGCGAGGCACTACCTGAGGTTCTCGTCGCAACCTGGCGCTGGTCGCTCATGTGTTACCCTCCGAGCGCGGGTCGAGGGCGTCCCGCAGCGCATCGCCCACGAAATTGAACGCTAGAATGGTAAGAAAGAGGAAGACGCCGGGGACCGTCGAAACCCACCACGCCGATCCGAGGTCGGACCGCCCGGCTGCGATGGTCTGCCCCCAGGACGGAATCGTCGGGTCGCCGAGCGAGAGAAACGCCAGGCCGGCCTCGAACAGGATGAGTCCCGGAATCAGCAGCGTCAGATTGGTGATGACCGTTCCCGAGACGTTCGGGAGGATGTGTCGTCGGATGACGTGTGTCGCGTCCGCCCCCGCACAGCGAGCGACCTCGACGTACTCGTCTTCGGACCGCTGGAGCGCTGCGCTCCGGACCAATCGCGCGGTGCCGCCCCAGCTGAGCAGCCCGAACACGAGAATGAACATGAGCAGGCTCCCGCCGAAGAGGTAGATGAGGAGGATGTACAGCAGGAACGAGGGGAACACTTGCTGGATGTCGACGTACCGCATCAGCACCTCGTCGACGAGGCCGCCGAGATAGGCGGCCACGGTCCCGACGGTCGCGCCGATGCTGATGATGAGAAACGACGTGATCAGGCCGATTCGGATGGAGACCCGCATCCCCAGAACGACCAGTGCGAGGATGTCCTTGCCCTCACCGGTCGTCCCGAGGGGGAACGCCCAGCTCCCGTAGCACTGCCCGTTCGCCACCCGACCGGCGCACTGTAACGGGACCGAGTTGTCGACGGCCACGCCGACCGGTGGCTGATAGCCCTGTATCAGTTCGACCGACGGTTTGCCGACGAGCAGCGGTCCGAACAGTCCGAGGGTAAAGAGGATCACCAGATAGCCGAGGCTGACGACGGCGGCGCGGTTCTTCCGGAACTCGCGCCAGTAATGGGCAGCCATCCGCCGATTCGTCCAGAGCGGGGCGATAATGTAGAAGCAAAACAACAACAGCGACAGCGTGAACAGCCAGTCAAGCTGCGTGATGTCCCAGCCGTCGCGCAGCACAGGGTTCGGTTCGAAGAGGGGTGACTGACGGAGATAGTCGTAGACGAACAGGGTCGCGAGCACGAGGAGCGACGCGAGGAAGCCGGTCGTCTGCCGGGTGAGCCCGACGCCCCGGTCGGCGTCCCAGTCGATGTCCTCGAACTGACGGCGGGGCGTATCCGAACTCATTAGCGATCACCGTAGTCGATTCGGGGGTCGAGGACGGTGTACGCGATGTCCTGAAGGAGATTCCCGACGATAGCGATGAACACGCCGATGAGCGTCGTTGCGAGCACGAGCGGCGTGTCCTGGTTCTGGATCGCACGGAAGCTCAACTGACCCAAGCCGGGGATGCCAAACACCACCTCGACGAGATACGAACTGGCGATGAACAGGCCGAGCAGGTCGGCGACGAGGATCGTCGACAGCGGGACAGCGGCCGGCCGGAGCACGTGTCTGAGCAGTATCCGTCGCTCCGAGGCTCCTTTGGCCTTCGCCGTCTTCGTGAACGTCGCCTGGACGTACTCCAGCGCCTCGGCTCGGGAGTAGCGCGCGAGACTGGCAATCGAGCCAGTGGTCAGGACGAACACCGGCAAGACGAGCTGTTTGATATTGGCTAGGCTGAACGCAGGGACGTCGGGGTCGAACACGATGGGGACGAGATCGAGGTGGACGCCGAAGATGACGAGCAGGATGATTCCGAACCAGAAGTTCGGGATGGCGTAGCCGAAAAACGCGACGAACGTCGCCGCGTAGTCGAACTTCGAGTACTGGTGGGTCGCCGAATACAGTCCGACTGACAGTCCGAACACGACGGTCAGCACCGTCCAGGGCACCGAGTACATGACCGTGTACGGCAGTGCGTCCATGATGGCCGCGGTCACCGGCTGGCCGCGAGAGGTGCTGTACCCCCAGTTGAACGTCGCCATGTTCGTCATGTAGTCGACGTACTGTCGCCACAGCGGCCGGTCCAGCCCCCGCCGCTGTTCGTACGCCTCCCGCGCAGCCTCCGCGTCACCGCCGGAGACGGCCGCCTGGAACTGGATCGAGGCGAGCGCCTGTTCCTGGGTTACGAGCAGCAGTGCCCAGGTGATCGAGAGGATGATAAACGTCGCGACGACCGCCCAGAGCAACCGGCGGACGACGTACCACCTCATCTATCGAAGTAGTACCGCTGGTAGTCCCACCCACTGGCGAAGGTATCGCTCGGCCCGACGAGGGGGTCCTGTGCGCCGACGATGTCTGACTCCATCAACAGGAACCCGAAGGGCTGCTCCCGGGCGATCTGCTGGAACACTTGGCCGAACAGCTCCCGGCGCTCGGACTCGTCGACGGTTCGGGACGCTTCCGCGTACAGCTCCGGGATGTTCGATTCAGGCACGTAACCCGCGTAGTTGGCGTTCCCTCGCTCCCGGAAGAACGTCGCGCTCGAACTCGGCGTTCTCGGGTACGTATTGAACCCCAGCACGACCGACATGTCCCACGGCTCCTGACTGACGGAGATGTCTCGCGGCCCGCCGTTGAACGTGCCGGAGCTCCAGGGGACGTCTTCGCCTCCCGGCGGCGAGTTCGACGCGTACTGTTGCTGAAACGTGTTTCCGGGGATCGTCTCGATCCGGATACTGATCCCCAGATTGGACTCGATCTGCTGGCCGACCAGTTCCGCCAGGGTCTGGTTCGTGTTGCTGGCCGAACTGGCGTACAGCGAGAGCGTCACGGGGTCGCCGTCCGGATTGAGTAGCGTCTCCCCGTCGTACTCGTACTGTGTCCCCTCGATGCCCCTCTCCATCCGCGTTCTGGCCGGTCCCGAGCCCTGGAGGTCACCGGTCCCGAACGTGTACTCCTGAATTCCCTCCTCGACGTACCACTTGGAGAACCGCGGTTGCATCGTGTACGCCGGTTCCGCGAAGCCCCGATAGAGGTTCTCCGCGAGCGTCGTCTTGTCGACGGCACAGACGAACGCCTGGCGTACCGGAATCTCCCGGAACAGTTCCCATCCGTTCGCACGCATATTGTATTTCAGCGCCTGGACGAACGGCTGTGGCTGCACGTAGACGTCGATGTCTCCGTTGTCTTGGAACTCCTGTGCGTTTCGCGGCGGGATGCCGGCAATCGTCACCTCCCCGTTCCTGAGGGCGTTGAGCCGCGAGGACTCTTCGGGAATTACCTGGACCGTGTACGATTCGAAATACGGGACGTCCTCCCACTCCTCGCCCAGGTCCTCGACCTCGCGGAGATAGTAGTCATCGTTTCGCACGGTGACGTACTGGGACTCGCGCTCCCACTCCTCGTACGTGTACGGGCCCAGATTGCCGGTGTACTGGAGCGTGTTGATCTCCTCGTCCTGCCGGAGTCCCTCTGCATCCCTGTCCGGGACGTACTGTTCCAGAATGCCCTTCGGGAGACACGACTGCCCCCACATGATCGGCTTGAGCGGAAACGTCGGGTCGACTTCCGGGAGCCTGATCTCAAAGGTGAGAGTGTCTACCTGCTCGACTGGTATCGGCTCGCCCTGTCGGAACCAGTCTCCGGCGTTCGTGTACCCCGCCCAGTTGCCCTCGCCCTGGAAGACGTTCGTGATCATGTACACCCAGTCTTCGGCGGTCATCTGCCCGTAGCCACCGCCCCACTGGAGGTTGTCCCTGAGCGTGATCCGGTAGGTCTGTCCGTCCTCCGTCGACGGTTCTGCCCACAGCGGGAAGACGTTCTGGTCGTTGTCGATTGCCCAGGCGCTGTCCAGCGTGAGGTCGACGTACGCTCCGGAGGTCGTGTCGTTGGTGTACAGCCAGTTCAGCGAGTTCGCGTCCGACCCGGCGACCGACGTATACTCACCCGAGACGGTCCGCGAGCGCGCAGTCTCCGTTGCGTCCGCCGCGGCTGTGCCGCCGCTGTCACTGTCGTCGTCACGGCCAGTCTGTTCCGCGTTCCCGCCGAGAAACCCATCACACCCCGCGAGTGCTGTGGCCCCGCCGACGCCGAGCACGTGCAACAAGTCTCGCCTGTTCGGTCGGTAAAGCCCACCCTGGTACTGATCCTCGGGTGACATTAACTATCATGATGTGTTCAGTATGAATAAGTATCACTGCTATTTTCGTGGACGACGTATTTTCATCAATATCTTAGAAGATATAACACATTCATTTCAAAAATCGAATCTTATTGCTGCTTCTGTCTCCGTCTCCCCTCCCGGACTGGTCCAAGTGGTCCTGCCTGCGCCAACCAGAGTTGCTGGTGTGATACCTCGTGGTTGGATTCCTCCGCGTTCTCTTGCTAACGCCGCAGGGTCAGTCCCGCGGGGCTGAACACATCAGCTTCGAGCAGCGGCTTTGATTCGGTGTCGATAGCGGCGTACAACCACTTACTGTCAAACTCGGTTTGATTCTCGTCGCCCCGGGCTTCAATAGGACAGTTGACGGTCCAGAGCATAACGAGGGCGCGGTCGTTCCTGGCAAGGTAGTCGTCCAGCTCGTCGCAGGTCTGGGCGGTGTAGACGGTCATACCCCGCGACGTTTCGGAGGCGAGTAAGGGGCTCGCGATGAAACGCAATCGTCTCACTCGTCGGCAGTATCTCAGTTCGTATCGTCCGTTGCTTGATCCGTACTATCCGCAGTCGCGTTCTCGCAATCAACCTCGTACTCTACCGTCCGGTTCGCCGTCGTCTCTGCCGAGACGCCGTCACCATCTGCCATCACGTCGAAGTCGATGATCGCAGTCGAAGACGTACTACTGGAGGAGTTACACTCCAGTGTGACCGTCCCGTCGACGTTTTCACCTATACCTACGTTTTCCTGGATGATTGGATTGCTACTGGAATCTGCCGTCAGCCCACCAGTGACGGTGAAATCTATTCTGAAATCCACGACTTCAGCAAAATGATTGGCGACGGTGACGAACTCGACTTCCTTTGTCCCGTCAGTGGGATAGACCGTTTCATTGGAATAATCCAGCGACATGTACGCGCTCTCGTCGCCGACCACATCGACGGTCACGGCTCTGTCCGCATCCACCGAACTGAATCCCCCACTGCCCATCCCCAGGCCAGCACTGGCCACCAGCACGCACAGGGCTACGAACACTTTACGCATTCTCCACCTCCGGTGGTGCCTCGCCTGCGCCCACACGCATGCGGCGCGTGAGGAGATAGTGTGATGCCGACGAGACCAGCAACGCCGCGAGTAGGAACACCGTCCAGCCCATGTCCGGAATCACGGCAAACGGCGCCACGCCGAGCCAGGAAAGCGTTACCAGAATCGTCCCGATAGCGCTGAAGCCGATGTAGTAGAAACTCCACGGGATGTCGTAGCGGTCGACGACCTCCAGATACACGTCGAGCTCTTGGGCGGCATCGGTGATGGTCACCTCACCGTCCCGCTGGTCGAACTCGACAGCACCCGTCTCGTCCATCTTCGGCAGGTGGAACTGCTGTAGCGACGTGTAGACGGTCTTGCGCTCGCTCGCCGAGATGTCTTGAATCCGCGTGTCGTTCTCCCAGGCGGCGACCTGTTCGGCGAGGTCGGAGAGCGTCGCCGGCCCCTCGGTGTCGTGGAGATAGTGGAGGATGTATCGCCGGCGTCGGTTGCTCAACATCTCGAACATCTCGTCCCGCGAGAGTGTCTGTGGCTCGTCGTCTTGGAGCGTCTGTTCGTCGATCTGTGGGGATTCTGCCGCCCCGGCTTCTGCCTTACTCATGATGTCCACCCCCTGGCGACCGCAGCAGCAATAGTCAGTGATCGGTTCGTAACATGACTAATAAAGTCATAATGTGATAAGTGTTTTGCATGTAATTAGTGGTAAGTCCGTAATAGAAACACGACAATCTATGTTACGAAAGAACTCCGATTCTTGACTCTAACCGAATACTAGCTGACCCGTTACCGCGGTTCTGATGGCTCGTCTTCGCCCACGATACACTTCTGGTACGCTTCACGGAGATGGTATTTCGCTTGGTCGTCATCAGTGGCTTCAAGCGCCGTTTGCAACAGTGTCTCCACCGCCGTTGGCGAAGAGTCGTCGATGTGTGGTGGCTCTTGCATCGGATATAGAAGAAGTATCAGAGTTGTCTCCACTTCGTATCCTGGTTGTTGAAGAGATGCAATAGCTGATTGAATCTGTATCAAGCAGTGCAATATCGGACTCAGAAGCCATCTAATATCGAAAACCACTCTGTAGCCCGACGCACTCAGACTCTCAGGTTCGACAAATTACGCTCCACAACGGTGGCAAGGAAGATGGTCAAGTCCGTGCTCTACGCTTTTCCCGGGTATATTTCAAGTAATCAAACAGTGCGATACGCCAGTGAGCAGTGCTACGGCGACTGTCCGAAGTTTCAACGCGCTACTGGTTCGCGGCGACTGATCGGTTAAACAGTGTATACTGGGCTTCAAAGGGCCTATTCGGGGGTGTCAAAGAGATTACTACAATGCCCCTAGGGGTGATGGACTCAAGTAGCACGTTCGACCCACCTGCGGTGCAGTGGGGGGTGGGAAGGCGTGCGTTGAGACAACTATGAACCGACGAAAGTTCCTCATCGGCGCAGGATCGCTCGCGGCCGGCTCGGCCGCTGCAATGGGTACTGGTGCGTTCACGAGTGTGCAAGCGAATCGCAGTGTCAGTGTGACGACTGCAAATGATGGAAGCGCAAAGTTAGCCTTTGATCAGACGAACTCCACGAACAGTTCGTACGTCACCCAGAGTGATGGAGAGGTTTCGATCAATGCTACTGATCTGAACGTTGATGGTACCACGCAAATTAACGACCTATTCCACGTTCGAAACAACGGCACGCAACCGGTCGTAGTGTACGTTGATCCGGACTCCATCCCAGAGTCAAAAAGGACTACTAGTAACGGTTTCGGAATTGATCCGCAAGCAACTGAACGCCCGGGTGGTGACTTCACTGACACGTCTAATATCGACGGTGGTGTCGAGGATGATCAAATAAGCCTGACTGGGGTGTTCTCCGACACGCCGTATGACTACTCCGGCTATGGTGGACCAGGTGAAGATAGCCGGGAAGAATTCGTTATAGAAAGTGGAGATTCTTTCGAATTTGGACTCTACGTCAACACCGATTCCAACAACGAACTCGACCAGGACATTGAGATGGAAATTGTGGCCGACGCGACTGTGGTTCCCGATAATTACGTCTACGATAACCAAAGCTAAGCACACGAATAGATAGCAGCGTACAATCATTCCAAATGAAAAGACGAACCCTCATCGCCGGCCTCGGCACCCTCATTTCGGGTAGCGTCTTCGCCGTCGGCTCGGGGGCTTTCACGAGCGTTACCGCAAATCGGCAATTACAGGTAGAAACAGCCAGAGACAACAACGCACGTCTAAGCCTGACGGAGTTAGGTGGCGGTGAGCGAAGCGAACAGGATAGAGGAAAAGTTGAGTTCAGCTTTCCGGGTGACGATGAAGATCAGAGCTTAGGTCTAGGCACAGACTCGGTGTACGAGTTTGATCAAGACGCAGACGAAGCGGATTACAACAACCCGATTAAAGGACTCCTCCGGATCGAGAATCAGGGAACTCAGCCAGTCAACGTCTATTCGATGCACCAGACCGACTCGGAACTGGAAATCGAAATATACGATGTGACTGACAACGATAGAGTAGCACTCCGAGATGACCCGGTCATGCTGGACGTCGGCGAGCACGTCGATACCGGGTTCCGAATCCGTACATTCGATGCGGATATCGGAAGCTTCGATGAGTCGCTGACAATCGTCGCCGAGGCACCGGATAATTGATACGGGGGCGAGGCTCCGAATCTCGCCATCGTGTCCTTCCGTGTCTCACACCCACCTATGGCATCTCGGCGGTTCGATTCCACCGGTGGGCCTCACCAGAGAGAGAGCGAATCACTGACCCCCAACTGATTCGTCGTGACCAGACGAACAGTTTCAGCCCAGCGACCTGACTTCTCGCCGGATTTTCTCTCTCGAGCGGGAAAGAGGGTCTTTGAACGGGTTTCAAACACCGAAATACAATAGCTATACACCAGCTACCGGTGGTAACGAGCGGCTTGGCCGCGACGATACTGATGAACAGGATGGCACCCCTCGTCGTGATTGCCCTCGTCACAGCTGTGCTGCTCGTTCCGACCGGCGCAGTGCCGTTCGGAACCGACGCGGTGAACGAGGACTTGGTGATGACGCCCGCCGAGGGGCCCAACGGTGACTACGCAATCCTGAACGAGGACGAGGAGATCGAACTACTACTGACCGGCGCGAACCCATCGGTCGACGGTGACGGCCTTGACGCGAACGCCATTACGCCGCTATCGAGGGTGTTCACGATCACCTACACCGGCGACGGGGCCGCCGAGGTCTGGCTGACCGACGACAGCGAAGACGTGCGGTTCTACCGCGGCGACGATACCGACGACTCGCTCGAAGGGGAAGACAATAGTGTCACGCTTGAACCGAGTGAGTCCCTCGCGGTCGGCTTGCTGGTTGACACGCGTGGCGACCACGATGTCGAAAGCGCAGATACGTTCACCGTTCACGCCGAGGAATCGGGAACCGACGACGATGACGACGGCGACACCGATGATGCCGGTGACAATGACGATGGTGACGACGACGATGCCAGTGCCGATGCCGACAGTGACGCTGAGGATGCCGGCGATGGCGAGGACGACACCCGAATCGAGACGCCTACGCCAGATCCGTCGACCGAGACTGATGAAGAGGCGTCGCCGTCCGTCGGACAGGGCGAGGCCGACAGGACCCCGGCGCCGACTGAGACGGTTGAGCCCGGAGGCGGAGCGCCGCCGGACAGCGGTGGCGGACCACCGCCAGACGACAGTGACGGGCCGGCCGAGCTCGGTGGTGTCGGGATCGGCGCGCTGCTGACAATCACTGCGATCATGATTGCCCTCCCCAGTAGCCTCGCGGTGTATCGCTGGTACAGCTAGTTGTTGGGACCATTTCGAACCTGGCGACGCCGCAACGATGCTGTTTCTGGCCTTCCTGCTGCGAAGTTCCCGCCGCCCCTAACGTCGGCGGCAACGTATTGGAACCCTCTGTTCATCTGCTGGGCCACGCGCTTGGGTTCATCGGAAGCTACGCCATGACCGTCGTGGAAGCGGCACTGCTTCAGGGGGATAGTGTCAGGCCGGTACTTATTTGTCAAATGAGACGTTGATAGTTCAACGATGGGCCTACGGAGGGGTGGCGAAGTAGTTCTAGAGGCGGCATTGATAGTGTTCCTCGTCTCGATGATACTCGGGCAGGTGCTTGGACAGCCAGTGTTGCTCGGGTTCGTCACCTCCGGCAGCATGGCGCCGACAATAGAGACCGGTGACGGGTTCGTCGCGATTCCGACCGCCCTTGCCGGCCCCGTTGAAGAGGGCGACGTGGTGACGTTCCGCGCCGAAGAGATACAGGGCGGTGGGCTGACGACCCACCGCATCGTTGAGGAGACCGATCGGGGGTACATAACAAAGGGTGACGCCAATCCTTTTACCGACCAGGATGGCGATGAGCCGCCGGTCAAGGAGACACAGATAGTCGCCACCGTCTGGCAACCCGGCGGGACCGTGGTAACCGTACCTGGCGTCGGGGCCGTCGTCACGGGAACCCAGTCCACGCTTCAGGGGATACAGCGACAGATCGCCGCCTTGGTCGGCGCGCGCTCGCTGCTGGGCACGCAGGGGCTCGCATACTTTGTGGTGGCCCTTTCGGTGGTCGCGTACGTCGCTGACATACTGCTGAGCGACGACAGGAAACGGGAACGGGAGCCCGATCGATCGACTGGTACGAACGTCCGACTCATCGTCGCTGTCTTCGCCGGGGCGATAGTGTTGTCGGCGACGGCCGCAATGGTAGGGCCGGCGGGGCCACAGGAGTTCGGCGTCGTCAGCGCCGAGAGCGACTCGCCCGGCCCCCGGGTCATCGAGCAAGGGACAAGCGAATCCGTCCAGTATATCACGCCCAACGACGGGTTCGTCCCAGTAGTCCGGTACGTCGAGCCCGCGACTGAGGGTGTCGAGATCGAGCCCCGAGAGGCTGTCGTGCCCGCTCGCTCGTCAGTCAACGGGACGTTGACGCTGACCGCCCCGCCTGAGACAGGGTACTACCGGTACTACGTGGTCGAACACCGGTATCTGCTCGTTCTCCCGCAGTCGACTATCGAAACGCTCCATGCAGCCCACCCGTGGCTGCCCATCGTTGTCATCGATGGGCTGCTGGGCGGGTCGTTCTACCTGCTCTGGGTAGTCATGGTTGATAACGGACGCGTCCGTCGACGGACGCGCGACGGGCCGTCACGGTTAGACCGGATACTGTCACGAATATGACTAGAATGCTGACAAATGGTTATGATTCCAAAACTGCCAGATTCGAAGGATTGGGTGGGGAGTCGGACAGAGGGGGATGGCATAGATGAGTGAGCGCCGGACGAGAGCCCGCATCCTGCTAACGGACAATTTCGAACTGGTCGTACTCGCACTCCTAGTGGTGGCCGGCATCGGTGCGTTCGTGACCTACACGACACACATCGAGCCTGGAACGACCACCGAAGAGCGGCAGGTGTCCTCGTGGGAATCCACCGGGGAGTTCTTCCACCGGGCGACTGTCCAGAACGACACCGAGGTGTACGCACAGGGGACGGTGCTACACAACCAGTCAGTGTACTTCCAGCAACTGACTCCGGAGCTCGACGGCGTTTTCGCCTATGAGTACACCGCCAGTGACGGAGGTAACCTGTCCGTCGAGACGGATATCACCCTCCGTTTGCGGTCCGTCCAGGCCGATACCGAAGGGAACGGCACGGTCTATTGGGAGACTCAGGACCGGCTGGCCGCCGACACCGAGGCGGGCGTCGGGCCTGGTGAGCGCGTCAGTGTCCCGTTCCGCGTGAACGTGACCGACGCCGGCCGGCGGTTGGCGGCTATCGACGAGCAGTTCGGCGGGACGCCCGGGGAGAAACAGGCGCTCCTCGTCGCCGAGGTGACCGTCTCAGGTACCCGGAACGGCTCGCCAGTCGACCGGACACGGACGTACCAACTCCCCCTAAACAGTCAGGGGTCGGTCTACCGGATCGACGACCCCGGTGCCGTGGTCGCGTCGGATAGTCGAACCGATCAGGTGAGTGTCCCGGCAGAGTACGGGCCGCTCCGGTTGGCCGGCGGCCCCTTCCTGTTCCTGCTCGGACTCGCCGGCCTGAGTGCGGTCGGCTACTACCACCGAAACGCGCCGCCACTCACCGAGACCGAGCGGACCTGGTACGACTACCGACAGACACGGGCGGAGTTCGACGAGTGGATTACGACCGGGCGGGTGCCACAGGAACTGTCCGAGCGCCCGGTCGTAACCACGGCATCCCTGTCGGGTCTGGTTGACGTGGCAATCGACACTGGCGAGCGCGTCATCGAAGACGAGGACCGGAGCGCGTATTTCGTCCTCGGGGAAAGCCAATGGTACCGCTACGAGATGCCGCCCCAGCCGGAGCGGAGTGACGAGCAATCATCGGAAGACGATGATAATTCCGGAGCCCAGACAGATGAAGACGATGGCGAGACGCCGTCGGACATACTCGACGCCAGCGCGCCGACCCGCGACCGCTGACATCCCGTGTGGCGTATTTTTGCGCTGATGAAGGCTTCAATCACAGTTCCCACCGTGTCGCCATTGACTGTAACCTCCACCGTCTTCGAACCCGTCACCGCCCGAAGCGGCCCGTACACAGTCACCTCTACACCGAACAGTCACAGCCCGCAAAAGGACACATCCCTCTCTCGAGGTCGCCGATGGATGTGAGCGAATTCACCGGCAGGCGGGTGTCATGGACGTTGTCGTGGATCGGTGGCAACGGAATCAGCCAGTGTCAGGACATGCATATCAGATTACAACCGTGGTGTCAGTGAGAAATTCCCGCTTCGCTCGTTTGGCCTCCGGCCCTTCCGAAACGAGACCAGGTGCCGATGCGGTGTCGTCGAACCGGTCCGGATCCGGCGAGATGGAGTCGAGTATCTCCGCGAATGTTGCTCCCTGTCTTCCAGTGATATGGACGAACCCCCCGCGCTGACGCTGCTCAACCGGGGTCGCATCTGGGTCCGGGAACGCTTCTCGGATACAACTGACGTTCTTGCGAAGATAGTCCGAAGCGTCGTGCTGTGAGTACTGGCAATCAGCGTATAGTTGCTCTTTCTCGTCCTCGTTGAGGTCAGATTCGACATGCTTAGAGGACTCGTACCGAACTCCCGCAGAGCAGATCTCGCCTGTGAGAAAGCTGAGGTTGATAGTGAGACAGTCCGGATATCGCAGAATCAGTAAAAAGAAAATTTGCTCGTCAACGGTGTAGCGTTCCTGCAGGCGATAATAACACTCCAGATAATACGCCGCGAGCGCACCGATCCAGTCATCACGCTCGCCGTCAAGATACGCGGTTGCGACATCGTAGTAGTTCTCGCCAGCGACCTGCTGTAAGCGGTGCTCGAAACTCTGTCTCATTTCGTCCAGTTCGTCCTCGTATACTTCCGTTAGCGGCACGTCTGGGTCATCCAGTAACTTGCTCTTTCGCTCGCCGGCAGCCGCAATTCGCATCATATTCTCGTGGACGGACCGTTCTGTCTCCACATCCGTGAGCGGAATTCGAACTGCCTGTTGGCGCAGGATTTCCGACCCGGACTCCATACGCTCCCGCCAGTCAGTCATGAACTTAAGACTGCGTGCTTGCAACTATTAATCATTCGAAATCACGTGTTGAAGACTCGGAAGAGGTAGCAAACATCCAGAAGAGGTTTACAATCGCAATTAAAATCGCAAAGATGCTACTATGCCCTCCAAGCAAGCCGTTAGTAGCCTCGGGAGTCTACTCGCCGTGCTCGGACTCTCCGGGGTCGCAACAGCACAGTCAACAGTCCCCGGTGGGACCGCCAACCCGGCCTTCGGAGTCGTTCTCCGGTTCGGTATCGGGTTCGTCATTCTCGCAGTATTAGGTGCTGCCGCTGCCGCTATCGGACCGAAGTACACGACCAACGCTGTCCGGGAGATCCAGGATGACCCCGGTAGCGCAATCGGCTGGGGAATTCTCGTCGGCATCCTGCTCCCCATCGGGCTGGTAATACTCGCTCTGACGGTTATCGGCGCGCTGATCTCGATTCCCGGGTTGCTTCTCATCGGCGTGCTCGGCATCGTCGGCACCGGCATTACTGCCGTCTGGATCGGTAACTCGGTTATCGGAGACGACGGAACCGTCAGCGCAACGGACGGCGTCGCAGGTGGACTGCTACTGGCCGTCCCCTTCGCAATCCCAGTCGTCGGTGGCTTCCTCCTCAACCTCATAACGCTCGTCGGCCTGGGTGTGGTCGGACGTGGACTGTACGAGGATTGGAAAGACTGAGCGATCAATTGTCCCCTCTAAGTGACGGTTCCCGAGTTAGCTAACGGATTCAGCCAGCACCGGGACAGCCGAGTTCGTACGGGTCGTCGTACACGTCCGGCGGAATCGAGATCGCGGTCGGTTCACCGTACTCACTGTACTGGACCGTGAGCGTCGCGGTTGCAGTCGCGCCACGCTGTGAGATTTTTATTTCGAGTTCCGACTGTACCGGTCGGTTCGTGTCTGGATCAAGCCACAGTCGCGCTGTCGCGTTCTCAAGCGAGCCACGGTTTAGATCCATGTCGCCAGCCTGTCGGCGGTCCATGAGCGACTCGATGGTCTCGGCGCTCGGGGACGCCGTGACGAGGACAGTCCGGTTGTTATCGAGTGTCTCATTGCCCTGCCAGTAAACATTCGAGCGTTCGAAGAGCAGTAGCTGCCGATGGAGCGGCGTCGCAGTTGCCCACGGCTCGGAGCGTGAGACATTCTCGACGGCGTATCCGCCCCAGGGTTTCTGACAGCCCTGGTACGCTTTGTACCTATCGACGTAGAAATCTTGTAACTAGTTACAGTAATTTGAATATTAGTTATTCATCATCTAACAATAATAGCAGGTGTACAAGTACTGGATAGGTATATGAAAGGAACACCCACACTCCTGGCGATGCCGTCTCGTCTCCCCATCTACGTTCTGATTATCTGCATCATTGCGCTTCCGATCATGCTCATCGGATGGTGCCTGAAAGGGCGGAGAACAGCACCCACCACGGCATCGGCGGGGCCGCCGAAGCACTCACGAAAGCCACCTCGTTCAAACTCCGTGAAGGGGAAAAGGAAATAACCGTAGAAGGGTGTTTTGCCACCCCGTATCGAGTGTTCTGGGGCGTGACTCCGAGGCGGTTCATGTTTGTTGTGACTGGACAGTCTGGTCCATCAACACTGATTCTGTCCTACGATCTGATGAAGTCAGATACGGCTCCGGCCGCTGAACTCCTATAGTCCCTGTAATTCATATTGACAAAGTGTCGGATGAACTGACTGGTTCAATCTCAGTGACCGCGAAGTTGACTGGGTCCGTTCCGCGAAAGCCGGCAACGACCTGACGGCTACTCCAAGGCATTGATTGGCGTCAATAAAGAGTGGTGGTTGCCGATTCGGATTGGCACCTGGGAGTACGAGGCATCGGTTATCGGTGGCAAAATCAAGAGAAACTAATCCACGACAACGGGGCGAAGTGCATCCAGAATCACAGTCCCAGGGAGATGCGAATAGCGTCCTCAATCTCTTCCATCTGAGACGGGGAGACAGTTCCGTATGTGTCCACGATTCGTTCTTCTATATTAACTGTGCGGATCTGGTCCAGTTGGACATGTGAGTCTTTGCTGAGTTCATCCATCGATCCCGGAAGATTGACGTGAAATGGGTAGGTCGTATGTCTGCCCGAGATTGGCGCAATAATCGTCGTCACTGAGTGTTTGTTTCCCATATCGTTCTGAATTACGACTGCAGGACGAGTCTTGTAAATCTCCCCGCCCCGAGTGTCATCATCTCCAGGACCACCGAGATCGACACTGACAATATCCCCTCTTCTGACCCTCATTCGTGGTCAGGATGATCGCCAAGCTGTTCGTTTGCTTCAGTTGAGACGCCGCTCCACTCGGTGTTCGTTTCGGCTGCGTGGGGAGCCTTCTCCTGATAGGCCTCTGCAAGCTCTTTTTCCGTCGGTTCCATCCGATCGTCAATCGCCTCTTGAACGAGCTGAGAGAGATTGACATCTGCTTCAGCAACCCACTCAGACTGGTCCTCTCGGATGGTGACGTTCTTTCGTTCCATATCAGTGTGTACTGAGTGTGTATGAATAAGTCTGGCGGCACAGGTGCTTCTACTCGTCGAAATAACCGCGGAATACCATCCCTCGACCTGTTTCGAATTTCTTTAAATCGGAGACAACGAGGCCATCGCCAAGCACATCGCGGATTTCCGCAGTATATGTCGGGTTAGCGGGTAGCGATTCGACATAAGATTTCGTAGGCATACCGGCCGGTATCGAACTCTTGCTCTTTGAGGTCTTGCCTGACACAGTTGGCGGTTCGCTGAGTCGCCATCCGGCCGTCAAATAGGATCCACAGGTCAATGTCACAGGTCAAGATTGGTTTTCAGGTCCACTGCCAGAACATACGCTGCCAGCGCAAGGATAGCTACTGAAAACCCGGTCCAGAGATGGAGATTCATGGCGCCCTCGCCGACCCACTGTGGGACTGCCGGGCGCACAACGGGCGGCTGGAGCGGCCAGAGCAAGTCCGGCGACACGTACGGGTCCGGGCGAAGGAGTTGCTGGTTGTCGGCCACCAGATGTGAGAGATGCGCGAACGCAAACGCGGCCCCGAGTCTGGTCCGGTCCGTTCGGACTGCGTATGCGATGACGGCAACTGAGAGCGGAATGGCGAACGGAAGCGAGTGCATGAACACCCGCCCGGAGGGGATCAAATTGAGTTCGTACGCCAGCGGCTTGTCGATCAGATCCGGGAACTGACTGCCGAAGAATGTGGCTGCGACTAGCTGGAGTGATGGGAGTTGTTTGTCCCGGAGAAGAGCGTATACTGCTACGGGAAGGAGGGCGATGATGAAATGCTCGATTGGGAGGACCATTCTCTAGCTTGGTAGTGTACTACGTCGCTGTCTGACGAAATACCTTGTGCGAAACTGCGTTTCCCACTATCCCACTTGGGTAGAGGCATATCTGGCATCGCACCCTTCACAGAGACACCCACTGTGTCGAGTGTTCTGGGTTCCGAAAACGCTGCAAAAAAACATTCGATACGGTGGGATGGGTCCTACTTGAAGACACAATAGCGAGTGATGAATCCGGTGTGTCTTTGCGTTGTCTTCAACCCCGAATGTTATTACAAATTTTGACGTATCATTACATACAATTGCATTGCCTGTCAAGTTCAAGAGTTGCCGCCCGGATGACCTGCCCGACGAGGGGACAAATAGTCGCCAAATCCTCGAATTTCTCGCCACCAACCCCGATCTGGGATTCCGAGCAACCGAACTTGCTGAAGAACTGGACATCCCCCGTGGGAGCGTGGGAGCGTGGGAACGATACTTCGTCGACTCAAAGAGCGAGGACTCGTCCGCCACAAAGGCAAATACTGGGCAATCAACGTCGAAGCGTACGACGCCCACACTGCCAGCACAATCGGACTGCAAGCCGTCGCAGACCAGTTCGAGGGCGACTACTATGACCAAAACCCGGACTGGGATTCGGACCTCCCGGATCTCGCACTGAAGATACAGAAGATGCCTAACGACAAACGACTTACCGAAAACGAAGCCTTCCTGTTCCTGTACTTACTGGAGCGGGCTGAAGGGGATCTCCAGCAGGCATTCGATGACGCTTCTGAGAAGGTGTTTGGCGAGGATTCAGAACACACATCCTTCGAAGAGAAATGGGGTGCACCAGCGAGTCAGGTTTGGACCGAACAATCACGCCGGAAGCTTCGTCAATTTGTCGAACATGCACATCTATCTGACATTGACGACTTGGAGTCGCGACTCGCTGCAATCCGTACGGCTAATCGACCGAAACATACTACAGAGGAAGGAGCGGAGCTGGAGAGCGCACTTGATGGGTTGCTTGCAGCCGCAGATTATGCCGATGCAATCGGCGAAGACGAACTGTCATCTCGTATTTCATCGTGCTACCAAGCACTCGCCGAGATAGCACCCAAAGACCACTGGGAGGACCTGCCAACATGTTCAGTGTGTGGGGCGGAAAATCCGAGATACTACTTCGGGCGCATGGAACTTCCCAATCTCGGATCAGGCGGAGAATACGAAAAGACCGGAGAAGACGTTGAGGGGCATGACGTTGTCACGTGGACTGGTGACTACGTCGAGTACGACTACTGGGAATGTGAGGAGTGTTACCCCGATACCGAAAGTGAGTAGTCTGAAACAACCCAAGATGGATAGATTTTCGACCGGTATTTTCATGCTTTGATACAGGGAGTGGTGAATTAATATTTTGATAGCTGTGGCCTCCAGATTACCGACGTTGTCAGGATGTCACCAGGGACTCATTGAAGATACGGACTCCAGATAGTCAGGATCAATGTAAGGAGCTCAAATATTTTTAGAGAGATTTTCAATCGATTAAAGCCGATAAATTCCAATTCACAATTGCCACTCACATCCGTATAATAGAGAATTGAATGACGAAAATGAGATTGAACTATGCACACTTGGAGGAGGATGGATACTACCCCCCTACGCGCTCGCGGCGGTGGCCGCTCGCGCTATGTGGTAGGATACTCTCACGGCACTTGTTCCGGTACCGATTTACAGAGGATGTTGTGTCATCTGCGAGACTGTGAAATCGACTTGACTGAATTTGTCGGCGCTAATCTCTTCCTCACGGAACAACACGGATCAAGTGACAACCCCCCGTACAGTGAACAGAGAAGATTGACGCCTGACGTTGCCGTGGCTTCTTGGAATGGGGATACCGGGTAGCTATGACCAGTGAGTTCTAACACGACCTCTCTGAGTGTCACTTGCCGTGGTTGGCTCTGCTTGGTGAGGCCACAGTGCTGTCACTGACAGACCTATCTCGTGGCGAACCGTGCCTGCTGATTTCACCAGCATGCTCTCTCCCTACCCAGCCCGTTATGTGACGGTAAAGCGGCCCTGAAACGCCGTGATGTGGCACTCATCGTTCTGACACCGGAGTGCCCAACTGTCTAGTGCTGAGATGGCCACAGTAATAGCACATCTGACACGTGTACTCCGATCGGAGGTATGTGACCGGGATACCAGCCTCAGTGCTTTGTTTTCAAGACGGAGAACCCACGTTGATGCGAAAACACTCCTGTCTGCATGTGACTTCGACTCAGACACCAACGCATACATGACGTTGAACAGTCACCCCTGTTGATAATCTACTGAAGCGTCGGTCACGCCAATCCGCTTAGCGAGACTGCAGTCCGGTCATTGTATTGGATCTGTACAGCACGTCATTGCAACGGGAACCACTAGCTTAAACCATCGCCGAAAGCAGCAAGCGCAAGGATCGTTCATCATGACTGAGACTCATAATAAACACGCCTGACTGTGGAGCCCACCCTCGCCAGCGGCGTGTCCCTATTTGGGCATCACTCAGCCGTGGTGATGACGAGCGACCAGCGGGAGCGAGTCGACACCGAGACAACTAGCAAGCGCGGCCACGCGCCACTGGGGTGTTCACACTCACATATTGTATCTTATTCTCTCTTTTTTCGGTTGTGAGAGGCGAAACTGAGAGACGTGTGACGGCATTAGCGCGGTGTAACGGTCATTTGTTCTTGATTGGGCACGTTTCACTGGATGTGAACGGCCAGCCGGCCTCGCCGGTTATAATCGAGATACGAACCCCGGTAGACGGTTCGGCAGGGTGCAAGAATTAGTGACCTGCTTGCAAGTGCGTTCGAGTCCGTCGACCCACCTGCTGCGGGCGCTCCCCTTGTTTCTCCGGAGTCACCGGCGCGGTGTCTACACAGGCCGTTCGGGGAACGGACCACATGAGCGACGACGAAACAAGCTTTTAAAATAGGCGGCTCAAACGGTTGCAAACCGCGAGAGGTCGCGGTCGTATAGTCCGTATGGATAGCCGACCTCGGTAACCAGTGTCGACAGGGTCATCGCCTCAGTCATTCCGGGGTAGGTCAGCGCCGGCTCCTTGGAAATGTAGGACCGACTGTACCCGTCAGCGCGGAACTCGACGTCGGACATCGGATCCTGATGGGCCTCGGCCAGGGTGTCAGTCGCGACTTCCCAGTGTTCGCTGGTTTCGAACACCCAGATGGCTTCCTCGCTGTCTAAGGCCATCAGCTTTTCGTACGTGCTCCGTGCGGAGGAACTCGCCCCACCGACGTCGTTATTGTGACACTCCATTTCGGCGGCGACGACGATATCACCGGCTTCGTCGAGAACGACCGCGTCGACGATTTCCCCGGACTGGAGCTTGTGGTAGTGGTTGACCGTCCGCCCGTCACCTGTCCCGTATTCCGCTTCGAGATAGAGACAGAGGTACAATACGCCGATGTGATGCAGCGTCGACTCGTTGAGGTCGCCGATGCCCGGCCCGAAATCGATCCCACCTTCGATGGATTCGGCGATCTGTTTGCGGCCGGTGGCGGTGACGTTGTACACCGTGTGTGGCGTGGTAGTGGCTTGCTTGGTGACGATACTCTGGCCATCCACTGTGCACTCAAGGACCTCCTCGACCATGTCAGGATCAAGGCCCAGGTCAGTGACGATATGCCGCATCGAATCAGTCAGCGGGTCGAACTGAAACACCGGATCGAAGGCGAACTGCTTGGCCAGGTAACACGCCCGGACGAACGTGAGTTGGGCTTTGGAGAGCGGTGATGCCTCGATTTCCGCGGGCGAGAGTTTGAGATCGATCGGTGGCAGACATCGCAGTGCCTCCCGATCGACTAGCGCAGAGGATTTACTGCAGCAGTTGCAGACACGATGTAGGCCCTCCTGTGTCGAGTTGTGCCGATCTGAACATTCTTGACAGATGTAGGTGTCGCTGTCAGCGTCGAACCGGGCTCCCGGTGGGAGGTTGTCATCGTCTGTCTGGACGGGGCGCGCGATTCGGGAACTGATGTGCCCGGACTGCTCTGTCTCGGTGGTGGCTGCAGCCTCCTGTGTCTCCGTCGCGAATGCCTTGCCGGTCGTCGACCGGTAGTCCTCCCAATCGACGGAGTATTTTTTGATACCGAATGCGGTATCGATTATGACCGAATCCGCTTTATCGAACGGCGAGTCCTCGTCGAACGTGATGCCAACCGGACCCGTACTGGTATCACGGCGTGACCGCATCCCGCCAACGACGACGTCATCGGTCGGTGCGGTTCGGTCATACCACAGCCATTCATCGCGGGGGAGAGCCGACGCTGCCTTGAGGCCATCCCGAACCTCGGCCGGGAGCGACATCCGGTCAAGCAGTGTCTCGATGGCCGAACAGTCCTCCAACAAGGTGCCATCGGCGACCTCGGTCATCAGTGTTTCCAGCAACTCCGTTTGCCGGGCGGTTGTGCGATGGCTCGCCGGTGCCGAACTGCCAGCCGCCGTGGCGACCGGGTACTGGCAGTTGAGCAACAGCGTGGCGCGCGAGGTGAGTTCCGGTGTTGAGGACAACGCCTCGATAACGTCATCGAACAGAATAGTCGCAGCATCGTCGATGGCGATCGCACAGTGTGTTGGGTCCGTCTCCGGAATCTCACTGAGTGCGCGCTGGAGGGCGACCAGGAAACTCGTCACATCCGCCCGTGGATGCTCTGAATGGGAGAAATCGATAAGATAGTTCTGGTTAGAGTTTGCAAGGAGGCCCAGCAGTCGCTCTTTCAGCGCCGGGTCGAACTCACACCGGGTACGCCGACCCAGGACCTCCTCGTAGGAACTGGGATACCGATACCTGAGTTGGGCGTCCCACTCATCGGGAATTTCGTCATCGATGGCCTGGGCGTAGTCGAAGGCCACCTCCCGCGTATTGAGGATGAACAGCGGGCAATCCCAGGTTGCGACATCGCGGATACTGGCGAGAAAGCCACTCGGTGGCTCTCGCTTGGCCCACTCATCAACATCCGGATCGGGGCCGTTAATCCGCAACAGTGTCACAGGCAGTCGGTCATATGAATACCCGACCGCGGTGTCGCTCATATTCCCCCGACTGTCGAATGGCCAGCCAGCCGACAGTGGGGTATCATAATAATCGCCGGGCATGTTCAGATCCGGGGCATCAACCGGGGAATCAGAACCGATCAGGCCGATCTCGTGTAGTTCATCAGCTGCTGGCACCGTCGTCATCGCAGCCAGGGCGTCTGTCGTGATCGGCTGGAGGGGTGGTGTGTCAGTTGTATCACAGCGTGTGAGCGCCACTGGCGCGTCCCCGAATGCCGAGCGGAGTGTCTGGTCGATTTGGCCGAACTGCTCTGAGGTACACTCATCCGTGACCATGAGTTGCACTTCAAAGCGGACATCACACAACGTCTGTACCCTAGATTTCCGGACACCCGGTGCGATATCAACCGTGAAGGCGACTGGAAACCAAATCGAACGCAGTCGTTCGAGAATCGTTGTCAGCGACATGGATCGGTCGGCCAGTGGGATCTGCTCCAGGTTCTCCCATGCATAGCGGAGATAGCGAGGGTTCACCTCCTCTGGGGCAGTGATGCCCAATTTTGTCTCAAACAGGGCTTCCGGATAGTGACTCCGGAGTGGACACCGCATCGACGGTCACTGGCGCTGTGGAATTTGCTTGGGCAACTGTTTTTGCGATCTGTTCTTTGGTCAGTGGGGTGTACAGCCAGATGTTCGCCTCGTCTTGAAACTGTGTGACGATGAGCCGACTTGGATCACTGACCGGCGCATGGGTGAGATACTTCGGCAGTGCAGCCCCACGATATGGGTCCGACACGCCATTGAAGGCGTAATTGGGGGTGATCTGATAGAGGCGGCGCTGGCTGTGAGTCTGGGGTGTCTGGGACTGCCGTCCTCTGTTGCTGTCAGTATCGGCACTGCCAGTAGTTGTGGAATCGGTAGTGGCTGTGGAGGCCTCGGTCGCACTGTCTGGTTCTGTATCACCGCCACCGAACAACCCCCGCAGTCTGTCAAGGAGCGACGCTGTCGTATCGTTGGCGCCGTCCTGCTGGTTGCCAGTCATTCAGACCACCCGTGCTGTTGTGGGGCCTGGCGCCAGCCAGTGGAACGCGGGGCAAGCGTCAGGCCATTGCTCGCCGCCCCTGGATCGTTTGGGCCATTCCAGCGAGTGACTGTTTGTGGCACGCGGGGACTACGATCGGCACCGAAAGCGATAACGGAGTCGATACGCTGCTGCATCACAGTTCCAACCGATTTACAGCATGAATTGTAAAGTAACCGGTGTTATTATCAATTCTAATATTTTATAGGGTGGGAGGGTCGTTTTCTGTGTTCGGATGCATTACATTTCAAATACTCGTATTCAGCCGCTATGCCTGCGTGGAGCTGGGCTTGATTCCAGCCCATTCACATGACTGATAGCGACAGGCAGTCCGGTGACGGTCCGGACACTAGTCAAACAGACGAACCGCAGATGATAACCATTCAATTCAAACCGGCTGGAGATACCTGGCGACGGATGCAGTTTGAACCACGGGCAGACGACGCGGGTTGGTTACGCTTCGACGAGGAGTGGACCGGGTGTCGATGGCGGCCGGTCGGCTCTGACATCGTCACGGATCTTCAGTGGACCCTAGAGAACTCGAAGGAGTGACGGGAAACCAAGGCAACGGAGAGTATCGTGCACGGGCAATCTTCGAGATTATCGTGGGGCCGCCATAGACGTACTGAGTCCCGTGCCGGGTGTTGGTCAGTGGTTGAGAGATGCTCTCGAAATCGAACGCATTGAGTGCGAATTTGCGTTCATTCATTCGGAGACTTATGAATACTACAGAAGTTCGTGACATCCCTTACACCGAGAAAAACACGGTTTCCTGCTTAGAGAAGTCAGCCTGTTTACGATTCCCTGGAGACAACATTCCGGTCACGGTGGACGGCACACAAGTCTGTACACTATCCTTCGGGAGTTTCGTGAGTGCGGGTTATCCCAAACCATTCGTGGTCGTCACTCGGACCGCACGGGCCGTGCTATCGATCTCCCTGGTTTGCTCGGGTACCGCTTCAAGAACGTTTCTGACGCCGTAAGGTCGGTATGTCCTTGACCTCAAACAGGGATTCAAGTATAGATCGTTAGTCAGGTCTTCTCTTTCGTTCGATCAGACCAAGTCGGAGGAGGAGCCGATGGACGAACAGTACGAACTGCTTCTTTTGCTCATGACTGAGCATATGTGATCCCCGGAGAAAATAGCCATAAAACTCGACAGCACGGCGGAATATATTATCCAGAGGCCTCCAGTAAGATACATAGAGGACATATTACTCTTGTCGGGCTGGTAGACAGAATTCATGCCAATCTCCTTCAGTTGTGAAATTACAATAGCTGGTTCCGAAATTAGGATTCGATAGTCAGCGGTCGCTGATTCACTATTGTTTCAGATATAAGCGAGTTGGTCAGTACTAATCGATTCTAGTGAACATTTTCAGTCGGCGTTACCCAATAGTGAATCGGACTCTAGTTTCGTCTCCCGCTGAGTCAGTAGTGTTTATGTCGCACTTCGGCGTTCTATGGGTTTTTATCCCTGTCTTGCAGGCACATACTATTGTCAACCTTGTCGATCCACGTATTGATAAGAGGATGGACACACCCTGTAACGAGTGGAAAATTCACGAGAGTGAGCTCTCCTGTCTCGGGTGACACACACCTCGCAACGAGTGTAGCTGGGAACTAGCGTTAGCGTACCCTTTACCCTGTTTCACTCGTTGCGAGGTGTGTATTTTTTGATTGTATCGCCTGTCCTATCATTAATTTTCGAGTACGATTACCGACTGTTGTACTGGAACATAACAACATCTGGTAGGTTTCCGTGTTCCGTGGCCAGAAACAACCTGTCGAAATAATTCACCAATCTCATCAGGGACTATTTCACCCTGTAAGAGATCCGTTTAAACAGTCGATGACAGACATACTATCCAATAGAAACAGCAAAGAATTATCGTCAAGTCGGTATCTACAAAAAATAGGATTTAGGGGCGCTCCGTCTGACCTCGCGTGAAGCGTACAATATATCCACTGTTAGAGAAATTAATTCACCTCCGAAAATCCCTCTCACAACAACATTTGCCGTGTGCTCGCTTTTGTCTCCGATCTCACTGCTCTGTTGAATAGCGTGATCTGACGAAGGTGAAGCGACACCAGATTTGAGACACCTTTTCAACCGTTCACAAAGCAAATCAGATTCTCCTGACCCACGTAATCCCCGCTCTTCAACAGAGCAGATCTCACCACTCATCAGTCGCTGCAGCCGTATACGCGTCCAGAGCGTCCTTGGCTACTTGATCCCAGTCAAACCGTTGTGCGCGTTGTCTTGGCTCTGTTGTGGGCTTTGCACCGGCAAGAACACGTTCCAGTACGTTGGCGACGCCTTCGACAGTCGGGTCAGCTAAGAATCCTGCTTCGCCGATAACCTTGCCAACTGCCGAATCAGGATGATCAGCACCGATGACCGTACAGCCTGCTGCCATTGCTTCCACAGCCGTAATCCCGAAGCCTTCACGCGTACTCGGTGTCGCAAAAATATTAGCTGTCTGCATCTGAGCCAGGACGTTGTCATACTCCTCGAGGAAGCCGGTGAATGTTATTCGTTCAGCTACCGATAGCGAACTGGCTAGCGTTTCGAGTTCCGAACGTTTCGGGCCATCACCGATGATACCAAGCGTAGTCTCTTCTGGATGGACTTGGTCGAACGCTCGCAGGAGGATATCCACGCGCTTGTCCTCGATTAATCGCCCTGCGAAGAGGACGTCGAATCCGTTCTCCGCGGGGGGTGTGTCTCGAATCTGCTCGTAATCGATCCCATTGGGAACAGTCCGAATCTGCTCGCGTTCAGGACCGATGCCACCCAGGCGACCTGCGGTGAGTTCCGAGACAGCAATTGGATGCTGTGGGACGCGAGCGGTGACGTGCTCAACGCCCTTGCCAAACGGTGCAAGATACTCAAGATAATCGTCCCAGTAGCTTTGCCAGACTTCGTGCCAGGTAGTTACGAGCGGTGTGTCGGTTAGGAGTGTGCAGATTTTCGCGGAGAGGACCGGAAAGTACGGGAACACCGAGGCGACGACGAGGTCGTGTTCGTCGATGTGTGGGCGGAGAGTGGGAATAAGACGTGCCGAGAAGTCGACGGCTTCGGAAATCGAGCGCTGGCCGTCTTCGTTATAGAGTTCGACGCCCGGTGCGGCAGCGCGGAGCGTCATCCCTTTGTGGGTGGTCTCTTTGGGTCCGTCCCAGAAATGTCGGCTGTAGACGGTGACGTCGTGGTCGTCATCCGCGAGTCGTCGGCCGATCTCGTGGACGCGTTTCTCAGCGCCACCGGTAACGAAGGGGTAGACGACATTGGAGACGAATGCCACATTTATCATTGTTTTAATACTTTCTGAATATGAGCCGAAAACGGACTCATGCCTTCAGAACCGAGACTTCTCCGTTGGCATATATCCGATCGGACTTGTTTATCCGTGCAGTGTACGCTGCTTCTGACATAGGCTGATGATACTCAAGTCCAGCACGAAGTCCATATTCAGTCATCCCTTTAGAGTACATCACAAATCCGTCAATTCTACTATCAAACCTATCGTAGTCTTCGTAGAACAATGTTTGGGTCATTTCGTACTGATTTGATCGGGGATAATAGGCGTTAAATTTTCCTTTTGCTGCCATTGGACTTCCTAACTTCTGATCTGTTTGAATCGGTTCATCCACGTACTCCCCTCCCCACTGAGAGCCTGACTTGATTCCCGGCTCGTAAGTTTGAATCGCCGCTGGAGGAACACTGAACTGAAGAACAATCATAACGATGGCTGTAACTAGAAGAATTGAAGCAAGCATGAATTGTTTCGACACTGTCTTTTGTCGTAAGTATCTAGATGCGCCGAGAAACATGATTGGAAGGGCAGTAAAATACCCTCTAGCCACTAGCCAACCCTCAGAAGACGCAATGTACATGACTGTGTTTATTATAGCCATCGCTCCCCAAGCGACGGCAACGATAGACACGTAATCATGTTGTTTCCACACGTCAAATAGAGCGTAGATTCCTCCGATGATTGCCATAGGGAGCAGAATTGGGAGCGGTAAGAGCGAGTGGTACGCTGTTGAGTAGGCCGTGGCTGGCGACTCCGCATACGCTGAGACGGGATTAATCTGTCCAACGCCGGCGAGGTTAAGAATCACGAGCTGAATTTTAGAAATATAGTTAGGCAGTGGTAAGTCGAAAATAAGTAGACTGATTAGAACACTAATTGTGATCAGTAACACCGTCGCAACCGGTCGCTCATCCGAGTCGGTCTTGGCCCAATTCCTAAATAAGACGATGAGGCCAACAATACCAATCAATAAGGCCAAATTCACGAGTGATAGGGGATATCGGAAAAACTTGAACATTAAGAAGAGAAAAATAAGAAAGACAAACGCGAATTTTTGCGAGGCGCCAATCGGATTATTCACATCTCTGATTCCAAAAATAACGATCAGAAGCACTGCTGAGAATGTGAGGACCGTTCCGACAGGGCGCGGGGTGATGAGATACATCGCCGTCGCAGGGAGTGTAATCGCTGCCGCAGATGATATCAGTGCGCCAACCGAAAGAGAAAGTCCCCACCGTCGCAGGACCGCCATCATTGATACAGCGACGAGTGGCACAGCAGGGAACAAGGTGTAAATGAGTGATACTGGAACGGCGAGGATAAGTGAGTAAGTCGACAAGAATATCGGTATTATAGGTGTCTGCTTCACTGTGCCAATCTTCCCCCAACGACTTGGTGAAGAGGCTGTCTTGGGTACATGTCCTGTCGAAAGAATTTCACCAGTGATAAAATAGTCTGCATAAAAGAATACCTCACGTGCATAGTTAGTCGGGACAATGTAGAAATTCGAGAGGTAGACCGCTGCAGTCGACACTAGAAGTATAGAGAGTGCGAGTTTCCAGTCCTGACGGTTACACCTCACGTTTTTCTCCTTCTAATCTATACTTGAGCGCCCTAACACCGTTCCTCATCGCTGAGACAATTCTGCCATGAGGATTCAACGACAGGCCTGAGAGTACAAACAATCCCCATCGTGTCGTCCCGAAAGGGTGAATCTTGATTGATTTCATTGAATACCTTCTTGCGTCGGTAAACTGTTGAGAAAGGTATGAAAATAGCGCTGTTGTCTCGTATTGCTTAGACAGAATCTTCTTTTGCTTTTCACTGTTGAAGTCTGCGACCCGATTGAAAACCCTCTCAAGCATCACTTCGTCTGCCTGAATACGTTGCTCGTACTGTGAACTGATTCGGTCAGTTCTATTCGTGTAGAGTACCGTCAGTGGCTCTCTAACGTTCCGAAATTCGTACTCTTCCGAGAGTCGAAGCCACATATCGTAGTCCTGCCTAGCCGGGAGCTTTGGGTCAAACATCCCCACATTCTCGAAGCATTCACGTCGCACCATCACAGTTGACGTCGGTCCTACATGGTCGCGCATCAGTTGCTGCTCGTAGATATCCCCGCTTGCCTCTGGAATCCGTCCGATTCGTCTCTCTCCATTCCTGGAAAAGTACAATCCAGTGTAGACGACACCCACCGAATCGGGACTTCGAGTGAACTCCTTGAGTTGCTTTTCGACCTTTTGAGGGAGCCACTCGTCGTCACTATCTAAAAATGCAACATACTTACCAGTCGCAGCTTTGATACCAGTATTTCTTGCTGCACTACCACCTTTGTTCCTATCGTGCCGTATATATTGGATGTTGTCGAAGGAGTTTACAACCTCTTCAGTATCGTCCGTCGAACAGTCATCGACGACAATAACTTCAAGATCAGTGACTGTCTGTGAGAAAACACTATTTAGACAGCGTGCAAGCGAGTCCGAGCGGTTATAGGTTGGAATGACAACACTTATTGTTGGCATGAATTGAGTGAACAGTTCTCCATTATCAAGTCAAATCTTCGTTTTGTTATTAATACAGCGTGGACTCTGTGGTCAGTTTGACGAGCAATTGTGGAGTCCTATTGACCATACTACACTTGCTCGCCGGCATTTCACTCCGAGGGCCAAGATCCTGCTAATATCTCCTCTGTGACGATGGCACATAACGTCTCCGGTGACTGTGTACCATCAAGTTTAGTGAAATTCCGTTCTGCCGCAAATTCATCGTAGAACCGTTTTCGATCCTCTAGGTACTCGATTTGCGGAACATCCGATTTTCGCGCGAACGCGACATCAGGCGGAACATCGATGTAAAATTCGATTTTAGGGCTTGGAATAAACTTCTCGTAATATTTATATCGGGTAATCGCTGCGTTAGGTTCTCTGATTACGTCGCCTCCCAAATCGGTCAAAAGCGTATCGTAGAAGTACCGGTCGCAGATAACATATTCGTGGGTAAGGAGTGGGCGAACCACTCTCAGCAAGAGTTGGGGAGCGTAGTCCGACATCACGAGAAGTTCGTAAAGCCGTCTTAAACCCCCCGAAGAGAACAAATTCGTCTTTTTTTCTTGATGATCAACGTAATCCTCGTCTAAGTCACTATTAGCGAGCACGGTGCGCCGACCGAGTTCCATTACCGGGTAGGAGAGGACAGGTAGGAATCGTCCATAAACGTAGGTCGCACTGAATCCCTGGTCGCGCAGCTCGTCACAGACGTTCTTGGCAAGAGTTGACTTCCCAGCTCCGTCAATCCCCGTAATCGTAATCAATTTCCCGTCACCGAACGTCATTATAATGTCCCGCTCCTCTTACGAAAGATGGCCTGATATTGCTCAACTGCATTCTCTGCAATTACATCCCACGAACATTTCTTAACTTTTAGACGTGTTGAGGATTCGGGTGGATGGGATTTGATTGCTGCTACTGACTCGATGATATCCTCGGCCGACTCACAGAGGTGGAATCCATCACCCGGGTCGAACAGTTCGGCAATCCCTGGATGACGGAGTGTAACGACTGGGAGGTTACATGCCATTGCTTCAAGCACCGACAGCGGTGTCTGGATCGTATCTCCAGCTTGTGTCGGGAAAACGTAACAATCGGCCGCAGCGTAAAGTTCCTCAATATTCGGGACATATCCCTCAACGATTCGACATCCGGCCGCGTTAAGTCTCTTGACTAGGTCGGTCTTGGTCTCGAAGTGGTCGCTCGCAGCGATTATCACCTGCGCTTGATCAATAGTTTTCTGGAGATCAATTAGTGCCTCTAGTCCTCTCTTTGCCGTTAGGTGTCCGACGTGGAGGACAATATATTGGTCTGGTTCAAAGTCGAACCGTGACCGAGCTTCTAGTCTCTCCTCACCTGATAACGGAGTGAATCGCTCTATATCTACCCCGTTGGCAAGAAACTCCGTGTTCCATCCTGCAGCGTCGTATGGCGTCTCACCCGACTTGTTTTGAGTAAACACTAAGTCCGGTTCTACCGCGTTGAGAAATATTCGATTTTCCGGGATGAATTTCGGATGGATGGCTGATATTACTGCCTTCGCGCCCGTAATCTTCTTGAGTAATGCCATCAGAAACAAATTTTTCATCCCAATCCCTGGAACATAATGAATTATGTCTGGGTCAAATTCTCTAATCCCCGAGACGAAAGACAGCTGAAACACGTCCGTGACATCTGCACACTTCACTTTCACGCCCTGATTTTGAAGAGCCTGTGCAAAGTATCGGGCTGTGTTCTTCATGCCCTCATCTGCCACTCCAGAAAAGTCACCGACTACGCAGACGCGCATTTTCGTCATTGTCAGGCAACCTCCTGTAGGGCCGAATACAGATTGCTACCGACTTCATTCCACGTGAACTTCTGGGCACGTTCTTCACCCTGGCGTTCGCACTCTGCTCGGTACTCATCATCCAGCAACAACTGTTCCAGACCGGTTGCAATCGCTTTGGTGTCTTTCGGGTCAACAAGCTCAGCAGCGGACCCTAGCGTTTCGTCGAACGGACCTTGGTCGGAGGCAAGCACAGCCGTGCCACACGCCATTGCCTCAAGTGGAGGGAGCCCGAACCCTTCGTACAGAGAGGGGTAGGCGAAGACCGTCGCATGTTGATAGGCGTACTTTAGTTCCGCCGGCGAGAGGAAGCCGACGTGCTGAAGGCACTCGGACTCCGACACATCCATATTCTTGAAAATGACGCGGTTTGGTGGGCCCGCCAACACGAGGTTATGTGGGAGATTGTGTCGGTCTTTGACATCTCTGAACCCCTCAATCAGCCTAGGGATGTTCTTTCGGGGGTTCATTGAACCGACGAATAGGACGTACTCGTCGGGCAAGGGCAGCGGGTCACCCGGTTTGTCGGAGAGATAGAATTCGTTTACACCGTTGTAGATGACTCGGATTTTCGATTCTTGAACCGGCAGCGTCCGTACGATCTCTCGTTTCGAGAAATTGGAGACGGTCACAACCAGATCCGCAGCTAAAATTGATTTCGGAACGGTCGATTTTCGATAGAGTTGATGGATTCCGCTAGAAATCCCCAACTGTGCGTTAACATCGTGGATTGCGACGACAGTTGGGCACGAAATGGGCCGCAATGGTCCGTTCGCATTCGGACAGTACAGTACATCTAGTTCGTGGATTCTCTCGCTGCGCGGTAAGAAGAGGCGCTCCCAGATCACTCCGAAGAACTGTGAGGGAATGACGCGCGGATAATACGAGGAATCGACCTCAAATTCCGGAAGTTGCTGAGAAAGTTGCTGGTTACCGAATAACAGAATCTCCACACTTGGAATGGATTTTAGCTCCCTCGTCTGCCGTAGACTCGCTTGGACAGCACCCTCAGGCTCGGAGACGTGGAACGTCCGTGCGTTGATTCCAACCTTCATTGGTGGGTCGGCTCAGGATCATCGTGCATATAGTGTTCTCTTGTCCTGCGGCTAAGTAACTGCGACAAGATATGGTAGCTCACGCTCGGACTGGCAAGGCGAGGAATCTGTTTACACAAACTAACGGCGAACGGCTTATGCCATAGCTTTCGCCAGACCGTTTCCAGACCGGTCTGGACCGTATACCGATGTGGAGTCTTGAAATCTTTCGACCGCAGGCATGACCGTTCAGCGCCTGACTCAGAGTACCGCGTCAGAATTTCCGTGATGAACGGCGGTCGATGGTCGAACGCTTCAATACATAGCTCGTCAACAATTGTAAAGAACGCCCCGCAAGCTGGCCCGATCTGGTTCTCATCAACAACATTGATAAAATTTCGAAACTGCTGTTCAGAGAAGGTCTCCAGGGCATGAATCGCCGCATAAAACTCTTTTAAAATAAATAACTGTTCTGTGATTGAATGGATGACGATGAGAGCGAGGTCTCCCGGCATCGATACGACAGGAACCGTCGCCGTTCCAATTGATAGCGGTTCAACAAATTGTCTGAGACTGGTCTTGTCGAGATAGACCAGTTTCTGAAGCGAGAACTCGTCCTGTATGTCTATTTGAATACCTGTTTCAGGGTGCCGTAGGTCGGCCGAGGTAGGCGAGGTTCCGATTAATTCGTACCCCTGTCGGCTAAGTTTTTGTGTCACAGAGGTAAGCGAGTCATCAAATAAGACAATATCGATGTCTTTTGAGTCAAACCAAAAGGAGTGAGTAGACTTCACAACTGCGTAGTTTACAGCTGAAGGGAAATCCTCATCAATCACTTTCAGTGTCTGTTGATAGTCCTCATGGAACTGACGTCGACCGGCCCATTCGTTATCCAAACTCGTGATTTGATTCCTGTCCTTGAGGGATTTCACGTATAACGATGCCACCTTGTTCACCCGAGCCAACTCATAGAGCTTTTGAGATTCGACGGAGGACTCAAACGACAAACTTCCTTCACCATTTAGATATCCAATAGATTTCAATAATTCGATCGTCGTCATTTTCTAGCTATACTTTGAAATATCAATTCAAATGTTTATATCTTCTGGAACTCCGTCTCTTCATGAGAATAATCCTGCAGGTTATATTGAACAGATCTATTGTGAATTAAATTTCAGCAAGATTCGTCTTGTCTATTTCTCACTGAGTTATATTTTGCCAGAGTTTTTTATCATCATCTGTGATTGAAAAACTGTAAATACAAACCACAAAAATAATCAAACCGAGAATACTACCACTTGCTACTGATATTAGCCCTGAGATCAGTATTGAAACTCCGTACATACTCCCTATAGCAAGTAATCCACCCAGTAGCACACCCAAATATGTTTTATTATATGGGAAATACCCTTCAAAATACCATACTTCTAAAACCTTTGCCATGTTTGCTACTGCAATCACGCTGGCAGTCGCAATCGCAGCCCCAATAAAGCCTATATTTTTGATAAGTATGTAATTCAATAGGACGTTTGCCACTCCAAACCCTAACTGATTGAACATCGACACATACTGGTGATCTGTCATCATCAACATATATCCGCTTGGGCCTGCGATACTATTGAACAGTTGTGCGAATACAAACAATATCAGAACCGTGGACCCGGTCACGAATTCAGCGCCAAACACTGATAGTATTTCCTTAGGAAAAATAATCATTACACATGCTGGAAATAGGCTGATCGAAAACACCCATCGAGTGACTATAGAATATACATTTGATAATTCTGCTTGATTGCCAGAGTGATGAAGTTTTGAGGCAAGGGGAGGGAATAGTTGGTTAAATGCAGCCAGTGCAAGAGTGAGGACACTAGCAAGCATGACTGCTATATTATAGATACCAACCGTAGTACTGGTCAAAAAATAGCCTACCATCAAAATATCTATGCGATTATAAAGAAATCCACCCATCTGGTCAATTGTCAATGGTAATGTATAGTTATAATATTCAACGGCATTATTTTTAGATATGTTGAAATCAATGCCTAAGTCTGTGTGCTTTTTAAACAAATAAAGAGAAAAAGCAAATGCTATTACTCCTGCGACTACATATGCTGCAGTAGCTCCTACTATTGAAAATCCCGCAGCAAGGGCGATCCCAATTAAAAGAACACGAGAGAGTGGAGCAAAGATTGATGCACTTATGACTTCGATACCCTTTTTTTCTACACCTTTGAGCGCAGCGTGGAACAAATTACCGATTGTATTGAAAGGTATTAATAGTGCTAGAATTTGTAGAACTTCTACCAAATATGGGCTATTTAGGGTTAGTCGTGAAATTATTGGGGCCAAATAAAAAACCAGGCCCGCGACAAGTATACTGCTCACAATGGACGTAATGCCTGCAAGAGTTAAGAAAACGTTTTGCTCAGATTGATTTCTATATTCTGGGATATATTTCAACAGAGACTTATCCGATCCCAAATTTGAAATAACATATATTATATTTAATATTACTATACCAAATGAAAATATTCCATAAAGACTTGCGCCCAAAGTCCTTGTCAAAAGGACTTGAAGGATAAAGGATATTCCGTTCTGGAATGCATGACCTACTATGTGAAATCCTGCACCGCGGCTAATTGAAATAAGAGAATCTTTTTCTATTTGTTTACTTTCACTGGACATTTAGAGATATCGACTTTTTATTTATAAATGGGGGTGTTATATATCAGTTCCGTCTTTTTTCTATTTATAGGATGAGAACCGGTCAAAGATAGCTGCATTAATAAAAGTAACAGTATATTGTATCTGATATGGGTCTTGGACATTGGATTAGAAAACAACCTAAGCTTTACCGTGAGCATGGCATTTTGAAAGCTAGTAGAGAGAACCGAACTGAATTGCTGATGCACGCTCTGAAGCGGCTCGATCCAATTGTCACTAACGGAACACCCATATATGCGAAAGAGTGGGAAGTATTAATTGTACTTGACGCCTGTAGGCTGGACGTTATTAGATCTGTCGCATCCCAATACTCATTTCTCCCCAATTCGATATCTGGCGAACGGTCCTTAGCTAGTTGTTCCCGACTTTGGATGGACCGTAACTTCAAGGACGATTTCTCAAGTGAAATGTCTGACACTACTGTTGTAACTGCGAATCCATATAGCCAGAATCATATGAATAAATTACACTTTGCTGAGATCGATGAAGTCTGGAAATATGCGTGGGATGCAGATATTGGCACTGTCCCGTGCCGACCAGTAACTGATAGAGCAATTGATGTTGTACGATCACAGAATCCAAATCGACTAATTGTGCATTATCTCCAACCACACTTCCCTAGCGTACCCAAGCCGATTGGATCAGGTCTCGACCTAGAACAGTTCGGAGAAGGCTGGGATTCTGTGTGGGACAGATTATTACACAAAGAAATTGACTACGAGACTGCTTGGAACTCGTATAAGGCTAATTTAGAATATGTCCTAGATGACGTAGAATTATTACTGGAGAACATGCAAAGAGATAAAATCGTGATTACATCTGATCATGGCAATGCTTTCGGCGAATGGCATCAATTTGGGCATCCAGCGAATATCCCAATCCCTATTTTGCGTCAGGTACCTTGGATTATGACTTCTGGAAAAGACAACAACCAATATACGCCCCAGACAGAACGCGCTGAAGAAGATCTCGAACAATCCGATATAAAAGCTCGACTCCGAGACCTAGGTTACGTCTGACTGTAATCAACTCAACTCACATAAATCTCCTTATATAATTTTGCACTTTTAAACCATTCATATTGTTCGCTTTTGCGTTTATTCGCATTACCAATCAAATCTACTGGAGATTTCCGACCTCTTATCAGAGAGGATTTAAGCCCGCTACTCTCCGATTGGTTATAAAGTAGGGTGGAATTCTCTTCAGATAATAGAGAAGGTATACAGCCTATTTTTGGCGCAATTATTGGCTTTCCGAACGTTAGACCCAAATGTACCGTCCCAGAATTAAGCACATCAGTATAAGGTAGTACAAGGACATCTGCAGCATTCAAATAATATTGGACTTCGTCTGTCGGTATATAATTCAATCTGGAATGTACACTATCGTTATTATTCGACATTTCTCTTACCATCTGTTCCATTTCCTTTGAGTCCGGATTTCCAACAATCCAAAGTTCCGTTGAATCGTCATCAATCGAACTATACGTATCTATGAGATCGTCAACGCCTTTGTATGGGCGGATAAGACCAAAAAATAAGTATATAAAAGGAGAATCATTTATATTAAGATATTGGCGAGCAGTGTTTTTATCTACCTCATCAGGGTATGCCTCACTGTAGTTGCCATCAGGGATAACATGTACTTTTGACTTATTTGTAATTTTATATATATGTGTGATTGTTTGTCTAGCGGATTCACACTTGACGGCGATCGAATCCACAATGTTGGCAACAAATATATTCAGGACCTTTTCTATTGAATAGTATTTCCGCTCATGATGGTACTTGTTATGTACAGTCCAAACTAATCTAGTTCCTGAAATTCTAACTAGAATCAAATCTAAGCAGAATAGAACTGTTCGAAATACAACAATTAAATGATTTATACTCTTGAAGGGAGTCACATCATAGTCAAAAAAAAACCGATACAACCACCCGAGATGGATTACATCAATTTCTTCACTTCGAAAGACTATCCGTGTTAGCGGAAGGAACAGGGTTATTGGTTCATCAGTTATCTCAACCTCGACTTGCTCAAGCGAGTCAAATAATAATGAAAAATACGGATTCTCATTAGAGTAAGAGGTAAAAACCACTGTAGTTTGGTCACCAGACATAGTTACAAAAAACAATTATATCTGGGTGATACCTTAGTCTTGCGCAGTTCATTGATTCAGAGATATAAACACCGACGAACCCGATCGCCTCCCATGTCGCTACGGCACTCCAATTGTCTCGACGACTGCGGCCTCGTGCATCGTAAAGGAAATCACCATGAGACTCCTTTTGGTTTCACCGAGAGAGTGTCATAGAACGTTTACCACACCAAAGAACAGGGTGAATGCTGAGGTGGTATGGACTCAGTGACTCTGCAAGATGATCCTTCGGTAGAGTCGTTCTTCAATGTCGCAGAAACCGAGACGATAGCGTTGTTTGAGCATCTCTCCTTGGAGTTTCTCGCAGAGTTCGACGTGTTCGTCCCGGCGCAGACGGGGCGAACGCGAGAGCACGAACCACCAGAGCTGATGCGTGGCTTCCTCCACTGCTATTAGCGCGACATCTATGGGATTCGTCCAGTTGAGCGGGAGCTTCAGAATACGGTTGTCTGGCTGAGTTGTGGCTTTGATCGACCGCCATCCAGAGACCCGGTCGATCGCTTTCTCACCGACCTCAAACACGTCGTTGACGAAGTCTTCGACCGACTCGTCGAGCAGGCCGCCCGTCGCGGCCTGCTCGACTTGACCTATTGCGTCGATTCAACCGACGTGAGGACGATGCCCGCCGATCAATACGCCTCGATGTGCTACGATCCAACCGCCGACGAGTACTACCATGGATACGGTTGCAAGATTGTCTCGACCGGGCAAAAGATCCCAATTGTAGCGGAGTTGGCTGAGAGTAAGCAGCTCCCCAGGAGAAGTTCTATACGTCGTCCAAGGCGTCGTTCGAGGGGATTCCGACCGTGTGGATTAATCCCGAGTACACCAGCCAGCTGTGTCAGATATGCGGGCATACCAAACGAGCGAATCGCAACAAGAAGCGGTTCAAGTGCCGAGACTGTGGGCATCAAGACCACAGCGACCGTGGTGCAAGCGTCAATATCGCCCTGAAAGGCATCAAGACACTCGATTTGAATGTGCCTGCTCTCAACAGCCTTCCCGTTGTTCGGAAGGTGCGAGGGCAGGCATCGGGGGCTGTGGACGCCCCGCCCGTGACCCACCCGACTGTTCGAGACTATCAGGCCGATGGTCAAGTGGGAGTGTCCGACTAATCCACGGGAAGCCTCGGGGTCGTACGGAAGACTCCGTCTTCCGTGATGACGAGACGCGAAGCGTCTCGAACCACTTGACTCCGAGGCGGTTCTCGAAAAATATTGTACTGTTACCGATATGATCGAGGCAGATACGTACACACAGCGTCGGACGTACGAGCACTTACAGGCGATGGCCACTCACGGATTCGCAGACTCCCAAGAGATTAACAGAGGCCACCGACAGGGTCGGCATCTTGAATTCGAACTCGCTATTGGTGTTGAGGAAGCTCTTGATGCACTGGAATAGGAATTTCGCTTCTCGAGTATCTCCGAAACACTGTACAGTATCCGCTCAGCGAAGTAGTATATCCACCAGGGACCGCTCGTGACGGACGGGGTGACAACATCTTCTGTCGTACAGAGCGCTCGTGACGGATGGGGTGTGTCTGGTAGAAAAAATTCCCAGACGCACGGCCGAGCGCTTATGACGAATGGGGTGTCTGTGTCCACAGCGTTCAGGTTCAAGCATCAACCCTCCATCGATGAACAACTCCACCCCACTCGCTCCCCACCACCGTTATATCAGGGTAGTCCTTATCGTGCGATGGTATGTCACAACAAAGCGTCCAAGAGGAGCTACACGTTGACCAGTACACACTCGGATTAGTGGGTCCCGACCAGGAGTGGGCTGGCACGGTCGCTGACGGTGGCCGAGTCACGACGTACACGCCACCGGGCTGTTGGGGGCCGATGATCACGCCCTCGTTCCGTGGTGGGCACGAAGTCACACGGCCGATCCGGGTCGAGGGAGCAAGCGTCGGCGACGCCGTGGCGATCCACATCCGCGACATCGAGGTAACGAGCATGGCGACGAGCACGGGGTCGATGGCCGAGCGCGACGGGGCCTTCGAGGATGATCCGTTCGTCGACCATCGGTGTCCGGAGTGTGGGGCGACGTGGCCCGATTCCGTCGTCGAGGGCACTGGTGAGGATGCCATCCGGTGTGCCGAGTGCGGCGCGAACGCCTCCTCGTTTGGCTTCGAGTACGGGTACACTGTCGCCTTCGACCACGAGAACGCCGTCGGGCTGACACTCGACAAGGACGGCGCACACGAGTTAGCGACAAACGCTGAGGAGGTGATGGATATCCCCGAGAACGCACGGCAACATCCGATCTTGCTGTACGAACCCGACGGGATGCCCGGGACGCTCGGCCGACTGCGGCCGTTCATCGGCAACATCGGCACGACGCCGCCCGTTACGATGCCGGATTCACACAATGCGGGAGACTTCGGACAGAGCCTCATCGGTGCCGACCACGACTACGGCGTCGAAACCGAGGCCGATCTGGAACAGCGGACTGACGGGCACATGGACATTCCGGAAGTCCGCGAAGGCGCGACACTGATCTGTCCGGTCTCCATAGATGGCGGCGGCGTCTACGTCGGAGACCTTCACGCGAACCAGGGTGACGGGGAACTGTCGTTGCACACGACCGACGTGAGCGGGACCGTCACGATGGATGTCGAGGTCATTGAGGGACTCGAACTGGACGGCCCGATCCTGCTGCCCAACGAGGAAGATCTTCCGTTCATCAGCCAGCCCTACAGTGACGAAGAGCTCGAGGCCGGTCGCGACCTCGGTGCAGAGCACGGCGTCGACGTACAGGAAAACATGGCACCGATCCAGGTGGTCGGCTCAGGTGCGACAGTCAACGACGCCACGCAGAACGCCTTCGACCGGGCGACGACGCTGCTGGACATGAGCGAAGGCGAGGTCCGGGCGCGCTGTACCTTTACCGGCGGCGTCCAGATCGGCAGACTCCCCGGTGTCGTCCAGCTCGATATGCTCGCTCCGCTCGATATATTGGCGGATCGCGGTCTCGGCGATGCCGTCGAAAAGCAGTACGGGCTATAAGATGGGGTAGTTGCCCTATTCTCCGGGCGCTTCCAACTCCACCAACGTCAAATCCCGATCTAGCTTGCAGTAGTCATGCGGCGGGTCGCCAATAATCTAGGCAATCCGATACTCCTCGTCGAAATCTGCACCGGCGGGCTCACAGTACGGATGGCTCGGACATTCAGTGTGTGGACAGGGACCCATCAACGAAGCTTTGCTCCCAGCGTAGGCTCCTTTCGAGGGCACGTTCGCCCTGATCGGCGCGGGCTTGACCTCTGCCAGCACGCCGTCCTGGTGGACAGTGCGGTCTAGCGTTTGCCCGCCCTGTCTGACGTTGTTGATCCGATCCCGGCGGCCGGGGTTCAGATTGAGACATTGGTTCCGATACGGACAACAGGTCTGATCGGCAAACGAGTTCCTTCGACAAGCGGGGCCACTGAGTTGGGGGTATCAATCTGCTGCAACCGGGTCAACGATTCTGTCGAGTGTGAACAACTGCAGATCAGCACGGTCAGCCGCTGCGTCCAGAACAGATTGGGTAAAGCCGCTCCGTCCGAACAGCGCATACTCGTGTTCTACCTCACCGCTCTCAGGTGCCCATCGAATCTCATCTGTGTGGGTTTCAAGCGAGGCGAGCGCACTGTAATCGAGAGGCGCAGACGTGAACTTACACTCACCTGTGACCATCGTTCCGTCAGCATCGAGCCCAACCACATCTACCTCGTACTCATTGTACCACCAGCGGCCGATATCGGTGAACAGCAGATTGGGATAGAGATCTGGGAGGATGTCCTGGCAGCGTTGTTCGAACGCTTGGCTCACGAAGTCTGCCAGTTCCGGTTCGATGACCGTCTCGTAGGCATCGGCACCCAATCGCTCGTAGCGGTCGTCGTTCCCATAGACGAACCGGAACCAGAACCTGAACAACGGATCGAGAATCCGGTACCGCCCGCGGCGTGACTTCGTCTTGTCCTCCGTCACTGGGACCTCACGTTCGACGAGGCGCAGTCGCTCCAGTTTCTGCGTGTACGTCGAAATCTGTTTGCCATCAATCCCGACTGTCTGTGCAATCTCGTTCGATGTGGTGTTCCCGGCGGCAATCGCTTTCAGCATGGCGAAGTATCGATTCGGCTCCGTCAGCTCAGTGCGAAGCACGTACTCCGGCTCGTCGTGCAAGAATCCCTGTCGTGACAATAGGGACTGCCGAATGACTGTCCCGAGGTCATCATCGAGATCGATACCGTCCAGATAGTACGGTGTCCCGCCAAACACACCCCAAGCAAGCAGCGTTTGTTCAGGCGTATAGCTCTCAGGGAAGAACGTCCGTACGGCTGCTAAGTCGAGCTGTCGGAGATCAATCTTCTCGGTGAACCGGCCATACAGCGGACTGTTCCCGAGGAGGGTCGCTTCCTCCATCATACTGATCGAGGATCCGACGAGCACGAGCGTCATGCCAGTGTCCCGTAACTCTTGGTCCCAGAGTCGCTGGATGACCGACGGGAGACTCTCGTCGGCGTCAATCAGGTAGGGGAATTCATCCAGCACTATGACTGCATCCTGAGCGGCAAGATACCCGAGCAACGATTCCCACTCGCTCTCGATTCGGTTAATCCCCGGAAACGACTCAGACGCCACGTCCACGAACGCGTCCAATTGGATCTGGCGAGTTGTTTCTGTAGCTTGGTACAGGACGGCGTCATCGCGGTCTGTCAGTGACTCCCTGACGAGTTCGGTTTTTCCGAGTCGCCGACGTCCAAAAAGTACGACCATGTCAGCGTCGTCCGACTCGTAACAATCTCGAAGCCGACTGAGTTCAGCCGCCCGGTCCACGAATCGTTCCATATCCTCTGACTGGCGTCCACCCAAGTAAAACTCTCGAATAGCCTAATCCAGAATAGCCTAATCAAGAATAGGTTAATCGGAGTCTGGGATTCATTCTGGGAACCTGGCCAACATGTCCAGTATTGCACCCCGTTTCGTCATCACTGAAATCTGATATTTCTAAACGGCAATAGAAGATTCGTCTTGTTTAGTAAGTATGAATAACACTAGATGAATTGTACTCAAGCGAGTACTCAGCTATTCTCCGGGGCCTCCAACTCAACCAACGTCAAATCCCGGTCTAACATGCAGTAGTCGTGCGGCGGGTCGCCGATGATCTCGGCAATCCGATACTCTTCGTCAAATTCAGCACCGGCTGGCTCACAGTAGGGATGGCTGGGACACTCGGTGTGTGGACACGGGCCCATCAGTGATGCTTTGCTCCCAGCATACGCACCCTTCGAAGGGACGTTCGCCTTGATCGGCGCGGGCTCAACTTCGACGGCTCGCACGCCGTCTCGATGCACAGCACAGTCTAGCGTTTGGCCACTCTGTCTGACATTGGTGATCCGGTATCGGTTCCCGGTCGTCAGATTGAGACATTGGTCGCGATAGGGACAGCCCTCACAGCCGCTGGCTTCCCCGCGGTAGACGAACTCCTCGCCGACCTCGGCGAGGCGCGTCCCGACGAGCGTGACAGTAGTCATACTGGGCTATAGAATGTCGCCACGGTAAAACGTCATGTCCGACCGGTCAGCTCATCTAGTTTGGCCAGATACGCCTCGCGGAGCACCTGATACAGCGACCGGTAGTCCAGCTCCCCGTCGGCGAACCGGGTCGCCAGTTCCACAGCACCCTCGACGGCAGCCTCGCGGCGCTCGTAGGAATCAGCGTCGCGCTCGACCTCGGGCTCCAGATAGAAGGTGACGTACCAGCGCTCCCCGGTCCGGTCAGCGCCGGGGCGGCGGGTCCGTTTCCCGCGCGTGAGATAGATGGTCGGGAGGCACGGCGCCGGAAACTGCTCGGAGTCGAAGACGTCCGGGCGGTACGCGAGGATGAGCTTGTCCTCGGTCTCGTTCCACACCGTCCAGTCTTCGGGGAGGCCCGACAGGTCCATACCGCTGAATTAGCGCGGACCGGCAAGAATCCGCTGGTCCGTTCCGAAAACTGCCAGGCCCAGATACCGACGATCGTTCGGACGACGGCAACATCGATGTGTCGAGCCGCCATTCCGTGAGGGTCGCTCTCACCCGCCAATCAATCCAGCAACAGATTCACATCAATCCAGCGCCAAACACTGGCCGACACACCGAAGTGAACAGTTGACAAGCGACATAGTATATAAATCCAACCAGAACTAATGAGAAACGGTAACACACGTGTGGCCCGCCATCCCCGTGTTCGGTTTATCACGGCGTCGGAATTTATCGGCGGTATACCCACAGGAGGGCAAAGTTCTTATATGAACAGAACTCGTACGGTAAATAGTATCGGAAACAGTTCCGCACTGTCTCCCGTTACCACGCCAGGTTGGAGCAGTCCCCGTGTTCCGCCCGGCAGGTCAGCCATGGAAGGGCACACCCGTTACCCCGCAGTGGTGGGGCATTCGACGGCCGTACGCGAGCACGCACACAGCGGACAGCACCGACGGAGTAGACACAGACAGCGGCGGGGCCGACCCGCAACAGTCGGTGGTCGCCTGCAGCCACGACGAACTACTGAGATAGCATGAGCAAGAACAAAGAGACACTCGAAGCGCTGAGCAAGGAGTACCGTGACACGATACCGGCGGACCTCCGGAAGACCAACACGTTCGACTGGTATCTGCAACAGTTGTACGAGGAACCGAAGGTAGCCCGCAACGCCCACCAGCGCGTGGCGGACATGTTCGACTACTACGGCAAGACCTACGACGAAGAGGCCGGCGTGGTCGAGTACGAACTGGCGAGCGACGACCCCCTCCACGACGGTGAGAACACCTTCTACGGGCGGGTCATCCACGAGGCGATCCACGAGTTCGTCAACAAGGTCAAATCCGGCGCTCGCGGGCTCGGCCCCGAAAAGCGCATCAAGCTCCTCCTGGGGCCGGTCGGGTCGGGTAAGTCCGACTTCGACCGGCAGGTCCGGCGCTACTTCGAGGACTACACCAGCCGGGACGAGGGGCGGATGTACACGTTCCGCTGGACGAACCTCTGTGACGTCATCCACGACCAGGACCCCGCCGACGACGTGGTCCGGTCGCCGATGAACCAGGACCCGCTCGTGCTCCTCCCCCAGGAGCAGCGGGACAAGGTCATCGAGGACATCAACGCGGAACTCGATGCCCCCTACACTATCCGGAACGAGCAGTCGCTGGACCCCGCCTCGGAGTTCTACATGGATCGGCTGCTGGCCGAGTACGACGACGACCTCCAGTCCGTTCTGGAGAATCACATCGAGATCATCCGCTTCGTCGCCGACGAGAACCAGCGCCGCGGGATCGAGACGTTCGAACCCAAGGACAAGAAGAACCAGGACGAGACCGAACTCACCGGCGACGTCAACTACTCGAAGATCGCCATCTACGGCGAGAGCGATCCGCGAGCGTTCGACTACTCCGGGGCGTTCTGTAACGCCAACCGCGGGATCTTCTCTGGCGAGGAGCTGCTGAAGCTCCAGCGGGAGTTCCTCTATGACTTCCTCCATGCCAGTCAAGAACAGACGATCAAGCCCAAGAACAACCCCCGCATCGACATCGACCAGGTCATCGTCGGCCGGACGAACATGCCCGAGTACCGGGACAAGAAGGGCGACGAGAAGATGGAGGCGTTCAACGACCGGACCAAGCGCATCGACTTCCCGTACGTCCTCCAGTACGAGGCCGAAGCCAACATCTACCAGAAGATGCTGCGCAACGCCGACCTGCCGGACATCCAGGTCGAGCCACACACCCTGGAGATGGCGGGCCTGTTCGGCGTCCTTACCCGCATCGAGGAGCCAGACAACGAATCGATAGACCTCGTCCAGAAGGCGAAAGCCTACAACGGCGAGATCGACGAGGCCGACGATGTCGACGTCAAGAAGCTCCGCGAAGAGGCCGAGAAGATGGCCGACATCGGCGAGGGGATGGACGGTGTCTCCCCGCGGTTCATCGGCGACGAGATCGCCGAGGCCATCATGGACTCGATGCACCGCAGCCGCGACTTCCTCTCGCCGCTGACCACGTTCAACCACCTCGAGGGCAACCTCGAGAACCACGGCTCCATCGACGAGGAGTCGTTCAGCAAGTACTACCGCTTCCTCGAACTCGTCCGCGAGGAGTACAAGGAGCGGGCCATCGAGGACGTGCGCCACGCGCTGGCTTACGACATGGACGAGATCCAGCGCCAGGGCGAGAAGTACATGGACCACGTCATGGCTTACATCGACGACGCGACTGTCGAGGACGAACTGACCGGCCGCGAGCAGGAGCCGGACGAACAGTTCCTGCGCTCCGTCGAGGAGAAGCTCAACCTCCCCGAGGACCGCAAGGACGACTTCCGGCAGGAAGTGTCCAACTGGGTGTCCCGGCGTGCTCGCGAGGGCGATACGTTCAACCCCCAGGACAACGACCGCCTGCGCCGCGCGCTGGAACGCAAGCTCTGGGAAGACAAGAAACACAACATCAACTTCTCCGCGCTGGTCTCCAGTTCGGAGATGGACGACGAGGAGCGCAACCAGTGGATCGACGCCCTCATCGAACAGGGCTACTCCGAGGAGGGGGCCAAGGAAGTCCTCGAGTTCGCCGGCGCGGAGGTCGCCAAAAGCGAGATGGAAGAGTAATGACCGGCGAGGAGTACATCGACCGCGCGGACGAGTCACTCGACGCCGCCTACGAGGCCCCGATGAGCCTCGCGGAGTACGTCGACACCGTCCTCGAAACGCCCCAGGTCGCAGCCCACGCCTCGAAGTACCTGCTCGATGCCATCGAAGCCGCAGGCACGCGGACGGTCATCGAAGAGGGCGAGGAGAAGGAGCGCTACCGCTTCTTCGACGACCCGCACAACGACGGCGAGCACGCCATCCTGGGCAACACCGAAGTCTTGAACGCCTTCGTCGACGACCTCCGCTCGATTGCGGCGGGCCGCGGGAAAGACGAGAAGATCATCTGGCTCGAAGGGCCGACAGCCACCGGCAAGTCCGAGCTGAAGCGCTGTCTCATCAACGGCCTGCGGGAGTACTCGAAGACGCCCGACGGGCGGCGCTACACCGTCGAGTGGAACGTCGCCGGGGCCGGCGGCAGCGCCACCAGCATGACCTACGGGAACGCGGCCATCGAGGACGAGGACGACTGGTACGAAAGCCCCGTCCAGGCCCACCCGCTGACGGTGTTCCCCGACGACGTTCGCACGGACCTGCTCGCCGAGATCAACGACCGCCTCGACGACCACATCCCGATTCGCGTCGACGGCGAGCTCGACCCGTTCTCCCGCGAGGCCTACGATTTCCTCGAAGAACAGTACCGGCGACAGGGTGAGACGGACCTGTTCTCGGCAGTCACCCAGCCCTCGCATCTCCGGGTGAAGAACTTCGTCGTGGACGTGGGCCACGGCATCGGCATCCTCCACTCCGAGGACGAGGGGACGCCCAAGGAGCGGCTGGTCGGCTCGTGGATGCACGGCATGCTCCGCGAACTGGACTCCCGTGGCCGGAAGAACCCACAGGCGTTCAGCTACGACGGCGTCCTCTCGCAGGGCAACGGCCTGCTGACCGTCGTCGAGGACGCCGCCCAGCACGCTGACCTGCTCCAGAAGCTGCTGAACGTCCCCGACGAGTCCCACGTCAAGCTCGACAAGGGAATCGGGATGGACGTGGACACGCAGCTCATCATCATCTCGAACCCGGATCTGGAAGCCCAGTTGAACAAGCACGCCGACCGCGAGGGTCAGGACCCGCTGAAGGCGCTCAAGCGGCGGCTGGACAAACACGAGTTCACGTACCTGACGAACCTCTCGCTCGAAGCCCAGCTCCTGCGGCGGGAGCTGACCAACGAGACGCAGGTGTGGGACCCCGAGACCTGGGACGAGCTGGAAACATGGATTCAGGAGCCCCTGACCATCTCGGTCCGGGACGAAGTCGAGACGGCCACCGACAAGGAACTGGCCCCGCACACCGTCGAGTCCGCGGCGCTGTACGCCGTCGTCTCGCGGCTCGATAGCGCCGAGATCCCGACCGGGCTGGACCTCGTCGACAAAGCGCTGTTGTTCGACCGGGGCTACTTGATGGAGGGCGACGAGCGCGTCGACATCGACGACTACGACCTGGAGACCACCACAGAGGACGGCGACCACGGTATCCCGGTCACCTACGTGCGCGACATCGTCGCCGACCTGCTGCACGAGCCACAGGACCGACACCACCCCGACCTCCCGGTGGAACACGTCCTGATGCCCCGGGACGTGCTCAACGCCGTCGCCGAGGGGCTCGAGGACGCCCCCGTGTTCTCGACCAACGAGGCCACGGAGTACGAGGAGCGCGTCGTGACTGTCAAGAACTACATCTTCGGCCAGCAGGAACAGGACGTGCTCGACGCGATGATGCGGGACAAGCGCGTCGACGAGGCGACCGTCGAGGAGTACATCGAGCACGTCTACGCCTGGGAGTCCGACGACCAGATCGAAAACGAGCGGGGCGAACGCGTCGACCCGGACCCGCTGAAGATGAAGGTGTTCGAGATCGAGCACCTGGGGCGGTTCGACGACAAGAACTACGACGGCAACGAACCCGACCACGCCGTCGAGCAGTTCCGCACCGACAAGATCATCACCGCGCTGAACCGCCACGCGTGGCAGCGCCGCGACGAGGAGTTCCGCGTCGGCGACGTCAACCCCAAGGAGATTCCGGTCATCAACACCGTCCTCGGGAGCTACGACTGGGACGACATCCAGCGGACCTACGAGGACTTCGAGCCCGGGCAGTGGGACAACCCCCCGTCCGGCACCGAGACGGCCCGCCTCAAGGACAAGACGCTGGATAACATGGTAGAGATGTTCGACTACACGCCGGCGTCGGCCGAACTGACGAGCCGTCACGTTATGAGCCAGGTGAGTTACAGATGGGACTGAAAGACGACCTCGAACGGTACCGCGACGTGGGCGAGGAGCGCCGACAGGACCTCGCCGAGTTCATCCAGTACGGCGATCTGGGTCAGTCACGCGGCGACTCGGTCCGCATCCCGATCAAGATCGTCGATCTGCCCGAGTTCGAATACGACCAGCGCGATCAGGGCGGCGTCGGCCAGGGCGAGGGGGCCGAACCGGGCGATCCGGTCGGCGAGCCACAGCCCCAGCCCGGCGACGGCGACGGTGACGAGGACGGCGAACCCGGCGAGGAGGGCGGCGAACACGAGTACTACGAGATGGACCCCGAGGAGTTCGCCGAGGAACTCGACGAACAACTGGGGCTCGACCTCGAACCGAAGGGCAAGAAGGTCATCGAGGAGAAGGAGGGCGACTTCACGGACATCACCCGGACCGGCCCCTCCTCGACGCTCGACTTCGAGCGGCTGTTCAAGAAAGGGCTCAAGCGCAAGCTCGCGATGGACTTCGACGAGGACTACGTCCGCGAGGCGCTCAAAGTCGACGGCTGGGGGCCGGCCACCGTCTACGAGTGGACCCGCGAGCAGAACATGCCTGTCTCGAAGGCGTGGATCGACGACGCCTACGAGGAACTGCCCGCCGACGAGAAGGCCGTCTGGGACTCCATCGAGGAGATGGAGGACAACGTGGAGAAAGTCGAGACCTCACAGCGCATCCGCCGGGAAGGCGTCGACCAGATCCCGTTCCGCCGCGAGGACGAGCGCTACCGGTACCCCGAGATCGTCGAGGAGCGCGAGAAGAACGTCGTCGTCGTGAACATCCGCGACGTCTCCGGGTCGATGCGCCAGAAGAAGCGGGAACTGGTCGAGCGGACGTTCACGCCGCTCGACTGGTATCTCACGGGCAAGTACGACAACGCCGAGTTCGTCTACATCGCCCACGACGCCGACGCCTGGGAGGTCGAGCGCGACGAGTTCTTCGGCATCCGCTCGGGCGGCGGGACCCGGATCTCCAGCGCGTACGAACTCGCAGCAGAAATCCTCGAGGAAGAGTACCCCTGGAGCGAGTGGAACCGCTACGTGTTCGCGGCGGGCGACAGCGAGAACTCATCGAACGACACCGAGGAGAAAGTCATCCCGCTGATGGAACAGATCCCGGCGAACCTCCACGCCTACGTGGAGACCCAGCCGAGCGGCAACGCCATCAACGCCACCCACGCCGAGGAGGTCGAGCGCAACTTCCGCGACGCCGACAACGTCGCGGTCGCGTACGTCTCTTCGCCGGAAGACGTGGTGGACGCCATCTACGACATACTCAGTACGGAGGACCAATGAACGACGACAGATTCGCGAAACAGCGCGTGGCCGACGACCTCGACGAGCCCGTCGAGGAGGCCGGCAATCTCGCCAGAAAGCTCGGGCTGAAACCGTACCCGGTGAACTACTGGATCGTCGACTACGACGAGATGAACGAACTCATCGCCTACGGCGGGTTCCAGCAGCGCTACCCGCACTGGCGCTGGGGGATGCAGTACGACCGCCAGCAGAAGCAGGGCCAGTTCCTCGGCGGCAAGGCCTTCGAGATCGTCAACAACGACGACCCGGCCCACGCGTTCCTCCAAGAGTCGAACACGCTGGCCGACCAGAAGGCCGTCATCACCCACGTCGAGGCCCACGCGGACTTCTTCGCCAACAACGAGTGGTTCCGCATGTTCACCGACGGCTCCTCCCGGACGACGACCGACGCCGCCGGCGAGGACCGCCGTCGCGGCCCCGACGCCGCCGGGATGCTCGCCCGCCACGGCGACACCATCCAGGAGTACATGCAGGACCCCGACATCGAGCGGGCCGAGGTCGAGCGGTTCATCGACCACGTCCTCTGTCTCGAGGACAACATCGACCAGCACGTCCCCTACAGCCCCGTCGAGACGGTGCCCGAGGAGTTCGAAGACATCGAAGGGGCCGACGTGACCGACCAGCTGGAGGACCTCGACCTCTCCGAGGAGGTCAAGCGCCAGGTGTTCGACGACGAGTGGCTGGACGCCCAGCGCGACGACGACGAGAACGTCACGTTCCCCGCCGAACCCGAGAAGGACGTGCTCGGCTTCCTTCGGAAACACGGGATGCAGTACGACGAGGACGCCGAGCGTGCCACGGAGTTAGAAGACTGGCAGACGGAACTCCTGGAACTGCTCCGACGGGAGGCCTACTATTTTGCACCGCAAAAAATGACGAAAATAATGAACGAGGGTTGGGCCTCGTTTTGGGAATCCCTGATGATGACCGGCGAACAGTTCGCCGGCGACGACGAGTTCATCCTCTACTCCGACCACATGTCGAAGGTGCTGGGGTCGGGCGGGCTGAACCCCTACAGCCTGGGCCTGGAGATCTGGGAGTACGTCGAGAACACGGAGAACCGCCGCGAGGTCATAGAGCGCCTGCTCCGCGTCGAGGGCATCACCTGGCGGAACTTCGACGACAGCATCGATTACGAGACGGTCCAGGACTACCTCGAACCGCCGGCGTGGCTCACTGACGTGCCCAGCCACCTCGACGACCTCGACCCCGAGGACCCAAGGGTCGACAGCGAGGGGCTGGCGGCGGCCCGCGACGGCGAGTTCGACATCGAGCAGTACCCCTGGAAGGTCCTGACCTACGAGGGGCTGGCCCACCGCCACTACTCGCTCGTGAAACCCCAGTACCGCGGCTTCGTCTCCCGGATCGGCCAGGAGGAACTGGAGCGGACCGCCCGCTATATGTTCGACGACTCGCGTTACGACAGCGTCGAAGACGCGCTGGCGGACGTGGACTACACCCGCGGGTGGGAGCGCATGCGGGAGATCCGGGAGAGCCACAACGACGTGACCTTCCTCGATGAGTTCCTCACCCAGGAGTTCGTCGACGACAACGACTACTTCACCTACGAGTACACCCACGCCTCCGGCGACTACCGGGTGACCTCGACGGACCACGAGGACGTCAAGAAGAAGCTGATGCTGCAGTTCACCAACTTCGGGAAGCCCACCGTCGTCGTCGAGGACGGCAACTACCAGAACCGCAACGAACTGCTGCTGGCCCACCAGTACAACGGCGTGATGCTCGACATCGAGCAGGCCAAGGAAGTGCTCAAGCGCACCTTCGAACTCTGGGGCCGGCCCGTGAACCTCCTGACCATCGTCAAGGAGTTCGACGACCACGACGTGGAGGTCGCCAAGCGCCGCGACCGCGAGCCCGAACCCGAGGAGGTCGGCAAGCGCATCCGCTACGACGGCGACGAGGTGACTGTCACCGACGTGGACTGGTCCGAGGTCGAACACCTCACGGCCACCGACATCGATTACAACACCAAGCCGGACGAGTGGCTGGCCTAACGGGCGGGTTTGACCGACCCCGATCTTTTCGACGATCTATATTGAGTGGAACGGTACGCTTGAGTCCCGTGCGCTCGTGGGCGCAGATATGCCAACGAATCGGTTCACTGTCGCGACTGACGACCAGCTCTCGGTAGTCGACATCACCGAGCGGGTCCGGGACGTGATTCCCGAAGACGCCGAGGGGACCTGTACAGTGTTCGTCCGTCACACGACCACGGGCATCACGGTCAACGAGGCCGAGCCGCGATTGCTCGGCGACCTCGGCGACGCACTCGGTGATCTCGTCCCGGACAGCGGGTGGGATCACGACGAACTGGACGGCAACGCGGACTCGCACGTCCGGGCGATGCTCGTCGGACCGAGCGAGACGATTCCCGTCCGCGACGGGGGCCTCGATATGGGAACGTGGCAGTCCGTGCTGCTCGTCGACTGCGACGGGCCGCGCGAGCGAGCCGTCGACGTGGTCGTCACCGACTGAGGCGGCGGGGATATTACCGACGACTGCCAGTCAGGCGGCCCCGACGTGCTGCTCGCCGTATATCTCGGCTAGTTTTTCGCGGTACGCGCTGCGGATGTTGCGGCGCTTCTTTTTCATCGACGGGGTGAGCAAGTCGTTCTCGGCGGTCCACTCCCGGGGAACGAGGGCGAACGATTTGATCCGCTCGACGCGCTCGAGGTCCTCGTTGACCGCGTCGACGGCGGTCTGGACCCACGCGTGGACGCGTTCATCGTCAATCAGCTTTTCCGGGTCGTCGGGGAGGTCGACGCCCTCGCTGTCGGCCCACCGACGGAGTTCCTCGAAGTTCGGGACGATTATCGCGCCGATGAACTTCTGGTCGTCGCCGACGACCATGACCTGATCGACCCGGTCGCTCGTCGCGAACTGGTCTTCGATTGGCTGGGGCGCGACGTTTTTCCCCGTCGAGAGGACGAGCAGTTCCTTGAGGCGGTCGTGGTAAATAAGGAAGTCGTCGTCGGTCCGCTCGACGATGTCGCCGGTGCGGAACCACTGGGTGCCGTCGATTTCGGTGAAGGCCCGCGTCGTCGCATCGGGCGCGTTCCAGTAGCCCTCGGTGACGTTCGGGCCGGCGACGAGCAGTTCGCCGACCTCGCCGCTCACGTCATCGAGTTCGCTGGCGTCAACGACGGCGGTATCGAGGTGAATGTCGACGTCCGGGACCGGCGGTCCGAGCGTTCCGGGCCGGATGTCTTCCGGTGGGTTCACAGTCAGGACCGGCGAAGTCTCCGTGAGGCCGTACCCTTCGAGTATCGGCAGCCCCATCCCGAGGAACGTCTCACAGAGCGTTTTCGAGAGGCTGCCGCCGCCGCTGACCATGAACTCGATGTTCCCGCCGAGCCGCTCTTTGACGGTGCTGAAGACGAGGCGATCCGCGAGCGAGCGTTTGGCGCTGAGTATCGGCCCCGGGTCGTCGGTCCGGGCGTAGTCGCGAGCCACGTCCAGCGACCAGTCGAAGATCCGTTTTTTGATCGGGGATTCGCTGGCCTGCGTTCGCATGGTGTCGAAGATGCGTTCGTACACCCGGGGGACGCTCGCGCCGGTGGTTGGTTCGACCGTCCGCAGGTCCTCGGCCAGCGTGTCCGGGCTTTCGGCGTAGCTCACAGCCGCGCCGGAGGCGTACATCAGGAAATGGCCCGCGAGGCGCTCGAACACGTGGGCCAGCGGGAGAAAGGCTATCGAGCGCGTGTCCACAGAAATCGTCGGCAGGTCGGGGTGCTTGTCGGGACGTGGCCCCATCCGCTTGCGCGTCTGATTGACGTTCGCCCGGAAATTGCGGTGGGTGAGCCGGACCCCTTTCGGCTGGCCCGTCGTTCCGGAGGTGTAGATGAGGCTCGCGAGGTCGTCGGGGTCGCGTTCGTCCAGCCAGGACTGGTACGCCGTCTCGGTAAAGGTCTCCTCACCGCGCCTGTACACCGTTTTGAGCGTGTAGACGTCCTCACGGTCCACGTCAGTGTCGTCCATGACGACGATAAACGACAGCGACAGATCGTCTTCGACGGCCAGGACGCGGTCCAGCATCTCAGCGTTCTCCACGACGACGGCGCTCGCCTCTGGGTCCGAAAGCAGATACTGGACCTGCTTTGGCGAGGAGTCCGTGTACACGGTCGTCACCACCCCACCTGCAGAGAGGAGGGCGAAGTCACTCAGCGCCCACTCCATCCGCGTATCGGCCAGGATACCGACGCGGGTGTCCGAACCGACACCCAGGTCGCGAAACCCTGCGGCCAGATATTTGACCAGATGATGCATCCGCTCGTAGCTGAGTTCGGCGTAGTCGCCGTCGGGAGCCGGCGGAATCACGTCGTCTGTCAGTGACCGGTCGTAAACATCGCCCTTGTACAGTTGAGCCGTCGTGTCGGCGTTTCGCACCGCGCTCGCGGCGAACATCTCGCCCAGCGTGTCGTCGCCGAGGGCCGCATCAGTGTACTCTTCCTCGGCCACACGCCAGTCAGCGTGGTTGCCCGTGGTCATGTCATACCGCAGTGTTCAGTAGGCCGTCCCAAATATGTGTAGGATGTTAACACTCACTGCGTTTGTCAGAGTTGATTCCCACAAGGGTTTCGGGAGCTACGACGACGGCGGGACTGTCAAAGTGTCACACCAGCATTTTATCGTGACGACCGCGAAGTTGGACTATGGTCATCTCGACGGAACCCGCCTGGGGTGACGCTGTCGACCAGTTCGTGCAAGAGTACGACCACGCCATCGTGTACGCCGATATCGACCAGGAGACAGTCCTGCACGAGGGAGCGGTTCGCGTGCTCGCAAACGGCTGGGTCGAACTCCCGACAGGGCGACTCCTCTCACCGGACGCGGTCCATCACATCGATACGCAGACCGGCTAGGAAAGATTCGGTGTGGCTCCGTTGGCGAAGCGGTCGGGCCAAGGGCCTACGGCGCGAGCGAAGCAATCGGCGAGCGGTCGACATCCAAGAGACAGTCAGAGCAGGCGCGTTACTGCCACTCTATCCGGCAGTCTTCATTGCAAAAGTGGGCTGTTTCGACGCTGCCGTCCTCTATCCATGTGATGACACGGTGTGTCACTTCGTTAGCGATAGCGTCACCGCAGGTAGCACACTCCGGTGCCTCGTCCTCGTCGATATCCTCGTGGTGATCTGATGTCGGGTCGACCATCTTAGTTGAGAGTGGCTTTCACGCCACTTAATCCCACATACTTGCAGCGTACGTCACGATCCTACACGAATGTCGAATCGGTAACAGAATGGGAGCTATCTGTACGGAAGCCGAACAGAAAGTAGACCGATAGACGCGGGAATGTCCCCGCTATCGGTCCCGCGTGACGGCCTCGCCAGGGGTTGTCGTTGCCCCGGAAGAAAGGACGACGCCAGCGTTCAGGCTCGTGTTGATCGCCGTCTTCGCGCCGTCGCCCGCGACGACGCCGAACTTCCGCCGCCCCGTCGAGACGCGGTCGCCTTTCACCGTCATCCGGACCGGGTCGCCGTCGTGGCGGAGGTTCGCCACCTGTGTTCCCGCGCCGAAGTTGACCTCGCGCCCGATGACGCTGTCACCCACGTAGGACACGTGGGGCACGTTCGATCCCGCCATCAGAACCGTGTTCTTGAGTTCGACCCCGTGGCCGACGTGGGTATCCTCGCCCAGAAGGGTCGCCCCGCGGACGTAGGCGTTCGGGCCAACGTGTGCGCCCGAGCGGACCAGCGCCGGTCCCTCGATGACGACGCCGGGTTCGACGACCGCTCCTTCCTCGACGACGACTTCGCCGCGCAAGTCGGCGTCGCCCCGCACCTCGCCGTCGAGTCGGCGGTCCAGTTGGCCCAGTTTCCACTCGTTAGCTTCCAGCAGTTCCCAGGGCCGGCCTACGTCCAGCCAGCGGTCCACCTCGACGGCGGTGACCGTCGACTCCTCGATGACCTTGGCGAGTACATCCGTGATTTCCCGCTCGCCGCGGTCGCTCATCGGTACATCGAGCCAGTCCCGCGCTTCCGCCGGGAGGACGTACGCCCCGGCGTTGGCCAGATCCGTCGGCGGGTCGTCCGGCTTCTCGACGATGCCGGTGATGGTGTCGCCCTCGGTCGACAGCACGCCGTAGCTCGTCGGGTCGTCGACGCGGTAGGCGGCGACCGACGGCGCGGCGTCGAAGAGGCCGCCGAGACTCTCGGCGTCGTAGAGGTTGTCGCCGTTGAGCACCGCGAAGGGACCGTCGAGGTGCTCCCTCGCGGCGGCGACGGCGTCGGCGGTCCCCAGTTGCTCCTCCTGAACGGCGAAGCTGACCGGGACGCCGCCGTACTCCTCGCCGAAGTACGACCGGACCGCCTCGGCCTCGTAGCCGACGACGAAGATGAGTTCGTCGGCCCCCGCCTCGATGGCGGTGTCGGCGGTGTGTGCCACTAACGGTCGGTCCGCGACCGGGAGCATCGGCTTCGGCGTGTGGTCTGTCAGCGGCCGCATGCGCGTCCCCTGCCCCGCCGCGAGTACGACTGCTTGCATGGTCGGCCCGTCGCCCGGCCCGGAAAAATACCTACCGCTGTTGCCTCGTTAGGATGCTATGACAACGCGGCAGTCGCTCACGGGTTCGTTCGCGACAGCAATGTGCTCGGTCAGGGATTTGAACCCTGGTCCTCGGCTCGAAAGGCCAAGATGATTGGCCGGACTACACCAACCGAGCGTACTCTGGCGTTTCGGGTGCTCCAATTTAATCCCATCGAAATAGACGCTACCTGTGGATGCGTACCACTCACAGAGTGGTTCAGCCTCCCTGACAGGAGCCAGCACACTTTACTCCCCTCACGGCCGGGCTGTGGATATGTCTGTCAACTCGTTCATCAAGAGCAACTTCCTGGCCGGGCTCGTCCTCGTCGGCCCGCTCGTGGTGACTATCGCCATCGTCCGCATCCTCCTGAGCTGGATCGGTGGCTTTCTCGACCCGCTCATCCGCGGGACGCGGCTGGCGACGCTGACGGCGAACAACGTCCTGCTCGCCCAATTGCTGACGCTCTCGATTCTTGTCGCGCTCATTACGGTTCTCGGATATCTCGCCCAGCGGAGCGTCGGCCAGCACCTCTTCGGGAAGACGGGACAGCTGGTCACGTTCGTGCCCGTCGTCCGGACCATCTACGGAAGCATTCGGCAAATGACCAGCTCCGTGGTCAATCGGCAGTCGGACTTCGAGTCCGTCGTGTACGTGGAGTACCCCCGCGAAGGCGTCTACCAGTTGGGCCTCAAAACGGGAACGAGTCCGGCAGATATCTCCGAGGCGGCCGGCGAGCGCGCGTCGAGCGTGTTCATCCCCGGGAGTCCCAACCCCACGCAGGGAATGCTCGTGATGGTTCCCGAGAGCCAGACCTACGAATCCGATCTCAGTGTACGGGCGGCCATCCGCCTGTTGATGACGACCGGCATGGCCCAGTCCGACGAGATCATTCGACTCGACGAAACCGAAGTCGGCGGCGGAGCGACCGGCCAGCAGGTAGAGTAGTCGGAGCGGTGAGGGTCGGTGGCGTTCTGTCCGCTTACTTTCCTTCGAAGTCCGGCTCACTTCCGTCAGAGCTTCGCTCTGACGACGGTCGCCTCACTTTCCTTCGAAGTCCGGCTCACTTCCGTCAGAGCTTCGCTCTGACGACGGTCGCCTCACTTCCCTTCGAAGTCCGGCTCCCCGTCGCCCATGAACGCGTTGATGCCCTCCATCACGTCGTCGGTCCCGATGAGGTGGCCGAAGGCCTGCGCTTCGACTTCGAGGCCGGCATCGATGTCGTCGCGGCCGGCGAGCATTGCGCGCTTGGTCAGCTTCTGGGCGACCGGCGGGCCAGCAGCCATGTCTTTAGCCAGTTCGAGCGCCCGCTCGTGGAGCGAGTCGTTGTCGACGACCTCGTTGATGAAGCCGTACTCGGCCAGTTCCGCGGCGTCGTAGCGCTCGGCAGTGAAGATGATCTCCTTGGCCCGGCCCTCGCCGACGATGCGGGCAAGGCGCTGCGTGCCGCCCCAGCCCGGCAGGAGGCCGAGGTTGTGTTCGGGCTGGCCCAGCTCGGAGCGCTCCGAGGCCACGCGAAGGTCGGCACAGGTCGCCAGTTCCATCCCGCCGCCCAGCGCGTAGCCGTCGATACCGGCGACGACCGGCATCGAGCATTCCTCGAGCTTTCCGAACGTCTCCTGGCCCTTGCGGGAGAGATCGATAGCGGACAGCGGCGTCGCGTTGGAGGCCATCGATTGCACGTCAGCCCCGGCCGAGAAGGCCTTGTCGCCGGCCCCGGTCAGCAGAATGGCGCGCACCTCGTCGTCGTCTTCGAGCAGGTCGACGGCGTCGGCGAGGTCGTCCATCAGCTCGGGGCTGACAGTGTTCATCCGGTGGGGGCGGTCGAGTTCGATGTGGCCGACCATGTCGCCGGGGTACTCGACGGTGACGTTGTCGAACTCCGCGGCACCCTCGTCCTCGCTCCCGTAGAAACCGCCCGCCTCAGCGGCCTCTCGGAGACCGTCGGAGACAGCGTATCGCTCCGCCCCGGTCTCCTCGTGGGTTTCCTCAAGCGTCTCGACGAGCGTCTCCAGCCCGGTCTTGTCGGCCATCTTCGCGGGGCCATCCGGGAAGCCGCCGCCGAGCTTCACGGCCTGGTCGATGTCCGCAACGGGAGCCACGTCGTTCTCGACGAGCTTCCCGACCTCGTTGGCCATCACGGCGACGAGTCGGTGCTCGATGTCCTCGCGGCCGGCATCGGTCGGGATATCGACACCACCGTTCTCGTAGTCGTAGAACCCTTTGCCGGTCTTCTTCCCGAGTTCCTCGTTTTCGACCTTCTCTTCGAGCAGCGGACACGGGGCGTAGGGCTCGCCCAGCACTTCGTGCATGTACTCAAGCACGTGGAGGCCCACATCGTTGCCGACCTGGTCGGAGAGTTCGAACGACCCCATCGGCAGGCCCATGTCGAACTTCGTCGTGGAGTCGACCTCGGCGACGGTCGCCTCGTCGGTGTGGACGAGCCAGGCGGCCTCGTTCATCAGCGGGACGAGGATGCGGTTGACGATGAACCCCGGCGAGTCCTTGCGGACGCGGACCGGCGTTTTCTCGAAGTCCTCGGCGAGGGCCTCGATGGCTTCCAGCGTTTCGTCGCTGGAGTGGGCCCCGGAGATGACCTCGACCAACTGCATCCGGACCGGCGGATTGAAGAAGTGCATCCCGCAGAACTGCTCGGGCCGTTCGGTTACTTCCGATAGCTCCGTGATCGAGAGGCTGGACGTGTTCGTGGCGAAGATGGCGTCCTCGGGCGCGTACTCTTCGACTTCCGTGTACACGTCCTTCTTGATCTCCATCTTCTCCGGAACGGCCTCGATGACCACGTCGACGTCGCTGACGGCTTCTTCGACATCGACCAGCGGCGTCACGCGGTCCAGCGCCGCGTCGGCCTCGTCCTGGCTGAGCTGGTCTTTCTCGGCCAGCTTGTTCAGCGACCACTCGATGTTGTCGTAGCCGTCCTGGACGAACTCGTCTTTGATGTCCCGCATTCGCACGTCGTAGCCTGCGAGCGCGGCCACTTCGGTGATTCCATGGCCCATATTCCCGGCACCGAGCACGGCGATAGTGTCAATATCCTCGAAATCCATGACATATCGTTCCACTGCCGGCCGACGCTTCAACGTTTCTCTCGAAAGCAAACCACTCTTCAGTTTATTTCGGATTACGAACCATTAATGCATTCCACGTCAACACACCACACATGGACTTCGAACTGACGGACGAGCAGCGACAGATACAGGACGAGATCGCTCGGTTCGCCGAGAACGAAATCAAGCCGGTCGCGACCGAGTACGACACGGAAGAGAAGTTCCCCCGTGAAATCGTCGAGAAGGCCGCGGAGATGGGGCTGACAGGTGCGAACATTCCACTTGAGTACGGCGGGGCGGGCTACGACACGCTGACGAACGCCATCATCGCCGAGGAACTGTTCGCGGCCGACCCCGGTATCGGCCTGAGCATACAGTCGGCCGCGTTCGGTGCCGACGCTATCATCGGGTTCGGGTCCGAGGCCCAGAAGGAGGAGTACCTGGAGCCCGTGGCGACTGGGGACGCCATCATGGGCACGGCCATCTCCGAACCCGACACCGGCTCGGACGTGTCGTCGGTGTCGACACAGGCGCGAAAGGAGGGCGACGAGTGGGTCATCAACGGCAACAAGATGTGGATTACCAACGGGTCGGTCGGCGACTACTTCGTCGTGCTCTGTGAGACCGATCCCGATGCGGAGGGGCGGTACAACGGCTTCTCCCAGATTCTCGTCGAGTCCGACCGTGATGGGTTCGAGGCCGAGAAGATTACCGGGAAGCTCGGCATCCGCGCGTCGGACACGGCGGAGCTCATCCTCGACGACGTGCGCGTCCCCGAGGAGAACCTCATCGGCACGCGCGGAGCCGGCTTCCTCCAGATCATGCAATTCTTCGACGAAACGCGGACCGGCGTGGCCGCCCAGGGTGTCGGCATCGCCCGCGGGGCCGCCGAGCGCGCCCTGGCGTACGCCCAGGACCGCGAGCAGTTCGGCCAGTCCATCTCGGAGTTCCAGGCCATCCAGCACAAGCTCGCCGAGATGTTCACCGAGATCGAGGCGGCGCGCCAGCTCACGTACAAATCGGCCTGGAGCGTGGACAATTCCGAAGACCAGCTCACCCAACTGGCCTCGATGGCCAAGGAAAAGGCGTCCCGCGTCGCCGTCGAGACAGCCGACGAGGCCGTCCAGATTCACGGCGGCGCCGGCTACGTCAACGACTTCGACGTCGAGCGGTTCTACCGCGACGCCAAGATCACGCAGATCTACGAGGGGACGACCGAAATCCAGAAGAACATCATCGCCCGGGAACTCCTCGGGAAGGGCATGACTTGAGCAGTCCCCCGTAGTCGGCGCTACGCTGTCGTCGTTGACGACGCGGCCCCGGAGACGGCGGTGGTCGGCAATCCGGCGGAGCCCGTCGGCACTGCTGGTGTCGCTTCGCTCAGCCCCGATCCTGCCACCACCGACGGCTGACGGCGACAGACACGTTCTTTTCGGTCGAGGCGTTACCACAGAGCGATGAGTGACTCGCCACACGAGGCGTTGCGCGCAGACCCCGACATCGGGCCGCTGGTCGAGACGCACGGCGAACTCACGCTCGACCCGGCGTCGGACCTCTTCGAGCGGCTCGTAATCTCGATTCTCCGCCAGCAGGTGTCGATGGCCTCGGCTGCCGCGACACGGGAGCGGCTGTTCGACGCCGTCACCGTGACGCCGGCTGGAATAAGCGATGCTGACAACGATCTCCTCCGGGACGCCGGCCTCTCGCGGCAGAAGGCCCGCTACGTCAACGAGGTCGCCGACGCGTTTCTGGAGCATGGGTACTCCATCGAATCGTTCGAGGACGCCGCCGACGAGGAGATCCACGAGGAACTGACCGCTATCACCGGTGTCGGCGACTGGACCGCGAACATGCAACTCCTGTTCGCCTTCGGCCGCGAAGACGTGTTCCCGGTCGGCGACCTCGGTATCCGCAAGGGATTCGAGGCCGTCGTCGGCGACGGGTACAGCCGCGCGGAGATGCGGGAGTACGCCGAGCGCTGGTCGCCGTATCGTAGTTACGCGAGCCTGTATCTGTGGCGGGCCAGCGAAGATATCGCCGAGAGCGTCGCGGAAGTGAACGAAGACTGAGCCGGCTCGGAAGCCGGCACTGGAGCGTCGCTACTCCTCGCTCTGTTCCTCTTCCTCGGTGTCCACTTCTGACTCGTCGTCCGCGCGGCGGTTCACGTCGACCTGGTAGTGTTTGAGGATATCCCGTCCCAGCAGGAGCGGGTAGTCCATGTGCCCGCGGTCTTCGACGCTGGCGGTGACAGTATGCTGGGTCCCGCCGACGCCGACGACGAGGTCGACGACCGGACGCGAGCGGCCGGACTTGAGGCTCCCGGACTTGATCTTCACGATGTCGAGAATCGGTCCCGTCCCGATTTCCGCGGCGAGTTTGGCGTCGATACTGGTCCGGGTCGCGCCGGTGTCGGACTTCGCGAGGACGGACTTGGTCCCCTGCGTTCCGGTGACCACGACCTCCTCGATGTAGCCGACGACGACGTTCTCCTGTGCTTTCGGCTGTGGCTTCTTCGGCGTACACGCGGGCTTGGAATCGTCGAGTCGGTCGGAGAGCCGCTCGACGGTTTCCTCGTCGACGCTCCCGCCGGCCCGCTCGATGGCGAGTTTGGCGATGTAGGGGGCGGGGCTGACGCCGCTGGCTTTGAACAGTCCGCGGAACCCGGCGGTGGGGTTCACTTCGAGCACGTAGTAGCCGTCGTCGCTCTGGACGATATCGACGCCGGCGTAGTCCAGGCCGATAGCGTCGACCGAATCGAGCGCGATTTCCCTGACCCGCTCGGGGAGTTCGCCCGTCATATCTTCGACATCACCGCCCAGTGCAACGTTCGTCCGCCACTCGCCTTCGGGCGCGTAGCGGTTCATCGCGCCGACGATCCGGTCGCCGACGACGTAGACGCGGAGGTCGTGATGGCGCTGCTCGTCGTGTTCCATGTACTCCTGTAAGAACGCGTAGCGGCCGCCGACCTGGGCGTTGACCTGGTTTTCCAGATCGACCATCCACGTCCCGCCGCCGTGGGTCCCGATAGCCGTCTTGTACACCGCGCGGTCACCGAAGCGATCCCGTTCCTCGTTCAGCAGGTCGCTCGACAGCGCGAGCAGCGCGTCCGGGACCGGGACGCCGGCGTCGGCCAGTGCGGCAGCGCTGGCGAACTTGTGCAGTGCCGTCGTCGCCGCCATCGGTTCGTTCAACGTCGGTGCGAGCCGGCTGATAGTCATCCCGAGCCCGATCCCTTCCGCGGGGTGCTCGTTGCTGGAGAGCAGCAGGCGGTTCGCGACCACGTCGACACTGGGTTCGAGTGTCATCTCGCCGTCAGCAACGCTGATCGCGGTGTTTTCGTTGCGGAGCCACTCCGTGTCGTAGCCCATCTCGTCGACTGCGTTCAGGATGGCCTTCGACTCCTTGCTGGAGTGGAGGCTGAGAACGCCAACTGTGATATCCTGGTCGCTCATGCTGTCGCCTTCTGTCGGCCACAGTATAGATGTACGGATATGGCATGCGAGACGATCCGACCGCGGGGCCGCTTTGCCGGAGGGGTTTTAGCCGGCGCCTCTCGTTGTGATGGCATGGACGAGGTCGAGCCGTTCACCTACGATGGGGGGATCGTTGCGCCGGGAGAGACCCGCAACGTTCGCTACACGGTCAGCGAGACGTACCTGGGGGACGCCGTCCGGATGCCGGTTACCATCGTCAACGGGGAGCGGCCCGGTCCGACGGTGTTTCTCACCGCAGCGGCACACGGCGACGAACTCAACGGCATCGAAGTCGTTCGAGAGGTGGCCCACGAGTGGGACCACGAGGGGCTGGCGGGGACGCTGATTTGTCTGCCGGTGCTGAACGTCCCGGCCTTCCTCGCTCAAGAGCGGTACCTACCGATCTACGACCGGGACCTGAACCGCTCGTTCCCGGGCGACCCCGAATCGACGAGCGCGAAACGGATGGCCCACGAGATTTTCCGGAACTTCCTGGCCCCGTGTGACGTGGGCCTCGATTTCCACACGTCCACGCGCGGGCGAACGAACATGCTCCACGTCCGGGCGGACATGGACGACCCCGAGGTTGCGCGGGTCGCGAACGCCTTCGCCTCGAACGTCATCATCTCTTCTGAAGGTCCGTCGGGATCGCTCCGGCGTGAGCTGAGCGATTCGGGCGTCCCGACGATCACGATAGAGATGGGCGAGGCGCACCGGTTCCAGCGGCCGCTCATCGACTCGGCCTTGGAGAGTGTTCGGTCGGTGCTCGCGGAGTTCGGCCTCCGGAACTCCGACACCGTCCAGTGGCCGGGCTGGCGGACAGTCATCGACGACACGGGCGAGAAGACCTGGATCCGTGCGGACTCGGGCGGCCTGGTGGATATGCACTACGACCGCGGCGACCTGGTGTACGAGGACGACGTGATCTGTACGATCACCAACCCCTTCAAGACGGAGAACACGCTGATGCGTGCGCCGTTTACCGGCCTGCTGGTCGGCATCCTCGAGAACCCGCTAGTGTACCCCGGCAACCCGCTCTGTCACCTAGTCCGCCTCGATGACCGGACACAGCGGGCTATCGAGTGGAACCGGCGGCCGGACGACGACGATTGGTAACGACGGAGTAGTCAATTGACGAACGTCTTCGGGCAGGATTCCGGCGATACGCGTCCGCTGTAGAAACTACTATCTGTCCCCGGACTAACCCCCCTGTGTATGAGTCAGTCTTACAATCGCGGCACCGTCGAGGATTTCGGACGGTGGCGGGAGTTCACGGCCGGGATGTGGGCCTGGATATTCCACAAGTTCACCGGCTGGGTACTCGTGGGCTACCTGTTCACCCACATCGCGGTGCTGAGCACTTCTGTCGGCGTCGACCCGGCGAGCGCGCAGGCAGGCAGCGACCTCTACACCAGTACGCTCAGCGGCCTCGAATCGCTGCTGATCGTCCGGTTCCTCGAAGTCGGTCTGCTTGCCGTCGCAGTCTTCCACATCCTCAACGGGATTCGGCTGCTGATGGTTGACCTCGGCGTGGGTCTGGAATCGCAGGACAAGAGCTTCTACGCGTCGCTCCTACTGACGGGCGCGATCGTCATCGCAAGCGTGCCGACGTTCCTCGGGGGGAAACTAGCCTAATGGCGCAGCACTACTCCTCCTTTGACCGTGGCGGTCGTCGCTGGCTGTTCCAGCGGCTAACAGCGGTGTTCCTCATCGGCGTGCTCGCGTTCCACTTCATGCTGTTGCACTTCGTGAACCACGCCTCGGACATCACGTTCCTGGGCACGCAGGCCCGGATGAGCCAGGTCAGCTACTTCGCGACGATGTGGCTGTTCCTCGTCACCGCGACGTTCCACGGCGTCAACGGCGTGTACAACGCGCTGGTCAACCAGGGGCTCACCGGCTCACGGAAGAACGCAGTCAAATACATGCTTGGCATCGCTGGCCTCCTGCTCGTCGTGCAGGGGACCCGTGTGTCGCTGGCCATGACGACCCTCGTCTAAACTATGAGTACGCAAATCGAACAACAGGAAACCGAGACGGAAGCCGACGAAGAGACAGAGCCCGAGGTCGAATCCCCGGGCGACCGTCGGCGCGCACAGCGAGACGAACGACAGGCACAGGAGCAGGCCCAGCGGGAAGTCGAAGAGGAGACGCTCGACGACGAAGACACGATCACGCTGAAAGTGTTCCGCTACGACCCCGAAATCGAGGGGAAGCAGGAACCACGCTTCGACGACTTCCGCGTCCCGTTCCACAAAGGGATGACCATCCTCGATGCCCTCATTTACGCACGGGACCACTACGACTCCTCACTGACCTTCCGACATTCCTGTCGGCAGGCCGTCTGTGGGTCGGACGCGCTGTTCGTCAACGGGAGACAGCGCCTCGGCTGTAAGACGCAGATATCCGAGCTCGAGGACCCCATCCGAATCGAGCCGCTGCCCCACCAGGAAGTGGTGAAGGACCTCGTCGTCGACATGGAGCACTTCTACGACCAGATGGAGGCCGTCGAACCGTACTTCGACGCCGACGAGACCCCGGACGACAAACTCGAAGAGCAGCGCCAGACCCGGGAGAACCGCGAGAAGGTCAAGATGTCCACGCGGTGTATCTGGTGTGGCGCGTGCATGTCCTCGTGTAACATCGCCGCCGGCGACAACGAGTACCTCGGCCCCGCCGCCATCAACAAGGCCTACCGGTTTGCGATGGATAATCGCGAGGGCGAGGACCGCAAGCAGGAACGTCTTCGCATTATCGAACAGGAACACGGCGTCTGGCGCTGCCAGACCCAGTTCTCCTGTACCGAAGTGTGTCCGAAGGACATCCCGCTGACCGAGCACATCCAGGAACTGAAGCGGGAAGCGGTCAAGAACAACCTGAAGTTCTGGTAACGCGGTTCGACTGGCTAGTTTTCCGGTTCGCGTTCAGAGTCCGACAGTGACAGTGAATGTGATTCGAGTCGTATAGCCACAGCGACCGTAATATACGCCAGGTCCTCACAGCGAGTGGGAATCAAACCGGCGGCCCACTCGCCCAGTCAACCGCCCCCGTCGGCCCACGGCGACAGAATTGCGGTCACGGCCTCGTTCATCGGGGCCTCGACGCCAACGTCGTCGGCGTGGCGGACCACTGAGCCGTTGAGTGCGTCCAGTTCCATGGGCTTGTCGTGAGTCAGGTCGTAGTGGAGCGAGGAGTACATCCCCGGGTCGAGGTCCGCGGCGAAGTCGAGCCACTCCGAAACCGTATCGTCGGGTAGGTCGACGCCCTCCGCCCGGCCGACAGCACACACTTCCTCGATGAGCCGGCGGTACATCTCCCAGGACGCCTCGTTTTCCCGGACATCGCCAACCGGCCGCCTGGTCGTCGCCGTCATCCCCGCCTGGGCGCAGATGAAGGCGAACTTCCGCCAGAGTTCGACGCGGATATCGTCGGCGAGCACCGCGTCGACGCCCTCACTCGCCGAGAGCGCGTCGTCCAGCGTCTCGATTCGCTTCGTTCGCCGGCCGTCGAGTTCGCCGTAGACGAACCGGGCCGGCCCGCCGGTGTGTTCGACGACGCCGGGCTCCTTGATGGTCGAGAAGATGTAGGCCACGCCGCCGACGACGTGGGACTCGGCTATCGACTCCGCCAGCCACGCCTCGTTGTCGACGCCGTTCTGGAAGGAGACGACAGCAGTTCCATCGCGGAGCAGCGGGGCCATGTCCGCGGCGGCCGCACGCGTATCGTTCGCTTTCACGCAGAGCAGAACGGCATCGCAGGGGCCGACCTCGGCCGGATCGTCGGTCGCGGGGAGGTCGACGGCCGTATCGCCGTGGATGCTCTCGACCCGGAGTCCATCGGATTGTAACGCGGCCAGGTGCGCTCCCCGGGCGATGAGGTGGACTTCGTGGCCCGCGTCAGCGAGTCGTGCGCCGAGATAGCCGCCGATACCGCCAGCGCCGAAGATGCAGAGTTTCATGTTCCGTATAGCTACAGCGAACCGGGTGAAATGGGTTTGGGCGGCGACCACAGCCGTCGAACGCAAAAGCGCACTCAGCTATCGCGACAAATGAACTCGAACCGCGCACCGCCGCTCTCGCTGTCAGTCGCGATGACCTCCCAGTTGTGTGCGTCGACGATCTGTTCGACGATGCAGAGCCCGAACCCGGTTCCCTCATCGGCCGTCGAGTAGCCGGGTTTGAACAGGTCCGCAGTGTCGTCATGGAAGCCCGCCCCGTCGTCCTTGACGTAGAACCCCCACGACTCCGTCCCGACAGTGACGGTCACGTCGTCGCCACCGTGTTCGATAGCGTTCCGGAAGAGGTTTTCCAGCAGTTCTAGCAATGCACCTTCGTCGGCTTTGATGCTGTCGTCGGCGTCGGTTTCCAGCGTCGCGTCCTCTGTGTCGACCATCGACCAGGCCCGCTGTGAGAGGGACCCGAGGTCGACTGTTTCGATCTCCTCCGGGTCGACACCCTGTTTGGCGAGCATGAGCAGGTCGTCGATAAGCGTGTACATCCGGTCGATGCTCCGCTCGGCGCGCTCGAAGTGCGCCTCGTCGCCCGTCTCACGCGCGAGTTCGAGCGAGCCGTCGAGGACATCCAGCGGGTTCCGTAGGTCGTGACTAATTGCGTCCGAGAACCGTTCGAGGCGCTGGTTCTGTCGCCTGAGTTCCTGCTCGCGCTGTTTCTGCTCGGAGATATCGCGGGTCGTCACGACGACGTGGTCTTCCAGCGGGCCGCTCTCGACCTGCTGGCCGCGGGACTCCGCCCAGATCCAGTTGCCATCGGCGTGACGGTACCGGTGTTCGATGACGGCAATGTACTCCGGTTCGTCTATCATCCGACCGAACTCCTCAAGCGCGTTCGAGAGGTCGTCCGGATGGACGTACTCGAAGAGGTCGGAGTCCTGCATTTCGTCCTGATCGTAGCCGAGGACCCGTTCGACGGACGGACTGATGTACTCGACATTGCCCTGCGTGTCAAAGACAGTGAGCACATCGGAGGTGTGTGCGACGAACTGGTGGAACCGGGCCTCGAAGCGCGGCCGGTCGCTGACATCGCGTGACGTGAACACCCGGCAATCACGGTCCGTCTCGGTGTCCAGGGAGACGATGGTTTCGAGCCAGACCCAGTCGCCGTCAGCGTTCCGGAATCGGTACTCAGTCCCGTTGTCCTCTCGTTCGCCCGTGAGCGTGGCGAGGACACGGTCCGCATCCTCTGGGTGAACGAGGTCCAGCCAGTTCGTGCCGACGAGAGAGTCCACATCGTACCCCAGCACGCGTTCGATAGCCGGGCTGACAAACTGTATTGACAGGTTATTATCAGTGACTGTCAGTACTGAGGGTGCTTCGGCTAGCACCGCTTCGAAGTCATCAGTTGACGTGAGATACTGGTCTGGCATCAGATTTGAAACGGGTCGTCGCCCGTAGGGATACCATCTGCAGTGTCTGGTATCAGTAGTTGCTTTCTAAGTATTCACAGCACGTGATATAATTCCATCGGAAAGGACAAAAATACTTTCTCCCTAACAATACTTCTCGATGGCAGGAACGGGATGCAGTCCACCAGTGGCGTCGCCCGCAGTAGCGCAACAGGGAGGCTTAAGTTTGGCTAATCCTAAGCCGAAACCACGCCAAGAGACACTCTCACAATGTACGAACACGATGTCATCGTGGTCGGCGCGGGTGGCGCTGGCCTCAGGGCGGCTATTGCAGCGGACGAAGAGGGTGCAGATGTGGCCCTCGTGACCAAGCTCCATCCGGTTCGGAGCCACACAGGTGCCGCGGAGGGGGGAATCAACGCCGCACTCCAGGAAGGGGACTCCTGGGACCTTCACGCCTACGACACGATGAAGGGGTCTGACTACCTCGGCGACGCCCCTGCCATCGACACCTTCGCCAAGGACGCCCCGGAAGAGGTCATCCAGCTCGAACACTGGGGGATGCCCTTCTCCCGCGAGGACGACGGCCGCGTCTCCCAGCGACCGTTCGGTGGCCTCTCTTATCCGCGGACGACGTATGCGGGTGCCGAGACCGGTCACCACCTGCTGCACACGATGTACGAGCAGGCGGTCAAGCGCGGCATCGAGGTGTACGACGAGTGGTACGTGACCCAGCTGGCGGTCACCGACCACGACGACCCCGAGGACCGCGTCTGTCACGGCTGTGTCGCCTACGATATCAAGTCCGGTGAAATTCAGGGCTTCCGGGCCAACAACGGCGTGATTCTCGCAACCGGCGGCCTGGGGCAGGCCTTCGACCACACCACGAACGCCGTCGCCAACACCGGCGACGGCTGTGCGATGGCCTACCGCGCCGGCGTCCCCATGGAGGACATGGAGATGATCCAGTTCCACCCGACCACGCTACCATCGACAGGCGTCCTCATCTCCGAGGGGGTCCGTGGTGAGGGTGGCATCCTCTACAACGACGACGAGGAGCGGTTCATGTTCGAGCACGGCTACGCAAACAACGAGGGGGAACTGGCCTCCCGCGACGTGGTCGCCCGTGCCGAACTGACTGAAGTCAACGAGGGCCGCGGCGTCGAGGACGAGTACGTCGACCTCGACATGCGCCACCTCGGAGAGGAGCGCATTCTCGACCGGCTCGAGAACATCCTCCACCTCGCGGAGGACTTCGAGGGCGTCGACGGCCTCGACGAACCGATGCCGGTCAAGCCCGGCCAGCACTACGCCATGGGCGGCATCGAGTGCGACGAGAACGGCGAGACGTGCATCGACGGCCTCTACGCGGCCGGCGAGACCGCGTGTGTCTCGCTGCACGGTGCGAACCGGCTCGGGGGCAACGCCCTGCCGGAACTGCTCGTGTTCGGGGCCCGCGCCGGCCACCACGCCGCCGGGAAGGACATGAAGACCGCCGAAATCCAGACCGGCCCCTCCGCCAAGAGCGAGCCCGGCGACGTGGAACCACCGGTCGAACCCGGCGCAATCGACGCCAGCAGCGACGACGTTGCCGCTGACGGAGCGGCCGTCGAGCCGAAGGCAGTCCTCGAGAGTACCGTCGAGCAGGAACGCCAGCGCGTCGAGGACCTCATCGAGTCCGACGGCATCAACCACGCCGAAGTCCGCGCGGACGTCCAGGAGACGATGACCGAGAACGTCAACGTGTTCCGCAAAGAAGACGGCCTGAAGAAGGCCCTTCGGGACCTCCGGGCGGCGCGCAAGGAGTACGAGAACGTCGCCGTCGAAGATCCATCCCGGACCTACAACACGGACCTCATCCACACCATCGAGACCCGTAACATCCTCGACGTGGCCGAGGCCATCACGCTGGGCGCGCTCGCACGCGAGGAGTTCCGCGGCGCACACTGGCGCGCGGAGCACCAGGAGCGCAAGGACGACGAGTGGATCAAGCACACGATGCTGGCCTGGAACGAAGGACAGCCGGAGCTGTACTACAAGCCGGTCATCCTCGAAGGTGACGAAGAGACCTACGAACCGAAGGTCCGGTCGTACTGACGACCTGCACACCGCCTGCCGTCTCTGTTTCTGCGCGTATCAGGGTGCGCCGACGAGGACGAACGTACTCTCGGTATCGCCGTTGTGAATCGTTCGCTCCGCCTCCGGCGGGAGCCTGATCGCATCGCCCGCAGCGAGGGCCACGTCTTCGCCGTCAACCTCGACAGTCGCTGTTCCCTCGACGAGGACGTACACCTCCTCGTGACCCTCGTCGGCGTGGTCGTGCGGTTTGCCGGTCCAGCCGGCGTCACAGTCCAGCACAGTGACGCCGACCTGCTCACAGTCCAGGGGGTCCCGGAGGAAGTGCATCGCATCGGCGACCGGTTCGACGTCGGTGTAGTTGACTTTCGTGTAGCTCACGTCCGCAGTTGTCGCCGGCCAGTCCGAAATAAGTTGTTGTGGATTCGAAAGGAAAGGCTGCAGAGGCGGATACCGCTCCCGCTCTGGGCGTTGCCACTGGTGAGATACCGGATGAGCGACCGGCTCAACGGCACTCGAGTGTCGGCAGCGTTGACTGCGGAAACACCCGGAATCATCACTTACTTGGTTGTCAGGAACGTATTACTGATAGCTTGGAAGGGTGGCTCAGTGGTAGAGCGCTACCGACCAACATGCCAGAATCGGTTGGTGGTTACCCCGCAAAGGGCTCCGCGTGGTTCGACTCCCGCCCCTTCCATTTTTTGCGTTTCGCTGATAGCGATTGCAGTTGGTTTCAGTGGTGACACACCAGTCGGACGTGTCTGACGGTTCGCTGCCCCGGACCCCCGGTAACTCCGGGAATTGGATTTGACTGTGGGTGATGCGGCAGTGAAAGGCGTCGATGTGGGAGCCGACGCCTCACAGGAAGTGGAAAGGTAAGGAATGTGGGGGGTGGGGGTGGGGGTGGTGCGGCACCAGTACGGTGCCTATCAGAACAAACGGGGGGAGCTACATAAAAAATCACCGCTGCGATTATCATATTTGATTTTTCGGTAGAGCACCAGCAGCGGATTCCACGCTACTGGCGCAGAGAGCAATCGGAGAAACAACGGCGACGTGTCCCAGTTCCGGCCAGTTACTTGTGGGTAAACAGCACGACGTTCCCGTCGTTGATCGTCGTACAGAGGTCCATCTCGAAATCGAGATTCAGTGAGGTGAACTCCTGCTTGCAGACGACCATATCGTCGAACGGTTCCTCGCAGGACGGACAGGCCACGGCCGTCGTGTTCTGATAGGAAGCGATAGCCTCGTTGTCCTCGCGTGGCGTCAACGACGAGAGGAGTTCGTCGAAATCGTCCATGTTCGGGGAACCGCGGGCGTGCGGCATAAATCATACGCCGCCCTGGCACCAAGGTATTAAAGTCAACTTGTGGTAATACAAGCACAATGACCTCATCCGGTGGCAGAACACGCTTCGCACTCGTCGCAGGAACCACGGAGACCGCGGGTCGGGCGGGGATCAGCGCCGCCGGAGCCGATCCCGAACTAATGTCGGTAACGCCCGCGGCCGACGCGGAGTTAGTGACCTACGGCACGCCAGTTCGAACGGACGTGACACCGGTCAGTCCAAGCGGCTGTCCGACGCCGGCGCTGGTGACACGAGCCGTCCGGGACGTACTGGGATTTGACGTCACAGTCGTCGACGGCGGCCTGGCCGAGAAAACGGGGGCCCCAACAGTCTCCGTCGGCGCACACCCGGGAAAAGACATCGCGGAGCAGGATCCGGTGTCGACGGCCCATGGGGCGTTTGCGGCCGCCCGACAACTCGGCCACGCGCTCCCGGCCGACGAACTGTATCTGGGCGAGAGCATTCCCGGCGGGACGACGACGGCGCTCGGTGTCCTTCGTGCGCTGGGCGAGGACGGGATGGTCTCCTCGTCGCTTCCGGAGAACCCCACAGAACGGAAGGCGGAACTGGTCGCCGAGGGACTCCAGGCCAGTTCGTTGTCACCGGGCGACGCCGCAAACGAACCGAAGCGAGCGGTCCGCCGGATGGGCGACCCCGTCCTGGCAACGCTCGCCGGACTCACAGCGGGGGCCGTCGAGAGCGACACCGCCGTAACGCTTGCCGGCGGCAGTCAGTGCGTCGCTGTCGCTGCACTGGTCCGCCATGGTGGCTACGAGGGACCGCTCGGACTGGCGACGACGAGCTACGTGGCCGACGACGAGAGTGCCGACGTGCGGGCGTCGGCTGACCGACTCGACCTCGACCTGACGGTGACAGACCCCGGCTTCGACCGGAGCGACCACGTCGCGATGGAGCGGTTCGTCGCCGGCGAGGCCAAGGAGGGGGTCGGCATGGGCGGTGCGCTAGCGCTCGCCGACCGCGCCGGCATCCCGATGGCAGAGGTTCGGGACCGCTTCGCGACCATCTACGACGACCTGATCGGCGACGAGCCCACAGCGACGGCCGAGGAGGGGCCGTGACAATGGAGGGGGTCGTCCTCGCCGGCACGAGCTCCGGCGTCGGCAAGACCGTTGCCACGCTGGCGACCCTGACAGCGCTCGAAAACGCCGGACATCAGCCCCAACCGGCCAAGGCTGGCCCGGATTTCATCGACCCGAGCCACCACGAGGCGCTCGTCGACACGCCCTCGCGGACGCTCGACCCCTGGCTCGCAGGCGAGGACGGAATGCGCCGGACCTACTGGCGCGGCGCGGGCGATATCTGCGTCGTGGAGGGTGTAATGGGCCTCTACGACGGGAGCAAGACGTCGACGGCAGCGGTCGCCGAGGGGCTTGACCTCCCGGTCGTTCTGGTGGTGGACGCAAAGGCCGGCATGGAGAGCGTCGCCGCGACAGCGCTCGGGTTCGCGCAGTACGCCGACCGCATCGGTGTCGACATCGATGTGGCCGGCATCCTCGCACAGCGCGCCCATGGCGGCCGACACGCCGACGGCATCAAGGATGCCCTCCCCGAGGACCTCACCTACTTCGGCCGGATTCCGCCGATGTCGGACCTGGAGATCCCCGACCGCCATCTCGGGCTGCACATGGGCTCCGAGGCCGGGCTCGACCGTGACGCGCTCTCGACAGCGGCGGAGACTATCGATATCCAACGGATGGTCGACGTGGCGCGGGAGCCGCCGGAAGTCGCGCCCCAGGGAAACGACAGCGACGGCGTGGCGGCCGACCACCGAATCGCCGTCGCGCAGGACAGCGCCTTCTGTTTCACCTACCCCTCGGTGCTCGAACGGCTCCGGTCCGAGGCGGCCGTCGAGCCGTTCTCGCCGGTTGCCGGTGATCCGGTGCCCAACGCCGACGCGGTATATCTGCCCGGCGGCTATCCGGAACTCCACGGAGAGTCGCTCGAAACCGGCGGCACACTCGACGAGCTAGCCCGTCGTGCCGCCGACGGCGTCCCGGTCTACGGCGAGTGTGGCGGCCTGATGGCGCTGTCGGAGTCGCTGACGACGACCGACGGGGACACCTACGAGATGGCCGGAGTCCTTCCGGCAGAAATCGAGATGCAGGACCGGTATCAGGCGCTCGACCACGTGGAGCTAGAGGCGCAGTCGGACACGGTTGCGGCCGCGTCCGGGGAGCACCGGCGCGGACACGAGTTCCACTACTCCGCTGCGACCCTCGGCAGCGACGCGTCGTTCGCCTTCGACATGGTCCGCGGCGACGGCATCGACGGCGACCACGACGGCCTCACGGAATACAACACCGTCGGCACGTACTGTCACTGTCACGGGGAGAGCGGCGCGTTCGACCGTCTGCTGGAAGTGCCTTCGAAGGATATCTGACGCGGCGGCCCGCCGTCGGACGTGTGGCTGACTGCCCGCAACCTTTTTTTCGGCTGACAGCGTCGTTCTGTTAATGAACGAGTTGCGCGACCTGCTCGGAGACCTGGTCGCAGACGTCGACGCCGTGTTCCTGTTTTCCCCGAACGCGTCGTTTTTCGAGGAGTTCGACGAAGTCGACGAGGAGATTGTCGTCGTCGGCCCGGAGAACACCCTCGATGCGGAGCCGTTCGTCGAACTACCGATTGATTTCACCGACCTCGAAGGCCGCCTCCGCTTCGGGATCGAGGGCGCGCTGGAGCAAGGCATCGCCGACGAGGGCGACGAGGTGCTCTGCGTGACCGAGGTGCTGGACGGAGCCGAGAACACGCTCGTTCGGGTCCAGACCAACGACTTCTCCCCCTCCGGCGTGTACGACATGTTCGTCAACTCCAGGGCGGACGCGAGCGTCGTCCGCGACGTCTTCGAGGTCGCCATCGAACTGGGGAAGAAAGGCCAGAAAGGCAAGCCCGTCGGCGCCCTGTTCGTCGTCGGCGACGCCGGCAAGGTGATGAACAAGTCCCGGCCGCTGTCGTACAATCCCTTCGAGAAATCCCACGTCCACGTGGGCGACCCTATCGTGAACGTGATGCTCAAGGAGTTCTCGCGGCTCGACGGCGCGTTCGTCATCTCCGACGCCGGGAAGATCGTCTCCGCGTACCGGTACCTCGAACCCTCCGCGGAGGGGGTCGACATCCCCAAGGGGCTCGGCGCTCGGCACATGGCAGCCGGCGCAATCACCCGTGACACCATGGCGACGGCTATCGTTCTCTCGGAAAGCGATGGGCTCGTACGGGCGTTCAAAGGCGGGGAGTTGGTCCTCGAAATCGATCCCGAGGAGTACTGAGGATGCAGTTTGGTTTCGACTGGGCGACGGTCATCCGGCGAGTGTTCTCGCCACAGGGGACGTTCGTCTTTTCGCTCGTGGTACTGGCTGTGGGCATCGTTCTCGGCTACCTCGTCTGGCGCTCGTCCCGGCGGTTCATGCGCGAACTCGGTGTGCCCGAGGCAGTAGAGGGCACACCATTCGAACGAACGGCGAGGGGACTCGGAACATCGACCGTCGGCATCGTCTCGAACCTTGCGGCGCTGTTTATCTACATCACGACGGTCACCGCCGTCCTCAACATCGCACAACTGACTGACCCGGAGCTGTACTGGGCTCGCTTCACCTCGTTCCTGCCCGACCTGTTTATCGCCCTGTTCGCCGTCATCATCGGCCTCATCGCGGGCGATAAGGCCAAGCTCGTCGTCTCCGAGCGACTGCGCAGCGTCAAAATGCCCGAGGCGACGGTCCTCCCCGAACTCGTCAAGTACAGCATCTTCTATCTGGCAGTGCTCATCGCGCTCGGGCAACTGGGCGTTGAGACCCTTGCTCTGCTCATTCTCCTCGGAGCATACGCGTTCGGGCTGGTGTTCATCTGTGGCCTCGCGCTGAAAGACATCCTGCAGGCGGCCGCCGCCGGCATCTACCTCCTTCTGACAGAACCCTACAGTATCGGGGACGAGGTCGTCATCGGCGATCAGAGCGGTATCGTTCAGGAGGTGGATATACTCGTGACGCGTATCGAGAGCGACGGCGAGGAGTACATCATCCCGAACAAGCGCGTATTCAACGCGGGTATCGTCCGTATCCGAAGCTAAGCGGAGTTACGTCCCTTCGGTCGCCGCTTCGTCCGAGCCGAACGGTTCGGCCGGGACGCCGGCGACGGTCGTCTCTGGCGGCACGTCGTCAGCCACGAGCGAATTCGCGGCGACCTGTGCGCCCGCGCCGATTTCGACGCCGGGAAGGACGATCGCGCCCGCACCGATCATCGCCCGCTCCCCGACGACGACCTCGCCGGTGCGGTACTCGTCCTGCAGGAACTCGTGACACAGCAGCGTCGCGTCGTAGCCGATGATGGCGTGATCCTCGACGGTGATGAGTTCCGGCCAGAACACGTCTGGCGTCGACTCCAGGCCCCAGGCGACGCCGTCGCCGACGGTGACGCCGAGCCGGGACAGCAACCAGTTCTTCAGCCGGAGGCTCGGCGAAATGCGACAGACGAGAATGACGACGTAGTTAACCATCACCCGGAGCGGGTGTTTGGCGTCCGGCCACGGGAACAGGGAGTTGTGCGGGCCGGGCGTCGGGTGCTGGGTCAGGCCGTCGTGTCGTGGACCACTCACGTCCGTCGTGTACGGGGCCGCGGTAATCAAACCCGTCGGCTCGCCGGCGGTCACCGCGTCCAGAAGGTCGGCGTCAACAACACCAGCACCGGAACGATTTCGATGCGGCCGACCCACATCAGGAGTATCATCAGCACCTTGCTCGACCGGGCGAAGCCCTCGTAGGTCCCGAAGGGGCCGGCCTGGCCGAAGGCCGGCCCGATGTTGAAGAACATCGACGCGGCGGCACTGAGCGCCTCGAACTCGGTTATCGGTGCGCCCGCTCGCTCGCCATCGGCCACGAGCAGGACGGTCCCGAGTATGAAGAACACCAGCGCGACCAGCGTGTAGGCGTACACGTCACGGACAGTCTCCTCGTCGACGATATCCGAACCCAGTCGGACCGGCCGGACGCTCCCGCGGTAAGCCGCGACGTTCAGGTCCCGCCAGAACGACTTGGTCACGATGAGCCAGCGCAGCGTCTTGACAGAGCAGGTGGTGCTCCCGGCCATCCCGCCGATGAACATCATCACGAAGAGGACGTTCTTCGCGCCGGCCGACCAGGTGTTGAAATCCGTCGAGGCGTAGCCCGTCGTCGTGACGATGGCGGCGGTCTGGAAGACGGCGTGGCGAACTGTCGCCCCGACACCGCCAGTGAATCCCTGGTCGAGCACGAGCAGGCCGCCGACGAGCAGGGTGCCGACCCCGAGAATTCCCAGGTAGAAGTGGAACTCCTCGCTGTCGCGCAGTCGGTCGGTATCGCCCCGGATCAGTGCGTACAGCAGGACGAAGTTCGTCGCGCCGACGATCATGAACAGCGTCACCGCCCACTGGACGGCCGGCGAGAACGCGCCGACGCTCTCGGCCCGCGGGGAGAAGCCGGCCGTCGCGATAGCCGTGAAGGCATGGGCGATTGCGTCGAAAAGGGTCATCTCCGGCGCGAGCCCGCTCGCTCCCATGGCAAACAGAATCGCCGCTGCAGCGGCTGTCAGCCCCAGATACAGCAGGCCGAGGATGCGCGCGGTGTCCCCGATACCGGGGGTGAGCTTCGTGACGTTTTCCGTCCGCGTCTCGGTCTCCATGAGCTGTGCGCCGGCGACCGAGAGCCGCGAGAGTACGGCCGTCGCAAGCAAGAGGACACCGAGCCCGCCGAGCCACTGGAGGACCTGCCGCCACATCAGCAGCGCCTGTGAGTGGGCATCGAAGTCCCGGATAACCGTCGCGCCCGTGGTGGTGATGCCGCTCATCCCCTCGAACACGGCGTTGATCGGGCTGGTGAACACGCCCGTGCCCTCGATGTACAGGGGTATCGCGCCGACGACAGCGATGGACAGCCACGTCAGCGAAACAATCAGAAACGCCTCGCGGTCGTCGATGCGGTCGCGCTGGAGGCGAGCGAGCGCCGTGCCGACGCCCAGCGTAATCGCTATCGTGGCCAGATACGGGACCGGTGACTCCTCGTAAATGACGGCGACCAGAACAGGAATCGCCAGCGGAACGGCCAACCACCGCAAAATCGAACCGAGAACGCTCAGCGACGACCGCACGTCGACAGTGGTCAGCGCCATCGGGGCTCACCGCCCGGAGAGTCGCCATCGCGTGGCCGCTGACGCTGCCACCACGCGCTCAGTCCGCGCCGCCGCGGATGTCGTTCATGTGGTCGATCCGCTGCTGGACGAGGTCCGATTTGCCGATATCGTGGCGAACGCGCAGCCCTTCGGTGCCGGCCCGCTGGAGCGACGCCTCGGCGATGGCCTCCGCATCCCCGATTGTGTCGGCCAGGCCGACGACGGCGTAGGAGCGGGACGTGGTCGTGTAGATGCCGTCCTCGCGGTCGTCGACGCTGGCGTAGTACAGCAGCGCCTCCGGGGCCGTCTCCGCGTCGTCGCCGGACTGGTCACGGTGATCCCGAACGACTTCTGCGATGACGTCGTCGTCAATGGTCACCTTCGCACCGGCGTCGGGATCGGTCGGGTAGCCGTCCGGGACGGCGTACTTGCAGACCGTCGCCATCGGACGGAACGAGAGCTGTGGCAGGGGTTCGTCGTCTCGGGCGGCAGTCAGTACGTCGAGGAAGTCCGTGTTGAGTACCGGCAGCGTGTTCATGGCCTCGGGGTCGCCGAAGCGGGCGTTGAACTCCACGACCCGCGGCCCGGTCTCGGTGAGCATGAACTGCCCGTAGAGGACGCCCTTGTAGCCGTCGAGCGCGTCGACGGTCGCCCGGAGAACGTCGACGGCGTCCATGTAGTCGTCCTCGTCCATGAACGGCAGGTGGAGGCTGGCGTCGGAGTAGCTCCCCATCCCGCCGGTGTTCGGCCCCTCGTCGCCCTCGTAGGCGCGCTTGTGGTCCTGCACCGCCGGCGTGACGCGCAGTTGGCCGTTGGCGACGAACGCCTGGACGGTGAACTCCTCGCCGACGAGGCGCTCCTCAAGGACGACGCGGTCGTAGTCGGAACTCCGGAGGTACTCCTTGGCCTCCTCGGCGGTACACTGATCGCCGATGACCCGGACGCCCTTGCCGCCGGTGAGACCGGCGGGCTTGACCGCGAGGTCGCCGTCGTACTCGTCGATGT
>ENA-ORCR01000049-ORCR01000049.1-marine-metagenome-genome-assembly--contig:-NODE-49-length-150697-cov-7.437319_pt1 | contig 150697 bp, 152 predicted proteins | sample MGYA00237782_ERZ508514 | MGnify/ENA primary metagenome ERZ508514 (study PRJEB26185, sample SAMN06268960) | marine metagenome | isolation source: Eden Landing Ponds, San Francisco, CA, USA | place... | reverse complement strand
CAGCCGCGTCTCGCCGCCGTCGACGCCGGCCAGTTCGACCGTCGCGAGCGTCACGTCGCTGGCACCGGGTTCGATCTGTCCGTCGAGGTCGGCCGCCTCTAACGTGATGGTCCCGCCGTCCGAACTGACGACGGGGTCCGTCGTGAGTCCGAAGCGGTCGGGGTAGCTCGCGTTCTCGAACCGGGCGACAGCGGGGTCGTCGAGCGCGAGTTCGAGCTGGTAGCCGGCCAGGCCGTCCGGCGCGGTCGTGAGGACGACCGGTACGGCTGTGGTCTCGCCGGCGGCGATGTCGTCGGTCGCCACGCTGATGGCCGGGTCGCTCTGCCCCGCGGCGAGCGCGGGGACCGTCCCCGCGAGGAGGACGAGCGCGACGAGCGCGAGGGGGCGGCCGGCGGTTCTGACGCGGCCGCGTATCGAAATCGGTCGGGATGTATCGTCGGTCATGGGTCGCTGTATCGAAAGATGAGGGGGAATCGGCCGCGGCCGTCAGTTGACCTCTTCGTAGAGGGCCGTCACGTCCGCGAAGTCGAGCTTGCCGTTCTCGTTGAAGTCGTACGCGCCGGTGTTCAGGCGGACGCTGTCGGCGTCCATGTTCGAGAACAGGACCTGGACGTCCTCGTAGTCGAGACGGCCGTTGCCGTTGAGGTCCTCGAAGTGCCCGTCGCCGTCGGGGTCGGTCGGCGCGGCGTCACCGACGACCGTCTTCGGGCCGCCCACGACGAGGCCGTCGCGCGTCTCCGCCTCGATGGCGGTGCCGCTCTCGTCGTCCATCGCGTTCACCTCGACGGTGAGGTCGGTCGTGCCGCCGCCGTCGGCGCGAACGTCGAGCGTCGCGAGTTCCACGTCCATCGCACCGGACTGGAGGTTCGTGTTCACGTCCGCCACGCGTATCGTCGCGGACGAGCCGTCGTCGCTGATGGCGCTCTCGGTGAGTCCAAGCGCATCGGGGAAGGAGACGCCCGTTATCGACGCGATGTCGGGGTCCGAAACGCTGACGGTGAGGCGCGCGCCCGAGAAGCCGGCGGGGAGCGAGGAGGCGGTCAGCGGAACGCTCCCGGTGGAACCGCCGCCGACCGCGGCGGAGCCGACGCCGACGACGACGTTCGGCTGGTAGACGTAGAGGCCGTCGTTCGGGTAGGACCGAGCCGGGCCGCCGAAGCCGTCCTCACAGCAGAGCACGCGTCCGTCGCGCATCGTGTAGACGTTGTCGATGTTCCGGAGCGCGTCGTTCGCGTCCGCGGGCGGGTCGGTGAAGTCGGGGCCGGTGATGACCGGTTCCAGCGTCGAGACGTCGTAGTCGGATTCGAGCACCGCGCGGTAGACGACGCCACCGTCGACGCGGTCGAGTTGGACATCGCCCTCATCGTCGGCCAGGGCGTCGTTGAACTCGGAGATGCCGAAGTAGACGAAGTCGCCGGGCTGGGAGTCGTCCATGCTGTCGACGCCCTCGGCCTTGTTGAACTCGATGGACGCGCCGATCTCCTTGGCGGCCGCGCGGGTCTCCAGGAACGGGACGCGGCGGAGGTCCTCGTCGACGCCGTCGGGGCCGTTGGCCTCGTACTGTTTCGCCCACTCGACGATCTCCTCGTTCGTGACGTAGTTCTGGTTCCCGTTTTCGATGACCGTCAGGTCGGCCTGCTCGATGGTCTCCGCGGTCACCTCGTCGCCCGCCTCCCAGTCGGTGTGAGCGCTGAGGTAGTCGGCCTGCGTGACGTCGTCGTACTCGGCGATCCAGGACTCGACCTCGCCGTTGGTGGCGTGACCGAGTTCGAGCCACTCGACGTCGAGCGGGGTCTGTGCGGGGGAGTTCCGGCCGTCGGACTCGGCGGCGCTCGCCGCGTCGTTGGTGATCTTCGGGGCGTACAGCGTCCCGGCGATGTCGTCGGTGTTCTCGTAGCCGTCGATTGGCTCGTCGGCGACGAACTTGTAGATGCCCTTGCTGTCGCCGTCGGAGCACATGTAGACCGTCTTGCGGTCGCCCTGGATGTCGGGGGCCTCCCAGGCGGCCCGACCCATCACCCAGTACTTGATGGGCTTGGGCGTGTCCGCCGCCGGCTCTCGGATGTCGACGAAGTAGCCGTAGCGGTAGGGGTTGGGGTAGACGTCGTCGATGGGCGTCGTGGCGTCACCGTCGCCCCTGTCGTCGACGTGCTCCGCGCCGAGGTAGTACGCGAGCCCCTCGTTACCCAGTTGCGACCAGGCCCCCTGCGGCGTCCACGCCTCGTCGAGGTCGCCGTTCTCGGCGTACGTGCTGATGGCGTTCGAGATGCCGGACGGCTGGGGTCGGTTCCAGAACTGACAGCCGCCGAGCAGCCCCGCGCCGGACCCGGCCTCGACGATGTCGCCCACCGTCGCGCCGAGGTGGAGCCGCGGGTGTGCGTAGTTCTCCTCGGCCGAAATCATCGTGTTCCACGGGCTGAGGTCGCCGTAGCAGTTGGTCCGCGTCCCGCCGAGGTCGCGGAACGCCTCCGTGTTGACGAGGTTCATCGCGGCGTCCGGGTCGGCGCTCCACTCGCCGTTCTCGTCCTGGCTCAGGGGCACTCGCGAGATGCTCCCGGGGACGTTCTCCCAGTTGGTGAACAGGTAGCCTTCGGTCCCCTCGTCGTCGGTCGGGACGAACTGATTGCAGTCGGGACCCTGCCCCGCGCCGCCCTTCGCCACGTCGAACGTCTCGGTAGTGATGTCGGTGCCGTCCGGGGTCTGCGGGACACCCAGGCGCTCCTCGCCGCCGTTTATCGGTTCGCGACCCTGCACCAGAACCTCGTAGTTCCCGGCACCGGACCGAACCCGGCGCTGTTTCTCCTCGGTGTCGGGGATGCCGACCTCTGGGAAGTCGTCGTTGCTGCCGTCGAACTCGAACTGGAAGCCGCTGAAGTAGCCCACCGCGGCGCGTCCGAACGGTTCGGGGTTCTTCGCCTCGGGGTGCTGGAGGCTGTACAGGAGCGACCCGTCCTCGAAGACGAACGGACCGGTCACCTCCGCGCCGAACGCCGTCGTCGAGAAGCGCTTGAGGCTCCCCTTGACGCTCGGTGCCCCGGGCGTGTCCGATTCCTCGATTTCTTCCCCACTCGCCACGCCGAAGACGCTCGCTCCCAGCGCGGCCGCCGCCGACGTCGAGAGCAATTGCCGTCGTGTCAGATCGACCATGCAGGTGAGAGCGAGGAGGGTTCGTAAAAAGCAGTTTATAATACTGGTATGATAGGTTCGAGAGGCCACCCGAGACGCTGTTCTCGTCCGTACCGTTCAGCCAACAGACGTGTCACACAGGAGGGCTATTTTGACGAGATACGTACCACGTGCGGTCGGTGACGGCCGGGTGGATACCACGTTGTTACGACGCGATTTCAATTGGGCCAGCGACGGCACCGACCCGAACGGGCCGGCCGTCGCTACTCGGTGACGACAGCACGGGAAAACGGCGAATTGTCCCGGTCGCGCCCGGGTGGGCGCTTACATCCCCATATCGGCGGCCGCGTCGGGGACGGGGAGCGCGTTCGGCGACACGCCGAGCAGTTCCGCGGCGTGGTCGAGCGCCATGTCGAAGCCGTAGTAGCGTTCGAGTTCGTCGCCGTCGGCGGTCGGTCGGACCTTCAGCATCGCGTAGCCCTCGATGTTCTGGGCGATGGCGGCCGTTCCGGCGGCGCTCTCGAAGGTGAGGAGTCGCTCGCCGTCGGTCTCGCGATAGCGGGCCGTGATGCCCTCGGCGGACGCCTCCGCGGCGGAATCGGTGTCGGTCATCGGCGGTCCTAGGGAACGGGGGTATGCCAAGTTGACGGTCCCGCCGAAACCGAAACCGCGAAGCGAACGGGCCCACACGGGTGGGTATGGCGAAGTGGCTCCAGAGCGGCCGTCGGCGGGACATGTGCGTCCTGCTGGCCGCCGCCGAGGACGGCGAACTGGCCGGCCAGCGGCTCAAGACGCGACTGGAGAGCAGATACGAGACGCGCATCGAGCCCAAGAGCTTCTACGGCGCGCTCGACGCGCTGGAGTCGGCCGGGTTCGTCGAGCACCGCGAGGACGGCATCGCCGACAAGTACTCGCTGACCGAGGCCGGCGAGCGGCGGCTGCGCGAGCAGTTCGAGTGGATGCGCGGGGCGCTCGAAGGCGGGGCCTGAAACGCACGCAGTCGGTCCCGTCGGGCGGAACGGGACGATTTATGTTCGAACCACGAGAGGGCAACGGTATGTCCCTGTCCCGCACAGCCCTCGTGGCGGGGCTGGACGCCCTCCCGTTCGCGGCGCTCGCCAGCCTCGCAACAGTCGTGTTCGCTCGCGCCGGTGGCCAGCCACCCGAACTCGTCGCGGTACTCGCCGCCGTGATCGGGACGAGCGCGCTCCTCGGTCTCGGAACGATTAGCGCGAACCGGTACCGACGGACCGAGACGCCGTTTTACTTCACGCGTGCCGTGGTCGTCGAGGGACTCCTATCGCTCCCCTAATCGAGCAGTTGGTCCGCGATGGTGTTCCGGAGGACCTCGCTGGTCCCCTCGTAAATTTCGTTGAGCTTTGCGTCCCGGTAGAACCGCTCGACGGGGAAGTCCTTGGTGTAGCCGTAGCCGCCGTGGATCTGGATGCCCTCGTTGGCGACCTCCCGGGAGACCTCCGAGGCGTAGAGCTTGGCCTGTGCGGCCTCCTTGACGAAGGACTCGCCGCGCATCTTCTTGTCCGCCGCCCGGTGCATCAGCAGGCGGGCGGCCTCGGTCTTGGTGTCCATGTCCGCGAGCTTGTGCTGGATGGCCTGGAAGTCGCTGATGGGGCGGTCGAACTGCTCGCGGTCCTGGGCGTAGCGCAGCGCCTCGTCCAGCGCGGCCTGCGCGATGCCGACCCCTCGCGCAGCGATGGTGATGCGGCCGCCGTTGAGGGTCTTGAGCGCCTGGACGAACCCGCGGCCCTCGTCCCCGAGCAGGCGGTCGGCCGGGAGCCGCATGTCGTCGAAGCGGAGTTCGGCCGTCGGACAGCCCTTGTCGCCGAGCTTGTGCTCCGTGCCCTCGACGTGGAAGCCGTCGTCCTCCTCGGGGCGGACGACGAACGAGGAGATGCCCTTGTTGCCGGCCTCGGGGTCGGTCTTGGCGAAGAGGACCACGGTGTCGGCGACGGAACCGTTCGAGATCCAGAGTTTGCCGCCGTCGACGACGTACGCGTCGCCGCCGTCGACCGGTTCGGCGGTGGTGTCCATCGCCGGCACGTCGCTGCCCGCGCCGGCCTCCGAGAGGGCGAACGCGCCGATCTCGCGCCCCTCGGCGAGCGGGGTGAGGTACGTCTCCTTCTGGGCCTCGTCGCCGAACTCGTAGATCATGTTGCAGGCCAGCGAGATGTGCGCGGCGACGATGGTCCCGAGGCCGCCGCTGCCCCGGGAAATCTCTTCGAGCGCCATCGCGTAGCTGTGGTAGTCCAGTCCGGCCCCACCGTACGCCTCGGGGATCGGCATGCCCATCAGCCCCAGATCGGCCATCTCGTCGACGAGGTCTTGCGGGAACTCGTCGGTCTCGTCGATGTCGGCCGCGCGGGGGGCGACCTCCTCGTCGACGAACTCCGCGACCATCTCCCGGATCTGGCGTTGCTCCTGCGTCGGACTGAAGTCCATGCCAAAAGGTACCGAGGGCCGGTCCTTTACTGTTCGCCAACTGACGGCGCGTTGGGGGCGCTCGTATTCGCGCCGGCCGCGCCGACGGAACCCGTCCCGCTCAGTTGTACTCGTAGAACCCCTTGCCCGACTTCTTCCCGAGGTCTCCGGCCGCGACCTTCCGCTTGAGGAGGTACGCCGGCTTGTAGCGCTCGCCGAGTTCGTCGTACAGCGTCTCTGAGGCGTCGAGCACCACGTCGAGTCCGATGTGGTCGGCGAGTTCGAGCGGTCCCATCGGGACGTTCGTCCCGAGCGTCAGGCCGCGGTCGATGTCGGCCTTGTCGGCGACGCCCTCGTCGTAGGCGCGAACGCCCTCGTTGATCCACGGCATGAGGACGCGGTTGACGACGAAGCCCGGCTTGTCGTCGGCCTCCCAGGTCTCCTTGCCGATGTCGCGGGCGAACTCGTGGCCGAGCCGGACCGTCGACTGGGTCGTCTTCTCGCCGACGACGATCTCGACCCCCTTCATCACCGGTACCGGGTTCATGAAGTGCAGTCCCAGTACCTGCCCGGGTCGGTCCGTAGCACCGGCGATGGTGGTGATCGACAGCGTGCTGGTGTTGGTCGCGAGCACCGCGTCGGGACGGCAGATACCGTCGAGTTCCTCGAACACCGACTGCTTGACCCCCATGTCCTCGGTCACCGCCTCGACGACGAGGTCGGCGTCGACGAGGTCCGCCATGGCCGTCGTCCCCGTGATTCGCTCCTGTGTCGCCTCGGCCTCCGAGGCGGTGACCGTCCCGCGAGCGACGAGGGAGTCGAGGCTCGCCTCGATGTCGGCGAACCCATCGGCCACCAGGTCCTCCGACACGTCGCGCATGACCACGTCGTAGCCGGCGGTCGCCGAGACCTGCGCGATGCCGTTGCCCATCGTGCCGGCCCCGACGACGCCGACGGTGTCGACTGCTTCGAGGTGCATGGGCCGTAATTCGACTCGCACTCGTGTAAGTCTGCCGACGGGACGGCACAGCGGCCGGCACGGGGGCAGACAAACCGCACCATGCCATCTATTCGCGTACGTAGCGGCAATTCGCGTCCGTAGCGCTAGGATTCACTCGCTATGTAGTAAATGTCAGCAAAAAGATACTTATGGTGTGGCGGAGAAGCAAGTCGTACTGGAACGAATCGCGGGTACCCCGCTCGCAGCGCGACTCGGCCGGACTCCGGATCTCTCGGGTCCGACGGGTCGATTCCCGTATCTGACAAATGAGCAAGTCACTCAACACCTCGGCATCCGAGTCCGAGCAGACGGTCGCACAGGTCATCGACACCATCGCCGCGACGACGCCCGACGTTCGCCACGCGGTCGCCGAGTACCGCGGACAGAGCAACTCCGTCAACCCCAGCGGCGACGACCAGTTGGCGGCCGACCTCCGCGCCGACGAACTGTTCGAACAGCGACTCCTCGACATCGACGGCGTCGCCACGTACGCGAGCGAGGAGCGCGCCGACGTCGAGACCACGGACGGCCGACTCCACGTCGCCATGGACCCCCTCGACGGGTCGAGCAACCTCGAACCCAACAGCGGGATGGGGACCATCTTCGGCGTGTACAGCGAGCGGCCCCCGACGGCCGGGACGAACCTGCTCGCGTCCGGGTTCGTCATCTACGGCCCCATCACCTCGATGGTCGTCGCCCGGAACGACCAGGTCCGCGAGTACATCCTCGAAGACGGCGACAAGCGCCTCGTCGACGACGACGTGACGCTCCCCGAGGAGCCGACCGTGTTCGGCTTCGGCGGCGGCGTCGACTCCTGGACGGACGACTTCGAGTCCGTCGCCGAGGAGATTCGCTACGAACTGAAGCTCCGCTACGGCGGCGCGATGGTCGCCGACATCAACCAGGTGCTCACCTACGGCGGCGTGTTCTCATACCCCGAACTGCAGTCCCGCCCCGAAGGGAAACTCCGCCACCAGTTCGAGGGCCACCCGATGGCGTACATCGTCGAGTCCGCCGGCGGTCGCTCCTCGGACGGCGCGCAGTCCCTGCTGGAGACCGCGCCCGACGAACTGCACTCGCGGACGCCGCTGTACCTCGGCAACGCCGACCTCATCGACCGGATCGAATCCACCGTCAACTGACGGTCGAGCCCCCGAGACGCGAACCGCGCTGCTTCCGATGTTTTTCAGTTGATCGACCGCAGAGTCGACGGACCGACCCCAGGGCGACTCAGTATCCGAGATAGATAGCCAGCGCCTTCAGGACGCCGTAGACCGTGACGACCACCCCGACGAGCGCGCCGAGGACCGTCCCGACGAGGCCGTCGGGCCACAGCGAGAGCGGGTTCGGAATCGACATCGACGGCATGGCCGGAATCGGGAGACCGCCGCCGCTGTCGCCGGTCACCGTGGCGACCGGTCTGCCGTCGACGGTCAGGTCGCCCGTCGCGTTCCCGGACACGTCGGGAACGAACGCCGTCGTCCGCGTCTCGCCCGGGGGAACCGTCACCGTTCGGCTCGTCACGATGGAGCCGTTCACCGCGACGAGGACGCGGTGGTCGCCGGTCGCCGTCCCGCGGTTTCGCAGTTCCACGGTGAGCACGACCCGCTCGCCCGGCGCGATCGTCGTCGGGTCGGCCGTGGCGTTCGTCACGCTGATCTCCGGTTCGCCAGTCTCGCGGGGCTGGGCCGCCTCGTCGGCGGTCGACGCGTCGGCCCCGGCGTCCGGAGTCGATTCGGGCGTCTGCGACTCGTCGGTCGTCGTGTCGTTCGCGACGCCGACGACGAACGTCGACAGTCCGGGCGACCGGGCGCGGTAGACGACCTGCGAGGGGCCGCGACTGACGACGGTCGTCTCCAGTTCGGTCCAGTCGCCCTGCCGCCGGAAGAGCGCGACGCCGGCCGGCGTCCCGCCGGCCGCGTCGATAGCGGTTCGGTCGACGGCGAACGTGAACGTCACGTCCTCGGCAGGGGCGTCGTGGTCCACGTCGAACCGTCCCACGCCGACGCCATCGGTCGCCGCGACGAACGTCGACGGGACCGGACCGGCGCGGGCGGCCACTCGCACCGACTCGTTGGCCGGGAACGACCCAACGAGGCGCTCCAGCGTGACGTTCCCGTCATCGAGGAGGGGGCCGTCGGCCGCTTCGACGCGCTGGGGTCGGCCGGTGGCGTTTATGCGCGCCGTCGCCGCTGTCGCGTTCGGTCGGGTGACGGTAACGTTTCCACCGCCGTCGCCCGTCACCGTGACGACCCTGGTCACCGTGGCCGTGTTCCCCATCGGGTCGGTGACGCGCGCCTCGACCTCGTGGGTCCCCGGCGTGGCGAAGGCGACGGCGATGCGCTCGCCGGTCAGAATGGTCCCGCGGCCCAGATACCACCGGACCGAGTCGATACCGTTGTCGTCGGTCGAGTTCGCCGCGGAGAAGTTCACAGCCTCGCCGACGGTCGCGTTCGTCGGCCCCTCGACGGAGACGTTCGGCGCGGTCCCGTCGTAGCGGAAGGTCCGCTGGCGGCCGAACCTGTTCTCGTTGCCGTTGCGGTCGACGGCACGCATCAGAAGCAGGGAGTAGCGGCCCTCGACCGGGAACGTGTACCGGCGGGTGTAGGTCGCCGTCGTTCCGACCCGCTCGGTGAACCCCGAGGCGTTGAGCGTGTCGAGTTCCGCGCCGCCGACGGAGATAGTCAGCTCGTCGACTGGTTCGTGCATCTCGACGACGATCTCGGCCGTCGAGTTGCTGACCCGCCGGACCTCGAAGGACTTGTACTTCGGAACGACCGAGTCCATCCCCGTCGCGGTCACGTCCTCGTCCGGGAGTTCGTTGCCCGCCTCGTCGGTGATACTGGCCGTGTTGCTCAGGCTGACCGTGACGTTGTCCACGTCGACCTTCCGTTCGAGCAGCAGCGAGACGCGCGCACCGGTCCTGTTCGCGCCGGACGCGTTGACCGACGCGACGCTCACGTTCGCGACTCGTCCGGCGGTCAGCGCGAAGTCGCCGGCGTCGATGGTCCCCGTATCGAGCGTCCCGTTGTCGTACAGATAGACGTCGATAGTGGTCGCGTTCCCCCGGGTGGCGTTGCCCCACTCGGGCGGGTCCTCGTCGGCGGCGGCCGCGGGTCCCGCGACCACCCCGGCCAACAGCGCCAGCGCGAGGGCCGCGACGAGCACCGGGAGCCACCGAACGCCTCCGCCCGCCGGCGGTGCGGTCCGGGGATGGGGACCGAGAGAAGACATCGGCCCTCCCTACCCCGGCCTCAGACATGAATGGTCCCCCGTCATTACGAGACGTGATAATCGGCCGGGGCAACAACTGTGGTCCTCGGGGACGTTGGGCACGGTATGAAGGTCCACATCGCGGCCGAGGCGAGCCACGACGAGGCGTCGGCCATCGCGGCCGCCGTCGCCGAGCACACCGGCCGAACCGTGGAGGTGTTCGTCGGCGACGCCGAGACGCCGACGATCGTCCGCGAGGTGACGGCGGATGGTGACGGCGCGGATTCGACCACGGCCGCGGCCGTCGACGCGGACGACCTGGGACCGACCGAGCGCGAGGAGCGCCTCCGCGAGGAGATCGCAGACATCGAGCGTGGAGGACCCCAGAAGTACCGCGACCGCCTCGCCGACCAGGGCAAACTGTTCGTTCGGGACCGCCTGGAGCTGTGGTTCGGCGAGGACGGCCTCGACTTCGAGGACGGCCGCTTCGCCAACTTCGACCAGTGGCACCCGAGCGCGCCCGAGGGGTCCGACGACGACGGCGACCGACTGCCGGCGGACGGCCTCGTCACGGGCGCGGGGACGTTCGAGGGACGTGAGGTCCACGTCGCTGCCAACGACTTCACGGTCAAGGCCGGGTCGATCGCCAGCCGCGGCGTGGAGAAGTTCCTCCGGCTCCAGCAACGCGCGCTGAAGAGCGGCCGGCCGCTGCTCTATCTGGTGGACTCCTCGGGCGGGCGAATAGACGAGCAACGGGGCTTTTTCGCCAATCGCGAGGGCATCGGGAAGTTCTACTACAACCACTCGCTGCTCTCGGGCGCAGTGCCACAGATCTGCGTGCTCTACGGCCCCTGCATCGCCGGCGCGGCATACACGCCGGTGTTCGCGGACTTCACCGTCATGGTCCGGGGGATGAGCGCGCTCGCCATCGCCTCGCCGCGGATGGTCGAGATGGTCACCGGCGAGGACATCGACCTCGAAACGCTCGGCGGACCCGACCTGCACGCCCGGCACTCCGGGAGCGCCGACCTCGTCGCCGACGACGAGGAGCACGCCCGGGACCTCGTCGCGCAACTCATCACCTACCTCCCCGATAGCGCCGACGAGAAGCCCCCGCGGACGGAGGGAGTCGCGCCCGCCGCCGACCCCGCGGGCCTCGACGCCGTCATCCCCTCGGAGCCGAACAAGGGCTACGACATGCACCGGGTCATCGAGCGCCTGGTGGACGCCGACTCGTTCTTCGAGCTCCAGGCGCAGTACGGCCCGGAGATTCTGACCGGGTTCGCCCGCGTCGACGGCCGCCCGGTCGGCGTCGTCGCGAACCAGCCGAGCCAGCGCGCCGGAGCCATCTTCCCGGACTCGGCCCGCAAGGCCGCCGGCTTCGTCTGGACCTGCGACGCCTACGACATCCCCCTGCTGTACCTCTGTGACACGCCGGGGTTCATGGCCGGCTCCTCGGTCGAGAAGGAGGGCATCCTCGAGGCCGGCAAGCGCATGATATACGCCACCTCGCAGGCCACCGTGCCGAAGCAGTGCGTCGTCGTCCGCAAGGCCTACGGCGCAGGTATCTACGCCATGTCGGGCCCGGCGTACGACCCCGAGGCGACCCTCGCGCTTCCGGGCAGCGAAATCGCCATCATGGGGCCAGAGGCCGCCATCAACGCGGTGTACGCAAACAAGCTCGATGCCATCGACGACCCGGAGGAACGGGCCGAGCGCGAGCGAGAGCTCCGGGAGGCCTACCGGGAAGACATCGACGTCCACCGCATGGCAAGCGAGGTAGTGGTCGACGAAATCGTCCCGCCGAGCGACCTGCGCGCCGAACTCGCCGCGCGGTTCGACCTCTACGAGGACGTCGAGAAGGACCGTCCCGACAAGAAACACGGCACGATACTCTGAGAGCCGAGCGGCCCGAGACGCGCGGAGTAGACAGCGACTACCCGGATATTTTCGCCACGTAGTGACTCATTATTTAATATCCCGTCCGCAGACTCTCGTCGTAGACCACGTGGGGGCGTGGTCAGGGTGAACCGTGTTCGAAACCGACCGAACGGCTCCGACAGGGGCCATCGAGCGGTGGTGTAGCGTCCTGCTCGGCGAGCTCGCCGCCGTCGAGCGAGAACTGTGGCTGGTGCTCGCGGCGACGCTGGCCGTCGACGTGTGGCTGACGCACGTCGGCCTCCAGCACGGCTTCCACGAGGCGAACCCGGTGATGCGCGTCGCGATCGAGTCGTTCGGCATCGCCGTCCTCGCGCTGACGAAGGTCGCCGTGCTGGCCGTTGGCGGGCTGGTCCGGCGGGCGCTGAGCGACCCGGGCGGCGTCGTCGTTCCGCTCGGACTCGCGCTCCCGTCCGTCGGGGCCGTGCTGGTCAACGCGACCCTGTTAGCGGCGGCCTAGCCGAACCTCAGTCCTCGGTCGGTTCGCGCTCGACGAGCGCGGTCCGCTCGAACGTACAGACGAGCGTGTCGTCCTGCTTGTACGCGTCGACCTGCATGGTGACGACGCCGCGCTCCTCGTCGCTGGTCAGGCGCTTCTCGAGGACCGTCGTCTCGGCGCGAATCGTGTCGCCGTGGACGACGGGCGCGGGGTGTTCGACGGCGTCGTAGGAGAGGTTCGCGACGATAGTGCCGTCCGTGGTGTCGGGGATAGTGAGTCCCACCGCGAGCGACATCGTGTAGAGCCCGTTGACCAGGCGCTCGCCGAACTGCGTCTCGGCGGCGAACTCCGCGTCGAGGTGGAGCGGCTGCTGGTTCATCGTCAGGTCGCAGAAGCGCTGGTTGTCGCTCTCGCTGACCGTCCGGCGCTTCTCGTGGACGATGGTCTCGCCCTCCGTGAAGTCCTCGTAGTGCTTGCCGGCCATACGTGGAGGCTGGGCCGGCCGGGGCTTAGCCGTGGGGGACCGATCCGCACGCCATCATTTACCACGGGGGCGAGCGTAACGTGGGTATGCCTCGGAGAAGCGTGCTGTTCTCCCCCGGCGACGACGCGGCGAAGCTGCGGAAGGCGCTCGAAAGCGACGCCGACGTGGTCGTCTACGACCTCGAAGACGCCGTGGCACCCGACGCGAAGCCGGCGGCCCGGCGAACCGTCCGTGACGTACTCGACGACGTGTTGCCGGCCGACCGCGAGGTGTGCGTCCGCGTCAATCCGGTCGGTTCGGGGGCCGCCGCCGACCTCGACGTCGTCCTCAGCGGCCCGTCGCCAGACAGCGTGATGCTCCCGAAGGCGAGCGCGGCGGCGGACGTGCGGAAACTTCGGTCGATGCTCCGCGCCCGCGGCGCGGACCGGCCCGTGCTGGCGCTCGTCGAGTCCGCGGCCGGCGTCCTCCACGCGGAGGGAATCGCGGCGGTCGACGCGACGGACGCGCTCGTGTTCGGTGCGGAGGACCTGGCGGGCGACATCGGCGCGACCCGGACGGCCGGTGGCTCGGAGGTCGCTCACGCCCGCCAGCACGTGGTCCTCGCGGCGCGCGCGGCCGGCGTCACGCCCATCGACACGCCGTACCTCGACTTCTCCGACGCGGACGGGCTCCGCGACGAGACGCGCGCCGCGATCGGACTGGGCTACGACGGCAAACTGGCGATCCACCCCGCGCAGGTCCCGGTCATCAACGAGGCGTACGCGCCGGACGCCGACGCGGTCGCGTGGGCCAAGCGAGTCATGGACGCACGCGACGACGCCGACGGCGGCGTGTTCGTCGTCGACGGCGAGATGGTCGACGCACCGCTGGTGAAGCAGGCCGAGCGGATTCTGGCGCGGGCCGGCGTCGACCGCGAGTGAGGTGAGGTGCCGTCGAAGGTATCGTGAACGCCACCCATTTCCATGGACGGCGGTACGCTTTTCCCACTCCTGGCAGTCACGTACGGTATGTCATCCGAGGTAAACCCGTTCGAGAGCCTCCAGGAGCAGATCGACGACGCGGCGGACTACCTCGAATACTCGACTGACGTGCTGGAGCGCCTGAAACACCCCGAGCGGGTGCTCGAAACGAACCTCTCGGTGAAGATGGACGACGGCTCGCTCGAAGTGTTCCGGGCCTACCGCTCGCAGTTCAACGGCGACCGCGGTCCCTACAAGGGCGGTATCCGCTACCACCCGCAGGTCTCTCGCGACGAGGTCAAGGCCCTCTCCGGTTGGATGGTGTACAAGTGCGCCGCCGTCAACATCCCCTACGGCGGCGGCAAGGGCGGCATCGAGATCGACCCGCGCGAGTACTCCGCAGACGAGATGGAGCGCATCACACGGTCGTTCGCCAAGGAACTCCGCCCCATCATCGGCGAGGACCGCGACATCCCCGCGCCCGACGTGAACACCGGCCAGCGGGAGATGAACTGGATCAAGGACACCTTCGAGACGCTGGAGAACACGACCGAACCCGGCGTCATCACCGGCAAGGCCCCGGAGTCCGGCGGCAGCGCGGGCCGCGTCGAGGCGACGGGTCGCTCGGTGATGCTCACCGCGCGCGAGGCGTTCGACTACCTCGGGAAGGACATCGAGGACGCGACCGTCGCCGTCCAGGGCTACGGCAACGCCGGGTCCGTCGCGGCGAAACTCATCGAGGACCTCGGCGCGAACATCGTCGCGGCCTCGGACTCCTCGGGCGCGGTGTACAACCCCGACGGGTTCGACGCTCGCGAGGCGAAAGACCACAAGCGCGAGACGGGGTCGCTGTCGGGCTACGACGGCGCGACGGAGGAGCTGAGCAACGAGGACCTGCTGACGATGGACGTGGACCTGCTCGTGCCGGCGGCGCTCGAAAACGCCATCGACGGCGACCTCGCAGCGGACGTACAGGCGGACATCATCGTCGAGGCGGCGAACGGCCCGCTGACGCCGAACGCCGACGACGTACTGACGGAGCGCGACGTGGCGGTGTTCCCGGACATCCTCGCCAACGCCGGCGGCGTCACGGTGTCGTACTTCGAGTGGGTCCAGAACCGCCAGCGGTTCTACTGGTCCGAGGAGCGCGTCAACGACGAACTGGAGACGATCATCACCAACGCCTTCGACGACCTGGTCGAGTCCTACGAGAACACCGGCGCGCCGAACTTCCGGACGGCGATGTACGTCGTCGCCATTCGCCGGGTCGTCTCCGCCGCCGAGGAAGGCGGTATCTGGCCCTGACCGGGTGACGTCTCCGCGCGCTGGGCGTTCGAACGAGACCGCCGCGACCGCGGGTGTTTTGCCGGCACTCTCCCTAGGAAGCGTATGGATACCTACGAGCGGCAGGTCCGCGTCGCCGCCCCCCTCTCGGAGGTCTGGGACTTCCACGCGACGGGCGAGGGGCTCGCCGCGCTGACGCCCGACTGGCTGAACATCCGCATCGAGGAGCAGCGCGGCCCGGACGGCGAGCCCGACCCGGACGAACTGACCGCCGGGTCAGTCGTCGTCTCCTCCATCAGGCCGTTCGGCGTCGGGCCGCGACAGCGCTGGGTCTCGGACATCGTCGAGCGCCGGGAGGGAGACGGCGAGGCGATGTTCCGCGACGAGATGCGCGAGGGGCCGTTCCCTCACTGGGTCCACACCCACTCGTTCCGTGCCGACGGCGACGACGGGACTATCGTCCGCGACCGCGTCGAGTACGAACTCCCCGGCGGGCCGCTGGGCCGGGCCGTCGGCCCGCTCGGCCTGCTGGGATTCGAACCGATGTTCCGCTACCGGCACCGGAAGACCAAGGAACTGCTGGAGTAGGCGTCGAGAATCGCTGGTCCGACAGTGCGGTTCGGGCCGGCCGCGACCGCTGCCCCCGACTATGGTCTCCGGTGGCTCTTTACCTCCGTGTCCGATACTGCCCCCAATGACCGAGGGACGGGACGCCGACGAGCGGCTAGTCGGACCGAATCCGACGCGCGGCCACCGCGGGGACCGCGGACGCGGCGACGGAGCGCGGTGGGCGTGAGCGAACCGCGCGTCGACCCGCGGCTCGCGCTCGCCGTCGCCGTGCTGGCGGTCAGCACCAGCGCCATCCTCGTGCGCTGGAGCGACGCGGCGGCGTCCGTCGCCGCGTTCTACCGGGTGCTACTGACGACTGTCCTCCTGGCCCCGCTCGCGCTCGGCCGCCACCGCTCGGCGTTCGCCGACCTCTCCCGGCGGGACGTGCTGGCCGCGGGGGCGACGGGCGTCGCGCTCGCGGTCCACTTCGCGGCGTGGTTCGAGAGCCTCGCGTGGACGAGCGTCGCGGCGTCGGTGACGCTGGTCCAGTGCCAGCCGCTGTTCGTCGCCGTCGGCGCGTGGGCGTTCCTCGACGAGCGCGTGACGAGGGGGACGACGGCGGGCATCCTCGTCGCCGTCGGCGGCATCGTCGTGATGTCCGTCGGCGAACTTCTCGGCGGCGGCGCGGTCGGCCCGCGTCCCCTGTACGGCAACGCGCTGGCGCTCGTCGGCGGCGTGATGGCCGCCGGCTACGTGCTGGCCGGTCGCTCGCTCCGTCAGCGGTTCCCGCTTATCCCGTACGTCACCGTCGTCTACGCAGTCTCCGCGGCGTGTCTGCTCGCGTTCGTCGTCGCGTCGGGCCACCCCGTGACCGGCTACCCGCCCCGCGAGTGGGCGCTCTTTCTCGCGATGGCCGTCGGGCCCGGCGTGCTCGGGCACACGATACTCAACTGGGCGCTGGCCCACGTCGAGTCGAGCATGGTCAGCGTCTCGCTGCTGGGCGAACCGGTCGGGAGCGCGCTGCTGGCGTTGCTGTTGCTCGCGGAGATTCCGGGCTGGTCGACGCTGACCGGCGGGGTCGTCGTCCTCGCCGGCATCGGCGTCGTCGCGCGGAGTCGGTCGGTCGAAGCGGCGTCGCCGGACTGAGCCTCCGAAACGGACGGCTACCGGGCCCGCTTCTCGACCGCGCCGCGAATCGCGGCCGCGTCGAAGTCGTGGTCGGGCCGGAGGTTCACGAAGTCCAGGAACTCCTCGGCGGCCAGCAGTTCCGCGGGGTCGTAGTGGCGCGCGGCGGCCGCGACGGCGACCGGCGCGCCGACGAGCGGTTCCAGCGCCCCGAGCGCACAGGCGAGGTCGTACGCCCGCGCGTCGGCGATAGCGCCCTCGCGGACGCTGGTCGCGTCGATGAAGTACAGGTCGCCGTCCGCGACGAGGACGTTCTCACAGCGGAAGTCGCCGTGGGCGAGGCCGTCCTCGTGCATCCGGTGGAGGAAGTCGAACACCGCCGGCGCGTGGCACTCGACGGCCGCGGGCGGCAGGTCGTCCAGCGTCTCGAACTCCCGCAGGTAGCCCAGCACGAGCACGCCCAGCCCCTCGTACTCGAAGGCCTCGATGGGTTCCGGGGCGTTGACGCCGATCTCGCGCATCCGCCGAGTCGCCGCCAGTTCGTGGGTCGCCATCTCGTGGGGCGTGTCGAAGTGCTCGAAGAAGCCCTCGGTTCCCGAGGAGAACGCGCCGATGTTCCGGCCGGCGGTCAGCAGCGAGTGGACCAGCGAGTTCTGCTGGGATATCACCTTCACGAACCACCGGTCGTTGACGACCATCGGCGTCGAGAGCCAGTTGTTGGCCTCCAGAAACGTCACGCGGGCGGCGGGCTGGTCGTACCGGTCGACGACTGCCAGCGCTACGCCCTCGAGCTGGTCCCACGGGACCGTCCCGCGCAGCAGTCGCCGGAACGCCATTCACCAGAGGGACGGCGCGGACGGGCAAATGGCTTGCGCCCGCCCCCATGGTATTTGTTCGCACAGCCCCAACGCGGGACATGGAGTTCGCCATCCCGGACGAGCACCGGATGATCCGCGATTCGGTCCGCGAGTTCTGCGAGAACGAGATCCGGCCCGTCGCCCAGGAGATCGAGGACGAGCACCGCTTCCCGGCGGACATCTTCGACGAACTGGGCGACCTGGACGTGATGGGCGTCCCGATCAGCGAAGAATGGGGCGGGCTCGGCGGCGACACGCTGATGTACGCTCTCGTGGCCGAGGAACTCGGGCGCGTCTCCGGCAGCGTCGGCCTCTCGTACGTCGCCCACACCTCGCTCGGGAGCAAGCCAATCGAGCTGTTCGGGACTGACGCCCAGAAGGAGCGCTGGCTCCGGCCGCTGGCCACCGGCGAGCACCTCGGCGGCTGGGCGCTCACCGAACCGGGTAGCGGGAGCGACGCCAGCGACATGGAGACGACGGCCGAGCGCGACGGCGACGAGTACGTGCTGAACGGGACCAAGCAGTTCATCACGAACGCCTCCGTCGCCGGCTCGGTGCTCGTCAAGGCCGTCACCGACCCCGACGCGGGCTACGACGGTATCTCGACGTTCGTCGTCTCGCCCGAGGACGACGGCTGGGCGGTGACGACAGAGTGGGAGAAGATGGGGCTGAACGCCTCGCCGACCTGCGAACTGCAGTTCGACGACTGCCGGCTCCCGGCGGACCGCCTGCTAGGTGAGGAGGGCGACGGCTGGGAGCAGACGCTGAAGACGCTCGACGGCGGCCGCATCTCCATCGCGGCGCTCTCGACCGGGCTCGCACAGGGCGCGTTCGAGGCCGCGAAGTCCTACGCCACCGAGCGCGAGCAGTTCGACCGCCCCATCTCGAAGTTCGACGCGATACGCGACAAGCTCGTCGAGATGGACCGCAAGATCGAGCGCGCCCGGCTGTTGACCCACAAGGCCGCGACGATGTACGACGCCGGCGAGGACGTGACGCGCATGTCCTCGCTGGCGAAACTGGACGCCAGCGAGATCTGCCGCGAGGTCGCCGAGGACGCGGTCCAGGTGCTCGGCGGCTACGGCTACACGACGGACTTCGCGCCCCAGCGGTTCTACCGCGACGCCAAGCTCATGGAGATCGGCGAGGGGACCAGCGAAATTCAGCGGATGGTGCTCGGGCGCGAACTCGGGCTGTGAGCGGCGGCGGTCGGTCGATGACCGGTCACGCCGGGTATCGACGTCGAGCGACGGCCGGTCAGACCGCGTCGTCGACCGCGTGCTCGCTCCCGTTCGGGACGAGGGTGACCGGCACGTTCGCGTCGGCGACGACGGCGAACGCCGTGTCGCCCTCCCGGAGTCGCGCGAGCCAGCCCTTCGACGCGTGGCCCATGACGATGTGGGTGATGTCGACGTCCGCCGCCAGGTCGAGGAGTTCCCGTCCGATGCGGCTCCCGGGCCGCGTGCCGCTGTGGCTGACGTGTTCGAGCGCCACGGTCGCCACGACGTTCGCGTCGGCGACGCGCTCCCGGGTGGTGTCGCGGACGCGCTTGGCCTCGGCGTCCGCCGTCTCGGCGTCGACGAGGTGGACGACGTAGAGGTCCTGTTCGAGTCCCTTCGCCAGGGCCACCGCCACGTCGAGAACCGCGTCCTGAACGGTGTCTTCCGCGACGGCCACGAGGATCGTCATACGTCCGCACACGCCGCGAGTCGACAAAGAAGTTACTCTGCTAACAGGACGGGCCCTACTGCGTCGCCTTCAGATTGTGGACGGCGTCGATTCGCTCGACGACCTCGGCGGTCGGTTCGATGGCCGAGCGGATGGTCTCGGCGTCCTTGTAGGCCATCGGGGCCTCGTCGCGGACGCCCTCGACGACGGACTCGGAGTAGACGCCGTCCATCGCCGCGGCGAACTCGTCCATGTCGACCTCGCTGTGGGCCTGCCGGCGGCTCATCACGCGACCGGCCCCGTGGGGCGCGGTCTGGTGGTACTCGTCGTTGCCCCTCCCGCGCGCGAGGATGGACCCCTCGGCCATGTTGAACGGCACGAGCAGGCGCTGGTCCTCGCGGGCCGGCGTCGCCCCTTTGCGAACCGTCAGGTCGCGGAAATCGATGTAGTTGTGGATCGACTGAAAGCGCTCGACGGGGTCGACACCGAGCGCGTCGCAGACGGCGTCGCTCATCAGTTCGCGGTTCCAGCGGGCGTACTGCTGGGCGAACAGCATGTCGACGAGGTAGCCGTGGGCCTCCCGGCCCTCCAGCCAGTCGAGGTCGGTGTTCCGGTCCTCGTCGTCGCCGCCGTGAATCGCGTCCTGTACCTGCCCGAGCGCGTCGAAGGCCTCCTCTATCTCGGAGCCGTCGAGGTCGCTCCGCAGGCGCTCTTTTCGAATGAAGGACTCGCCCATGCCGCCGGTGACCCAGGCGTAGAGGTCCCGGGACTCGACGGTGTCGGGGTCGAACTTCAGGTACTCGACGTACTCCTCGGGGAGCTGGTCGCGGATGTCGCCGATGGTGCGGCGGTCCGTGGCCGTGGACTGCCAGTACTCCGCGACTGACTTGCCGAGGTAGCGAGAGCCGCTGTGGATCACGAGCCAGTAGTCGCCGGACTCGCGTCCGCGGCCGAACTCGACGAAGTGGTTCCCGCCGCCGAGCGTCCCCGCGCTCCTGATGACGTAGCCCATTCCCTGGCGCTGGTCGGCCAGCACGCGGTCACAGAGGGCCTCGAAGTAGTCGCCGTCGTAGCCGTCGAAGTCGAACTCCAGCGGGTCGATTCGCTGGCCGAACCGCTCGGCGTAGGCGTCGTCGAACCGCTCGAAGACGCGGTTCGCGCGCTCGAAGGGGAACTCCTCGACGAGGTGGACGGCGTCGTCGTAATCGTGGACCGACCGCCCCATCGGCACGGCCTCGCGGACGCGGCGCTCGCGCTCCTCGTCTTCGAGCGGCAGTTCGGGGCCGAGGTTCGTCGCCGCCATGCCACAGCCCACGTCGACGCCGACGATGTTCGGGACGACGCGGTCGCCGAGCGGCATCGTGAAGCCGATGGGCGCGCCGGCCCCCCAGTGCGTGTCCGGCATGATGCGGACCGGCTCGGTGAACGCCGGGTGGTCGATGAGCGTCTCGATCTGTTCCAGACACCCCGACTCGACCAGCGACTCGTCGTCGACCATCACTCGCGCCGTCGTGTGTTCACCCGTCAGTTCGAGTACCATCGTTGTCGTTGAGTAGTCGCATCCGCGGCTTGTACTTCACGGTGCCCCGTCACCGGCTGACATTCTATCACCGCGTCTCGGGACGGGTCGCGGTCGCCGACTCGCGGCCGACGTAAAAACCCCCAGCCGAACGGGTGTTCACACCCCGATCCGAGATTTTCCCTTCTCAGGCCCCGAGAGCGGTTTTCATTCCCTGGGAACGCGCTCCCGCTTATATGCTCCCTGCCCGCCCAGGTACACATGTGAGGTGACACAGATGTCCTATCAAGCGGCGAACCCCCTGGCAGACGAGTTCGAGCTAGAACTCGGCGGGGCGTGGACCGCGTACTGGTTGGCGTTCCTGCGTGTCGTGACCGGCTGGTGGTTCTTCCACGCAGGTGTGACGAAACTGATCGAGAACGGCCTGTCCTACGGGTACGGACCGGCCTACCTCCAGCAGATGACCGGGACGGCACTCGGTCCGCTCCCCGTCTGGATGGGCGCGAACCTCGGCTGGCTCATCGAGGCGATGGTCCCGCTCGGCGAGACGCTCATCGGCCTGGGCCTGATGGTCGGCGCGCTGGTCAGGCTGGCCTCCGTGTTCGGGGCCTTCTTCATGACCCTGTTCTGGGTCGGCAACGCGGGCTTCGGCCACGGCGTGGTCACCGGGGACCTCATGGGCCTGCTGCTGTTCGTGACCATGATCGTGCTGGCGACCGGCCGCTACTACGGCCTCGACGCCATCATCGAGAAGACCCGGTTCGTCCAGCGCCACCCGCGCCTGAAATACCTGCTCGGCTAACGAGGTGAGAAACAATGCAACAACACACCGACATCATCGACAAGGCGGCGATGGCACTCAGCGGCGGACTGATGCTGCTGGGCATCGTCGGCCTCGGCATCGTGGAAGTACTCGCGGGAGCGCCCTACGGCGCGGCCCCGGTGACCAACGACGCGGGCGAGATCATCGCGACCCCGATGGTCGACCCGACCATCCGGACGGGGCTCGTCATCGCCGGACTGGTCGTGCTCCTGATCTACGGCCTCTACCGGCTCGCGACGCCGGTCGAAGAGGTCGAAGCCACGACCGGTCACGAGACGATGGCCGACTGAGACACGTTCGCTGACGACCCCTGCTTTTGTCCCGCTTTCGCGCGCACCGACAGCGACGCCGCCGACGTGAGACGCCGTCTCGGTCGGCCCCGAGCGACGCGAGGCGGTCCCGGCCGGTCGCCCGAGAACGACACGCCAAAGGCGACCCGGCCCAGTCCACGGGTATGGGCACCCCGCTGGACTCCCGCGAGGAACAGGCCGCCGAAGTCGTCGACAGACTGCACGAGGAGTACCCCGACTCGACCATCTCGCTGACCTACAGCGACCGACTGGAACTGCTCGTCGCCGTCGTGCTCTCGGCCCAATGCACCGACGAGCGCGTCAACGAGGTCACCGCGGACCTCTTCGAGAAGTACCGGTCCGCCGCGGACTACGCGGCGGCGAGCGAGGAGCAACTGGCCGAGGACATCTACGGCATCACGTTCCACAACAACAAGGGCGGCTACCTGAAGGGCATCGGTGAAATCCTCGTCGAGGAGCACGACGGCGAAGTCCCGGACACGATGTCGGAACTGACCGACCTCCCCGGCGTCGGCCGCAAGACGGCGAACGTCGTCCTCCAGCACGGCCACGACATCGTCGAGGGCATCGTCGTCGACACGCACGTCCAGCGGCTGTCGCGCCGGCTCGGCCTGACCGAGGAAGAGCGCCCCGAGGCCATCGAGGACGACCTCCTCGACGTGGTCCCCGAAGAGGAGTGGCAGCAGTTCACCCACCTGCTCATCGACCACGGGCGGGCGGTCTGTGGCGCGCGCTCGGCCGACTGCGAGGCCTGCGTCCTCGCCGACATCTGCCCCTCCGAGAAGGGCGACAGCGAGGTCGACCTCGCCAGCGGCGAGGCGTGGTAGAACGGGCGATTCGAACCGGTGTCGGCCCGCCGACGCGCGACGCGCTCAGTCCTCGTCGTCGGCCCGAACGGTGAGTACCGGCACGTCGGACGTTCTGACGACTTTTTCCGCGATGCTCCCGAGCAGGTAGCGCTCGATGCCCGTCCGACCGTGGGTCCCCATGACGATGAGGTCGACGTCGTGTTCGGCGGCGTAGTCGAGGATGGCGGAGTGGGGGTCGCCGCCCGCGACCGCGGTGACGGTCTCGACGTCGCCGGCGGCGCTCGCGGCCTCCTCGACGATTCCGCTCGCACGCTCCGCAATCGCGTCGGCGACGTCGTGCTCCTCGCTCACCATGCCCGGTTCGATGGCGTCGTGCTCCGTGGCGATCATGCCGGTCGTCCCCTCGTCGTGGCCCTCGGCGGTCATGCCGATGTGGGGCGATGACGTGTCCACCACCGTCAGCACGTGGAGCGTCGCGTCGTAGGTCTCGGCGAGGTCCAGCGCGTGTTCGAGCGCCGCCGAAGCGCCGTCGCTGCCGTCGGTCGGGAAGAGGATGTCGTCGTACATCTGAACCACGGGTGAACAGTCTCCCTAGTGATACTTAAAGCGCCATACCGACCGAGCGGCGGCCGGTCAGGCCACGTAGCGGAGGCCGTACCTGACCACGCCGACGAGGTACGCCAGAATCCAGAAGACGACGTAGCCGAACACGCCGATGCGGAGCCGCGACCGCCAGTGGTCCATCGTCTCGCCGCCGATTTCGTCGAGCAGCACGTCCTCGTCGTAGTCGTGGTACAGGTCGTGCTGACGCTTGGCCCGGAAGATGCGGACGATGCCGGTCCCGCCGAACGCGAGCAGGGCGTAGGCCTGCAATCCGAGATACGCGTGGACGGCCGAGAGCCCGCCCAGTTGGTCCGGGAGGCGGGGAAGCATCCAGAACAGCATCGGGACGGTCGTCAGGACGAGCCCGGTGACGACGTACTTCAGGTGGTGGACGAGGACGCCCCACGTCACCGGTTCGGTCTCGATGATGTAGTACGCCCCGTAGAGAAAGCAGGGCAGGCTGAGCGTCACCGACAGTAACACGACCGTGGCCACGAGGCCGTCCGACACCATGGTCCGACCTAGGGACAGTGCTCGCTAAAGCGTGCCGAATGTCAGAAGCGGTAAGGCGACGGGGCACGTACACGCCGGCAATGGCCGACCCGGATTCGACGGCGTCGTCGGACGACGAGCGCGGGACCGCTCCCGAGGACGCGATCTCCGCCGAAACGGCCCCCGGTGAACCCACCAACGAGGAGGACAACGCGGACGCCGACCTCGACACCGAGGAACTCCGGAGACAGGTCGAAGCGAAGTACGACTTCGACGACTTCGGCCCGGCGGACATGGCCGAGATGACCGCCGAGGAGTGGGACGTGGCCTTCGACGAGGAGACCTGGATCACGGGCGACGACCTGCTGGACCGGGTGGCCCGGGACCTCCGGTCGCGGGTCGCGAACCGCGACGTGTTCGCCCGCGTCGAGCGCCACCGCGACCCGCCGCGGGTGCTCGCGTACTCCGACGAGGGATACGCCATCGTCTATCCGGACGGCAGTCTCGAGGGCGAGGGGACCGTCATGCGGGACGTGAAGCCCACGGTGGCGCTGTGCTCGATGGACTCCTACGACGTGCCCGAAGACGTGCCCGACCGCCCGCTCCCCGAGCCAGAGGCGGTTCCGGAGGGCGGCGGCGAACTCGGCAACCGGATGCTCCAGGCCGTCGCGGGCGTGCAGTTGCTCGCCGGACTCGCACTGCTCGGGAGCGCCGTGCTCGCGGCGACCGGAGCCATCGGGAACGCCGGGACCAGTATCGCGCTCCTGGTCGTGGCCGGGGTGGCGTTCGTCGCCGTCTCGCTCGTCCTGTTTTTCACCGTCGCGAACGCGCGGCTCTCGGACACGTTCCGGGCCGAGGAGTACCGCGACAGGCTCCGGGCGATCGGGCTCGAAGACGGCGAGCGCCCCGACTTCGTTCCGGAGCTAGACCCCCAGAATACCGGGGAAGACACCGGCCGCGAGGACGCCGACGAAGCCGGTGGATGACGGTCCCTGCGGGCGGTATTCGGTGGGTTTATACAAACTCAGGCCTGACGGCCAAACGTATATGAACAGACGGGAGTTCGTCCGGACCGCGGGGGGGACCGCCACCGCTGCGGCGGCCCTCAGCGCCACCGGCTCCGCTGCCGCACAGGAGGGCGGCGGCGAGGGTGGCGAGACCGTCCCGGACTACGGCGGTTTCCTCGACCCGGTCGGAAACTTCAACGGCTCGACTGTCGACGCGACGGGACAGGACACGGCGACGGTCGAGGTCGGCGTCCAGGCCAACGGCGGCGCGTTCGGGTTCGGCCCGCCGGCGATTCACGTCGACAACGGCGCGACCGTCCAGTGGGAGTGGACCGGTAACGGCGGCGGCCACAACGTCGTCTCCGCGCCGGACGGCCCGCTCGACTCCGGCGGCGCCACTTCGAGCGCCGGCGTCAACTACGAGCACACCTTCGAGGAGGACGGCATCTACACGTACGTCTGCGTCCCCCACGAGGGACTCGGCATGAAGGGTGCCATCGTCGTCGGCGAGGAGTACCCGACACAGACCGTCGGCGGCGGCGGGCCGGTCGAGGTCGACCCACACCAGGCCGGCGTCCCGATCCAGCCCCACTTCGTCGGCTTCGGCGCCGGACTGGCGGTCATCATCCCGCTCATCTACACGTTCTTCCAGCTGAAGTACGGTGAGTCACCCCACACCAGCGGAGGGAACAACTGATGGCCTCGGAAGGCTCCACCTACGGCGATATCCACCGCTACGAGCCGCCGCGTGAGAGCACGGCGGCCGCCGTCGGCATCGTCCTGCTGACCGTCATCCAGGTCGTCCTCGTCGGCCTCTTTACGTACGGCATGATCGCCGGCTGGGCCTCCGGCATCGGGACGACGCTGACGGTACGGCTCATCGAGGCCAACATGTTCCTCGGCGGTGTGCTGACCGCGATCTTCATCGACTTGTCGTTCATCATGTTACTGTATCGCAAGGAGTTCCTCCCCGACGTGATGATCGTCAAGAAGCGCCGTCGCAAGTGGGAGGACCTCTACGTCCGACAGGAAGACGTCGACGGCGAGACGATGGCGGACGGAGAGCAGTTCGTCGAGACGTTCAAACGTGCCGTGTATCCATACTACAAGAAATAATATGCCACTTGACGAAGACAAATATCCGGCCGAGACAGGCCGGCGACGGTTCGTAAAGGGCGTCGTCGGGAGCGCCGCGCTTTCCAGCGTCGGCGTCGGCGGCGCCGCAGCCGTCGACGCAACGACAGACGCAGCGGGCGAAGGCGGCGGGACGACGCAGTTCGTCGCCGTCGAGAACATCGACGGTCCCGCACCGCGCGGGATGCCGATCATCCCCATCGAGATCAACGGGGGGGAACTCCAGGGCATCTGGCCCGAATACGACCCCGAGGCCGGGGTCGCGGTCGCCCGCGACTTCGGCGGCAGCGGAATCGACTACTCCTCGGCCTGGTTCCAGTACTGCGGGATGCAGACCGCACAGGGCATCTACCCGCAGGCCGAACAGGATAACCTCTTCCGGAGTAGCAGCGGGTCCTACGCCTGGCAGGGCGAGGTCGAGGACGGCACACCGCTGACGGTCGACATGTTCGACGACTACCGGGAGTGGGGCAACGGCATCGGGAACGCCGGAATCGGGAAGCCTGCGAGCGCGAACTGGCGCTCCGACGGCGACGTCAAGACCATCCCGGTCCAACTCATCCGCTCCGTCGAGGTCGAGAAGATGGCCAACGGCGAGGGCAAGTACAGCAGCCTTCCCAGCAGCATCCAGAGCTTCATCGCCGAGGCGACGGCAGAAGGATTCATCGCCTGGATGAACAAGTGCACGCACTTCTGTTGCGTCCCCGGGTTCAAGACCCAGGAGGGGAGCGCCAACTTCGGCGCGGCCAACGACATTTACTGTCAGTGCCACCAGTCGGTGTACGACCCGTTCAGCCCGGTCCAGAAACAGTTCGTGGCACTGCCACGCCCCCCACAGACGGAGTAACACATGAGTCTCGAACGCAAAGACGAACACGACCACAAAGGCTGGATGGAATCGCGCGACCTGACGCCGATCGAATCGGTGTACCTGACCGTGCTCGTCTGGCTCGACAAGCGCCTGCGCGTGGTTGACTATCTGGAGATCCTCGAGGACCTCTACTACAAGGTCAACATGCAGATGCCGAAGAGCCACACGGAGCAGTACAACCTCGACAACAAGTTCTGGTACTGGTACCCGCTGTACGCGCTGGGGTCGTTCTCGACGATCGCGTACGTCGTCGCGGCGATCTCCGGCGCGCTGCTCGGGTTCTACTACGCGCCCGCGGCGGCCGCGGCGGACGGCACGCCGACCATCGCCTACGACTCGGTGATGCTCATCATGGGCCAGCTCAACCTCGGGTACTTCCTGCGGTCGGTCCACCGCTGGGCCGCCCAGATCATGGTCGCGGCCGTGTTCCTGCACATGCTCCGCGTGTACTTCACCGGGGCGTACAAGGAACCCCGCGAGCTGAACTGGATCATCGGCATCGTGCTCATCTCGCTGACGCTGGTGTTCGGATACACCGGCTACCTGCTCCCGTGGAGCCAGCTCTCTTACTGGGCGGGCCAGATCGGCGTCGAGATGTCGCTGTCTATCCCGCTCATCGGCGAGTGGGTCGCCCAGCTACTGTTCGGCGGGTTCTCGCTGTCGCAGTCGACGCTGCAGCGGATGTACATCCTGCACGTGTTCTTCCTGCCGTTCATCACGACCGCCATCATCGCGGTCCACATCGGCATCGTCTGGATGCAGGGGATCGCGGAGCCACACTGATACCATGAGCGACAACACCACAGACGACGACGTTCGCACGGACGGTTCCGGAACCGGTATCGTCTCGCCGGACGACGAGACGCCCGCGTGGTCCGAACGCAAAGAGCGGACCCAGGGGCTCTCCCGGCTGACCTACGAGTACTTCGAACGCGCTCGCCGCGAGGACCAGGACCTTCGCCAGGAGTCGGACTACGTCGAACGCGACGTGCTCGGCTTCCCGGCCTGGCCACACGAGATGATGCGCAACATCGCGCTGACCTCGTTCTTCGTCGGGATGATACTGTTCGTCGCCGCGACGCTCCCGCCGGAGATGCCGAACCCGGCCAACTCCAGCGTGACGCCCGCCATCATCCTGCCGGACTGGTACCTCTACTGGTCCTTCGGCCTGCTCAAGCTCGGGCCGCTGAACCCCGACCTGAGCATCCTCGGCGGCACGAAGCTCATGGCCGACCGGACCTACGGCGTGCTCGCGAACGTGGTGGTCGTCGGCTTCGTCGCCATCGTGCCGTTCCTGAACAAGGGGTCGGCGCGCCGTCCCGTCGAGCAGCCCTTCTGGGCGGCCGTCGGGATGTCCGGCGTCATCTTCAGTTTCACCATCGCCGCGCTGTCCATCAAGAACCTCGTCCCGATGGACTCGCACCTGCTGTTCGACCTGACGTTCCTCGTCCCAATCGTCAGTGCGACCATCACCTACGCGGTGCTCAAGACGATGCGCGAGGGCTACATGTTCGACCTCAACCGCCGGTACTACCGGCTCCGACCGCCGAAGTAACGCGGACGCTTTTTTTCCGCCGTTCGACCGCGCCGTCTCGCCGCAGTAAAGTAGCTCCCGTCCCTAGTCACGGTGATGACAGACGACCAGTCGGCGGGCCAGGGGGGCAAGCGACGCGACGTCGTCGTCCCGCTGCGGGTCTACAAGACGGTCACCGTGTTCTCGACGCTGTTCGCCGTCTGTAGCGTCGTGGCCGGCTTCATCCTCGTCGACGTGGCGACACAGCGCGCGTCCGCCCCGGCGTCGGAGATCGACGTGCCGATCGCCATCGCCGGCATCGGCGCGATTCTCGCGGGGACGGTGGTCTACGCCTTCTCGACGCGCTTCCGTACCGAGGAAATGGGAAAGTCTAAAGACGACGCTGACAAACCTTCAGATAATGGCTGACGAGTTCATGAAGGGGTTCGCGTGCCTCATGGTCGGCGGGCTCGGATGGATGACCATCGGCGGCTGGTATCGGACCCCGAGTTTCGAGGGGGCACAGATCACTGGCGAAGTGACCATCGAGAATCCCACGCTGTACGACCAGATCGGCCTGTTCATGGGCGAGGCGTTCTTCTGGTTCGCCATCTTCGGCGCACTGACGTTCTGGGTCCTGCTCCCCCTCGTCAGCGAGTTCCGGACGTACCTCGACGAGCGGTCGGCCTGAACGCAGGCCTCCTTCTCTCTCGGTTCGAACGACCGTCAGCTAGTCGCACGGTCGCGCTGTGCAGTCTGGTCTTCTTCGCGCACCGGAATCCCCCGAGACCGGAGCGCAGTTTCGAGTTTCGCCGTCGAGACGCCGCTGTAGTCGGCCGCCTGTTCGAGCGAGAGTGTCCGGCCGCGATACAACGTCAGCGCCGTCGTGAGGGACCTGTATGACATCGTTCTCTACAGCGACACCAACACGTTAGTGGTATTAAACTATTTCGGCCATTAGGACATCATAGCTCGCCCTAAATCGTGAATAAGAATACGTTTGTCCCACAAACTCCAGTATATATTTAGATGATTGAATGTAGGTTCGTCGTCACCACACATGGACTGGGAGCGACTGTCCGGAGGGCACGGATACGAGTGAGAACGTTGGAAGAATAGACGCTAGAAGCGTGATAACGGCCGTTGACAGAGAGGCAGTGAAAAGAAGACCGTCGTCAGATGATAGCGCTCCAGGGGCCTTTGATGACCCAGAACAGGCTCTGGTAGCCCGCGTACATGAACACGACCAGCGCGGCCACGATTGCGCCCTTCGGTCGTTCGAGGGGGATGTCACGGCGCGCTTCGACCTTCCGAGACTCGAACTCGAAGAAGTCGGTGATGACGGCCCCGAGGACAAGCACCGAGAGGACGATGCCGGCGTGCTGGTGGAGCGTCGTGTAGTAAAACGACAGCAGGACAAGCGCGACGTTCGACGCCACGTGGAGCGGAGAGCGGCTGATCGCCTCCGCGCCGCCGTCGTCGTACTGTGTCGTGTGCCGTCGGTGGGCGAGTGCCCGGGTGACGAAGTTGGCAACCACCAACACGAGGATGACGTATTCGACGAGGTACGTGCCACCGGGAGCGGTGCTCCCAAGGACGGTATCCAGTGGCCCGAAGAGGGTTACGGATGGCTGCATATCTCATGCTCTGTCCGAAGCCCATTAGTGTCTTTCCAATCTCCGGCGGCGTCACCCGAACCTGGACCGACTCTGTGCCACGACGGCGACGCGGACCGGGGGCGCGGTCGAGATAGCGACCCCCTCGTCGCAGGCGACAATCCGCGACGGTCGGTCGTCGAGCAGCAACTCGACAGTCGCCTCGTCGCGGGCGACCGTCACGCCGATGTCGTCGATCGGGAGGACCCAGTGGTCGGGATCGGTGGCGAACGGGGCGATAGGCGCGACGACGGCCTGCGCCGCCGGTGCCAGGATCGGTCCGCCGACGCGGTGAGCGTAGCCCGGCGAGCCGGCCGCCGTCGCGACGACGACGCCGTCGGCGCGGAACTGTCCGATGTGGTCGGCCGCCGAATCGATAGCGAACTCGGAGATGCGGGCGGCGTCGGCCGTGACGAGCGTGACGTCCCAGAACGCCCGGTCGACGGCCCCGTCGGGCGCTTCGACGGCCAGCACCGGGTGCGATTCGACCCTGGCCTCGCCGAGCGAGGCGAGGGCGTCGGCGACGGCCCCTCGGGGAACGGAGCGGACGCCGCGTCCGGCATCGACCGGAACCACGAGCGGGTCCGCCTCGGCCCGGGCGACGGCCGTCATCGCGGCCTCGCCGACGGCGACGACGCGGTCGGTCGTCGGCACCGTCTCGTCGCCGGTCTCGACCGCGACGCCGGCGTTCTGCAGGCGGTCAGCGACGGCGTCGTCGCCGACCACGCCCACGGTGTGTTCCATCACTGGAAAGTCCGAGCCGTCGGGGAAAAATCTGCCGCACCGCCGCCGTCCGCGCCGCGCTCGGCCGCATCGGGTACCCGATCAGATGCCGAGCCGGCGGCGGGCGTACTCCGCGATGATCGGCACGTCTGAGAGATGCGCCAGTTTCGCGATGGCGCGCCGGTCGCCGCTGTTGATCTGCGTGAGCGTGTCGTCGTCGGTCTTTCGAAGGTCGGCCATCAGCTGGTCGTAGCGCTCGTTGGGCGCGAGATACAGCAACTCGGTCATCATCAGCCGGGAGCTGTGTTTCGGGGCCACGTCGCTGTGCCACAGCTGGTCGTAGACCGACAGCGTCTCGGCCGAGGTGTCCGGTTCGTCGGGCGTCAGCGCCGCGTCGACCGTGGCGGCGGCGGCGCGGGCCGACTTCATCCCCTTGTGAATCCCCTCGCCCCACAGCGGGTCGATCGTCGGAACGGTGTCGCCGATGGCCATGAAATTGTCCGTGCTCATCGACTTCGGCGGCTGGATGTGCGCCGAGCCGCGGTGTTGCTCGCCCTCGATGCGCTCCGCGCCGTCGAATCGGGGGTCGGAGTCGAGCCAGTACTCGAGGTAGTCGTCGATGCCCATCCCGTCTTTCGCGTACTTGTGGTGCGAGCTGTTCTGGATGTAACAGAGCCCGACCTTGGCCGTGTCCCCACCGGTGTGGAATATCCAGGAGTAGCCCCCGGGGGCGAGGTCGTGGTCCAGGCGCAGCATCATCGCGTCCCGGAGGTCGGCGTAGCCGTCGTGGTTCACGTCGACGCCCTCGAACTCGTACTCGACGCCGATGGCCTGGTGGTCGCGCTGGAGGTCGCAGACGTCGAGCTTCTTGGCCAGCGGCGCGGCGGGCCCGGTGGCGTCGATGACGATGTCGGCGTACACCTCCTCGTCGCCGTCGTAGCGGACGCCGGCGATCTCGCCGTTCTCCATGATGGGCGCGGAGACGCGGGAGTCGAAGCGGTAGGTCGCGCCGTGGTCGCGCCCCTCGGCGACCAGCCAGCGCTTGAAGTCGGCGAACTCGAGGACCGCGCCGGTCTGCTTGCGGACGTAGTGGTCGTTCGGGGACTCGAGGACGACGTCGTCCGTGTAGTGCATCACGACTTCGTCGGGGATGCTGAAGGAGGTCATCGCCGACATGAACGTCCCGGCGGTCGACTTGTTGCTCTGACGCGGGAACCCGTCCTCGGTCTCGGTCTCGAGGACGAGCACGTCGTAGTCTCGCTCCGCCAGATCACGGGCACACTGGGCTCCCGCGGGCCCGGCCCCGGCTATCACCACGTCAAAGCGCTCGCGCATGGTTGTGGGTGATTCCTGTTCGTAATCAGTCTTTCCGAATAGGGTGACGCCAGTCTCGAAAGGGTAAAGGCGGCCCCCGCCACACCACCGGAACACCCGGGGCACACACGATGGTTCTCAAGACAGGCGCTGGCGCGCTCGCGGACAGGCGGCGACTTCCCACGGCGCTACGGGCGGTGCTGGGATACTACGCGGACACCGGCGTCTTCGACTACGCCAGTCTCTCCCTGAAGTCGGAGATCGACGACCGCACGGAACAGATGGTCGACGACGTGACCGCCCGCGTCGAGGACGCGCTCGAAGCCGAGTTCGGTCGCCCGGTCGACTTTTCCTACGACACGAAGCTCATTCTGCCCGCCCAGCTGACGCTGGGCTACGTCTACCGGAACGCCCGCCGGCAGGCTCCCGGCGACCCCGTCATCGACGCCATCGCCGACGGCGTCCCGGCGGTCGACGAGACGGCGCTCGAACAGGGGCCCGCGCAGGACCTCGCGCCCCGCGAGATGGTCGTCCGGGCCGAGCAGATGACGCGCCTGTCCATCGAGGCGCTGCTCGACGGCGACATGCGCGACGCGATCAACGACGAGGAGTTCGAGGATTTCGAGGTGGACTTCGAGGCACGCGAGGGCGACCACCGGGAGTCCTCGAAGCGACACGGCGAGCGAAGCGAACCGTGGAGCGCGAGTGCGGTCGACCGACGGCGCGTCGCCGAGGTCGCACAGGACGCCCTGCAGTCGCACCTCGACGGCCTGCTCGACGACATGCCGCCGGTCGTCGAGGAGGCCTACCAGTGGGCCGTCGACTACAGCGAGGCACACCAGGCCCGCGACGAGCACTTCCGGGACCTGATGACCGCGGCCGAAGACGGCGACGAGGACGCGCTCGACGCCATCCGCGATGAGTACAAGTTCGCGGCCTACGACGAGGAGCCCGCGACCTTCACCGAGCGGGAGAAAGAGCTCCCCTACAGCAAGACGCAGTACGCCCGCGTCGGCGTCATCTACGACGGGATGCTCGACCTGTACCGGCTCGCCGGACTGGACATCGACCGGGAGTTCGCGAAAGCCATCGTGCTCGCCATCATCGGCGCGCAGGTCTGGCTCGACGACGTTGACGACTACGACGACGACCGTCGGGAGGGACAACTGACGCCGGTCACCGCCGAGTACCTGCTCGCGCCGGACGACGAGGCCGCCTACCGCCGCGTCGTCGACGTGACCGAGCAGTACCTCGACCTGGCCAAGACCTACGCGACCGAGGCCGACTCGCCGCTGACCGGCGTCGCCGTCGAGTACATCTACCGCTCGGGCGAGCCGGGCGTGTTGCCGGGGAACCCCCACAGCTGACCGGGAACGTGTCGGCCGACCGGCGACCGCGCCGTTTACCCGCCCCGGCGACTGCCCGAGAGCGATAGCGTTTACCTCCGGCCGAACCCAGCGAGACGTGAATGCTCCACTCGTGGACGGGACGGACCGCGGGCGTCGCCGTTCTCCTGGCCGTGCTGTTCGCGCTGGTGGTCGGGTTCGGCTCGCTCGGACCCGCTCCCGAACTCGGGGCGTACCCGGACGGGGAAGCGCTCGCGCAGGCGTACGACGCCCACGTCGGCGACGATATTCAGGTGACCGGGACCGTCGTCCGGACCGACCCCGTCGCCGTCGCCGTCGAGTACGACTATTACGCCGACGGCGACCGCCACACCGGCGTCCTCGAACTGACCGTCACGGCGGTCTCGACGGCCGTGACCGAGGGAGAATCACTACAGGTGTACGGCACGCTCCGGCCCGACCGGACCGTCGTCGCGGCGAACACCGTGGCCGTTCCGGCGGCGAACTTCGCCTCGATGTACGTCGTCTCCGCGCTCGCCGGACTGTGGACGCTCGCGCGACTCGTCTGTGGCTGGCGTATCGACTGGCGACGCGGCGCGCTGTGTCGCCGCGACGACCCGCTCACACCGGGCCGTGCGGCCCTCACCGCGGCCAGGGAGGTCCTCGACTGATGCCCGACCTGCTGTCGCACGCCTTCATCGCGTTCACGCTCTGTACGCTCCTCGCGCGCCGGTACGACTGGCTCACCAGCGAGTACGTCACCGTCGGTATGGCGGGGGCGTTCATCCCCGACATGGCGAAGGTCAAACTCGCCGTCGACGGGGCCGCGGTCGGGGCGGCCCTCGACCTCCCGTTCGACTGGTTCGGCATCCACACGCTCGGTGGCGCGGTCGTCTCGGTGCTGGTCGGCGTCGTCGCCGTGACGCGCGAGGACCGTCGGCGCGTGCTCGCGCTGCTCTCGCTCGGGGCCGCCAGCCACCTGCTCGCCGACGCCCTGCTGTTGAAAGCGTCGGGCCGCTCGTACCCGCTTCTCTGGCCGCTGACGCAGTATCATCCGCCCACGCCCGGCCTGTACCTGAGTACGGACCGCTGGGTCGCGCTCGCGACCGGGGCCGTCGCGGCGGCGACGTGGCTGGCGGTGCGGTGGCGAGCGTCCGCGGACTCCTGACCGTCAGCGAATCCCGAGCGCGCGCTCGAACACCCGCTGTGCCCGCTCGTAGGCCGCGTCCCGGTCGACGACGGGACTCGGATAGTCCGGGGCCAGCCGCTCGCGCTCCGCCTCGGCGAGCGTCGGCCAGTCGACGACTTTCTCGGGCGGGACGCCGCGGAGTTCGGGCACGTAGGCCGTGACGTAGTCCGCGCCGGCGTCGTACTTGTGCAGTTGCGCGACGGGGTCGAAGATGCGGACAGCGACCGAGTCGGTCCCGGTGGACGCGATCCACTGCCAGTTCCCGGCGTTGTTCGCCGGGTCGTAATCGAGCAGTTTCTCGCGGAAGTGCCGTTCCCCGATCCGCCAGTCGACCAGCAGGTGCTTGGTCAGAAACGACGCGACGTTCTGGCGCGGCCGATTGTGGACGTAGCCCTCGCGGTCGAGCTGGCGCATCCCGGCGTCGACGAGCGGATAGCCCGTCTCGCCGCGCTTCCAGGCCGCCACGTGGTCCGCGTCGTTCTCCCACTCGATGGGGTTCGAGAGCGCGTTGTAGTTCTCCGACGCAAGCGCCGGATTGCGGAACAGCAGATGGTAGTTCGCCTCGCGCCAGGAGAGTTCGTCGCGGTACTTCTGGACGTTTCGCGCTGCGTCCCCGCTCACCGACGCGTGGCGGTCCGACGCGTCCGCCCACACCTCGCGGATGCCGATCATCCCGGCCGCGAGGTACGGTGACAACCGCGAGACAGCGTTCGCGGGGCGGTCCACGGCGGCCGCCACGTCGTCGCGCGTGTCGCGATACGTCTCGATACCGTCGGCGAGGAAGTCGTCGTACCGTCGCCGGGCGGCCCGGTAGCCGGCGTCTGGCAGGTCGATGTCCGCCTCCGCGGGAGGGACGGTCGTCGGGTCGTCGAGGGCAACGAGCGAGTCGCCGTCGGGCCCGGCGACCGGCGACGGCTTCGCTCGCGCCCCCCAGTCGTCGTAGAATCGACCGTGGTTCTCGTACCGCTCGTCCAGCGTCGCGGGGTCGACCAGCACGAGGTCGGTCCGCGACGCCGTCGCCACGGCCTCGTCCACCCGCCGCTGTCGGTCGCGGCGCTCCGGGGCGTAGTGCTCGTTGTAGAACACGCGGTCCGCGCCGTGCTCGGAAGCGACTTCGGGGAGGACCTCGGCCGGTCGCCCCTCGCGGACGAGCAGGTCGCCGCCGCGGTCGCGATAGGCCCGCTTCAGTGACCGGACGCCTGCCAGGAAGAAGGCTCGCTGGCGTGCCCCCAGCCCCTCCAGCAGCTCGGCGTCCACGACGTACACCGGCAGGACCGCGTCGTCCGCGGCGGCGGCCGCGAGCCCGCGGTTGTCCGGGACGCGCAGGTCTCGCTGGTGCCAGAAGACGTGCATACCGTCCGTTAGGGTTCCGGGCGTATGGCCCCGACCCCGATTCTATTGTGTACGACATGGTCACCGATGGCCGTCACTCGGAAAATCAGCGAAACAGCGAATTATCAGAGTCAGCGTACGGCGGCCGCAGGCCGCCGTTTCACCGGAATCGAGGCTAATAGCCTCGATTCCGGCCTTTTTAGCGTAGATTTTTACGCCGAGTGGTGCGCGAAGCGCACCCGAGGCGTAAAAAGGTACTAGTAGAACTCGCGGACGAGATCCATCGCGCCCTCGGGCGCGCCGTCGGGAATCTCGGCCATCGACTCGGTGACGCCCTCGCGCTCCTCGAAGGGGACGGAGTCCTCGTCCTGGTAGAGGACGCCCATGTACTCCTTGTCGCTCTCCAGGATTTTGTCCTTGGCCTGGTCGCGGTCGGTCCGGTCGTGGTCGGTCTCCGAGAGGTCCACGATGGCGTCTCGGAAGTAGTCGTACGTGTCCACGTCGTTGAACGTGACGCAGGGCGAGTAGACGTTCACGAAGCCGAAGCCGTCGTGCTCGATGGCTTCCTGGACGATCTCGGCGTGGCGCTGGGCGTTCGAGCTAAAGGACTGCGCGATGAACGTCGCGCCGGAGGCCAGGGCGAGCGCCTTGGGGTTGACCGGCGGCTGGTTCGGGCCCTCGGGGGAGGTCGAGGTCTCGAAGTCCTCGCGCGAGGTCGGCGAGGCCTGGCCCTTGGTGAGGCCGTAGATGCGGTTGTCCATCACGACGTAGCTCATGTCGACGTTGCGGCGGACGGCGTGAATGAAGTGGCCGGCACCGATGGAGTAGCCGTCGCCGTCGCCGCCCGAGACCATCACTTCGAGGTTCGGGTTGGCCATCTTCACGCCGATGCCCACGGGCAGCGCGCGGCCGTGGACGCCGTGAAGCGCGTAGCTGTGCATGTACGTGCCGATCTTACCGGAACAGCCGATGCCAGCGACGATGAAGGTGTTGTCGGGGTCGTTGCCCGTCTCGGCCAGCGCCTTCATCATGCCGTTCATCGTCCCGAAGTCGCCGCATCCGGGACACCAGGTCGGCTGCTTGTCGGACTTGAAGTCTGTGAAGCGAACGTCGGAGCTCATTGTGCTGCCTCCTGTGGTTTGTCGAGCGTCTGCTTGATCTCGTCTGCGAGTTCGTCGGCCTTGAACCGCACGCCGTTGTACTTGTTGATGCGCTCGACGCGCTCGAGCACGTCGTGTTCGATGATGTCGGCGAACTGGCCGGTGGCGTTACACTCGACGACGATGACGTCGTCGGCCGCCTGAATCTCCTCGGTGAGGTCCGGCCGCGGGAAGATGTACGGCACCGAGAGGAATCGGATGTCGTAGCCGTCCTCCTCCAGCAGCGTCAGGCCCTCGCGGAGCGCGCCCTCGTTGGAGCCCCACGAGATGACGAGCGTGTCGGCGTCCGCGTCGCCGAACTCGCGGTAGTCGAAGTCCTCCTGCTCACGGGCGGTCTCGACCTTCCGCTGGCGCTTGTCGACCTGTTCGAGGCGCACCTCCGTGTCCTCGGTCCGGCGACCGAGTTCGTCGTGTTCGAGGCCGGTGGTCATGTGCGCGCCGTCGGTGGTCCCGGGGAAGGTCCGCGGCGAGACGCCGTCGGCCGCCGGGAAGTGGGCCTGGAAGCGCCCCTTCTCGTCGAGCCAGGCGTCGACGTCGTCCCCGTCGACGACCTTGCCGCGGTCGATCTCGACCTCGTCCATGTCGAAGGTATCGGGCGAGAACGTCTGTTCCGTGACCGCCATCGCGAGGTCGGAGACGAGGAAGACCGGGGTCTGGTACTTCTCCGCGAGGTTGAACGCCTCGACGGTCTTCCAGAAGCACTCGGAGACGGTGGTCGGGGCGACGACGAACCGCGGAATCTCGCCGTGGCCGCCGTACAGACACATGTTGAGGTCGCCCTGCTCCTGCTTGGTCGGCATCCCGGTCGAGGGACCGGAGCGCATCACGTCACAGATGACCAGCGGCGTCTCGCTCGTGGCGACCAGTCCGAACGTCTCGGTCATCAGGTCGATGCCGGGGCCCGAGGTAGCGGTCATCGCCCGAGCGCCGGCGCGGGCCGCGCCCAGCGCCATGTTGATGGCCGACAGTTCGTCCTCGGCCTGGACGACCTTCCCGCCGAACTGGTCGACGCGGCCGGTCATGTACTCCATCACGTCGGTCGCGGGGGTGATGGGGTAGCCGGAGTAGAAGCGACAGCCGGCGGCGATGGCGCCCATGCCGATGGCCTCGTCGCCGTTCAGCAGGACGTAGTCGGCGTCGGTGGTCTCGAGGTCGTACTCGAAGTCCTCGTCGTACTCCTCGCGGACGTATTCCTGGCCCGCCCGAGCGGCCTTTTTGTTGTTCTCGACGATGGCCTCGCCCTTGTCGCCGAAGCGCTTCTTGAGGCTCTCGTCCAGGTTCTCGATGGGGAAGTTCGTCACTTCGCACGCCGCGCCGAGCGCGACGACGTTCAGCATGATCGCGCCGCCGGCCTCTTCGGCGAGGCGCTTCAGCGGCACTTCGAGCGCGGTGGCGTCGCCCGGGACCTCCACGTCCTGCATCGTCGAGCGCTCCCCGTCGTAGATGATGACGGAGTCGTCGTGGAGCTCGTCCTCGTTCTCGTGGATGGTTCGCTCGGTGAGCGCGATCAGGATGTCCAGGCGGTCGACGACGCTCTCGACCCGGTCGACGGACGTCCGAACTTTGTACGCGGTGTAGCCTCCGCGGATGCGGGAGGCGAAGTCCTTCGAGGTGAAGACGTGACGACCAGCGCGGGAGAGCGCCTGTGCGAAAATCTTCCCGGTTGAGTCGATTCCATCGCCGGCTTCACCGCCGATGGCCCAGTTCAGGTCCTCTGGCATTATATCGCACGGGTAGCCAGCGGGGTAGGAAAAGCCTTCCGTAAACGCCCGCGCGCGTGTAACTCGGTTTCGAGTTAACACCGGCAGGGTTGCCCGAATGTTCGAAGAAAGAACCGGTCGCATTCGCAGACATCAGGAACTACCGGAGATTATCACCCCGTTCCGTGACGAACGCCGACCGTAATTCCCATGCCCGGCCGCGGCGAGGGTCCGGTATGGACGAACGCGAACTCGACGTAGTCGCCGTCCGAGCGGTCGGGCCGGACACCGTCGCCATCGACATCGAAACGCCGGACGCGTTCGACGCGCAGCCGGGGCAGTTCGTCAAGCTGACCCTGACCGTCGACGGCGAGGACGTCTCGCGGTTCTACACCGTCTCCTCGCCCACGGTCGAGGGCACCTTCGAGATCACCGTCGGCATCGACCCCGACGGGGAGCTTGCCCCCCAGCTCGGCGCGCTCGAAGCGGGCGACGCCGTCCGCATCGCCGGGCCGTTCGGCTCGGACTTCTACGAGGGCGAGGCCCGCGTCGTCGTGCTGGCGGGCGGCCCCGGCGTCGGCCCGGCGGTCGGCATCGCCGAGCGGGCGCTCGAAGACGGCAACGAGGCCGCCGTGGTGTACCGGGACGACGACCCCGTCCACGAGGAGCGCCTGGACGCGCTCGCCGAGGCCGGCGCGCTCGTCCGCGTCGTCGGGGCCGACGAGGACCTCACGGACCACGTCGCCGACGCCGTGGCCGACGGCGGGCAGGTGTTCATCTACGGGTTCGCGGACTTCCTCGACGCCGCGACCGAGGCGCTCGACGCGGCGGGCGTCGACACCGACGACGCGAAGGTCGAGAACTTCGGGTAGCGGGGCCGCTCAGTCCTCGTCTCCGGCGTCGGGCGACCGGACGGTCAGGACGGGGACCGGCGCGGTCCGGACGATTTTCTCGGTGACGCTCCCGAGTAAGTAGCGGTCGATACCGGTCCGCCCGTGCGTCCCGATGACGACCAGGTCGACGTCGTTGTCCTCGATGGCCTGGAGGATCACCCGGTAGGGTATCCCGTGGGCGACGGCCGTCTTGACGGCCTCGACGCCCCCTTCGTAGAGGCGGTCCGAGGCGGTGGCGACGGCGTCCTCGGCGACGGACTCCAGTTCGTCGATGACGACGCTCGACCCCACGTCGATACCCAGCGAGCGCGTGTCCACGGCCGACAGGACGTGGACGGTCGCGTCGGTCGAACTGGCGAGCGCCGCCGCCGGCTCGACTGCCGCCTCGGCCCCGCTGCTGCCGTCGGTCGGGAGCAGGATGTCATCGAACGCGACCTCCCCCGGGTCGGCGTCGGCCTTGACCGACAGGACGGGCACGTCGGACAGGCGGACCACTTTCTCCGTGACGCTCCCGAGCAGGTAGCGCCGGACGCCGGTGCGGCCGTGCGTGCCCATGACCACGAGGTCGACGCCGCTCTCGTCGGCGTAGTCGAGGATTTCCTCGTGGACGACGCCCTCGCGCACGGCGGGCGTCACGTCGATGCCGTCGGCGTCAACCGCGGCAGCGTGCTCGTCGACGAACGCCGCCGCTGGCGAGTCGCCGTCGTAGTCCCACTCGTCGTCGCTCGGACCGTGCTCGTCGACCACGGAGAGGACGTGGACGGCCGAACCGTACTGCCTCGCGAGGGTCACTGCGGCCTCGAAGGCCCGTCGGGAACCGGGGCTGTCGTCGATGGGAACGAGAATCGTCTCGAACATCGCTTGTGGCCCCGGTGTTCGCCGGCAAGTGTGATAAAGTGTCGTGGCTGGAGAGTGCTCTGGATAGTCACATTTAGGGAAAACACGGTCGACAGTCGACCCATGGCAACCGTCCGCCGACTCGTCATCGACGTGCTGAAGCCCCACGAGCCGCCGCTGATCGACTTCACCGAGCGGATCGCCGCCCAGCACAGCGTCGCCGGCGTGACCGCATCGCTCGTCGAGCGCGACAAGGAGGTACAGAACGTCAAACTCACGCTCGAAGGCGACGGCGTGGACTACACGTCGGTCCGGGAGGCGGTGGAGGAACTCGGCGCGTCGGTCCACTCCGTCGACGAGGTGAGCTGCGGCGAGCGCGTCGTCGAGGAGCGAGCCACGTTTCAGGACCGCTGAGCCGTGGTCTCGATACGGCAGTTGGTGACGCGCCTCCTCGGGAGGGAGGACGTGCGCGCCATCTCCCGACGGTACTTCATCTCGAACGGGTTCGACGGGACGCTGACGAGCATCGGCATCGTCGTCGGCGCGGTGCTGTCGGGGGTGCCTGACGGCGTTACCGTCGTCAAGATCGGCCTCGGCGCGGCGGTGGGCCTCGGCACGTCGGCGGTCTGGAGCGTCTGGGAGATCGAGCGGGCGGAGACGCGCGCGGAGATTCTCCGCATCGAGCAGGCGATGCTGACAGACCTGGACGACACCCGCATCCAGCGCGAGCAGCGCGGCGCTCGCGTCCTGCACGCGACAATGAGCGGTCTCGGCCCGCTCATCGGCATCGCTGTCCCGCTCGTCCCGTTCTTCTTCGAGGGGACGCTGCTGACGATGGGCGAGGCCGCGCTGGTCGCCGTCGGCCTCGGCGTCGGCGTGCTCGGCGTCTTCGGCGCGTACATGGGCTCGATTTCGGGCCAGCGGTGGTACGTCGCCGCCGCCCGGATGGGCCTCGCCGGCCTCGTGGTGGCCGTCATCAACTACGTCATGCCCGGCTAGGCGGCGTCGACGCACCTGACACCCCATCCGACGAGGGCGAGCAGCGGCGTGCCGACCGCGAGCGTTCCCGCGATCAGCCCCCAGTCTGCGACCCCGAGCGCGACCGTCCCGAAGTACTGCCGGAGCGGCGTGTACAGTATCGCGAGGTGGAGGACGAGCGAGGCGGCGACCGAGGCGGCCAGCCACGGGTTCGAGAGCAGCGGCGTGTCGCGCGTCCAGCGCACCACGTACAGTTTCACGAACTCCAGGACGACGAACCCGGTGAATACCATCGTCATGGCGTACGGCGTGACCGACGGCGCGCCGTCGAGCGCGTACAGCATCAGCCCCAGCATGAGCGCCGTGGCGACCAGCCCCATGCCGCCGATGAGCGTCAGCATCGACCGGTCGACGATGCCCGACTCGCCCGAACGGGGCTCGCGGTCCATCACGTCGCCGGAGGGGTCGGCTCCGAGCGCGAGCGCCGGCAGGCCGTCGGTCAGGAGGTTGATCCACAGCAGTTGCACCGCCGGGAGGATGAGGTAGCCGGAGAGCGACGCGATGAAGACGAGCAGCACCTCGGCGGCGTTCGCGCTCAGCAGGTAGCCGACGAACTTCCAGACGTTGTCGAAGATGGTCCGCCCGCGGCGGATGGCGTTGCGGATGGTCGCGTAGTTGTCGTCGAGGAGGACGATGTCGCTGGCCTCCTTCGCCACGTCCGTCCCGCGGACGCCCATCGCGATGCCGATGTCGGCGTTCTTCAGCGCCGGCGCGTCGTTGACGCCGTCGCCGGTCATCGCCACGGCGTGGCCGTTGCCCTGCAGCGCCTTGAGCACCCGGACCTTGTGGGTCGGTTCCATCCGGGCGAACACGTCGACCGATTCGGCGCGCTCTGCGAGCGTCGCGTCGTCCATCTCTGCGATCTCCGTGCCGGTCAGCACGTCCGATTCGATGCCGATTTCCGCGGCGATGGCCGCGGCCGTCACCGCGTTGTCGCCGGTGACCATCTTCACGTCGATGCCGGCGCGGTGGGTGTCCGCGATGGCGTCCCTGACGGCCGACCGCGGGGGGTCGATGAGCCCCTGTAGGCCGACGAAGACGAGGTTCTCCTCGGGGCCGCCGTCCGCGCCGCGCTCCTTGTAGGCGAACCCGAGGACGCGGAGCGCGTCGCCGGCGAAGGCGTCGACCTGCTCGGCGATGCGCTCGCGGGTCGCGTCGTCAAGTTCGGTCGGCCCGTCGGCGGTGAGCACCCGCGTCGAGCGGTCGAGGACCACTTGCGGCGCGCCCTTGACGTACACTTCGTCGTCGTGTACCGTCGCCATCCGCCGGCGTTCAGAGGAGAACGGCACTTCGTCAGTCCGCGGGCGCTCGTCGCGAAGGGACGCCACGTCGACGCCGCGCTTCTTCGCGCCGGCGACGAGGGCGCGCTCGGTCGGGTCACCGTCCTCCGAGGTGGCGTCGTTACACAGCACGCCGATCTCCAGCAGTCGACGGAGGCGCTCGCCCTCGACCGCCGACGGATCGGCCTCGCCGCCGAGGTCGGTCGCCTCGTCGTACACCCACGCGGCCCGGAGGCGCATCTCGCCCTCGGTCAGGGTCCCGGTCTTGTCCGTGCAGACCACGTCGACCGCGCCCAGTCCCTCGACGGCGGGGAGCGTCCGCACCAGCGCGTTCTCGTCGGCCATCCGCCTGACGCCGAGCGCGAGCGTCAGCGTCACGACCGCCGGAAGCCCTTCGGGGATGGCGGCCACGGCCAGCGAGACCGCGGTCAGCGCGGCCTGGACGAGACCGGTCCCGCCGAGGTACAGCAGCGGGACGATGACGACCGAGAGCGCGACGACGCCGAGCCCGAGCCGCCGGCCGAGCGAGTCCAGGTCGCGCTGGAGCGGCGTCCGCGGGTCGTCGGCGGTGAGCAGTTCGGTCGCGATAGCCCCCATCTCCGTCTCCATTCCGGTCTCGACGACGACGGCGGCGGCGCTCCCGCGCGTGACGCTCGTTCCCTTGTACAGCACGCTCGTCCGCTCGGCCAGCGGCGTCCCCTCGTCGACGGGCTCGACGGCCTTCTCGACGGGCATGCTCTCGCCGGTCAGCGCCGCCTCGTCGACCTCGAGCGACTGCGCCTCGACGACGCGGCAGTCCGCCGGCACCACGTCGCCCTGCGAGAGCACGACCACGTCGCCGGGGACCAGCGCCGTCGCCTCGACGGTCTGTTCGGTCCCGTCGCGGCGGACCGTCACCTCGGGCGTCGCGAGCTCTCGGAGCGCCTCCAGGCTCCGCTCGGCCCGATATTCCTGAAGGAAGCCGAAGACGCCGTTCCCGAGGAGGATGACGCCGATGAGCACCGCGTCGACGGTGTGGCCGATGGCCACCGACAGCGCGGCCGCGCCGATGAGGACCCAGATGAGCGCGCTGGAGAACTGCGCGAGGAACACCCGGAGCGGGCTCCGACCCTCGCTCGACGTGATCTCGTTCGGACCCTCGGCGTCGAGTCGCGAGGCCACCGCCTCGCTGTCCAGACCGCCCTCGGTGCTGTCGAGAGCGTCGAACACGTCGTCGACCGGGCGCGTGTGCCACGGCGTATCGCTCCCGGTCGGGCGCTCCTCGCGGGGTCGGTCGAGCGACTGCGGTCCGCTCTCGCCGGTCGGCGGCTGTGGCCCGGTGTCCGACATCGGCCGGTCAGGTGCCGCGCTGGAGTTCCTCGCGGGCGGTCAGCTCGTCCGGCACCAGCCGGAAGAACTCGAAGGTGACCTCGCGGACCGGGCGGTCGAACACGTCGACGAGCGGGATGTCGACGCGCTCGAAGCCGTCGAGGACCTCGCTCGCGATATCGTCTCGCGACGCGTCTTCGAGTCGGCCGCTGGCGACGACGCTCCGCCAGGGGTCATCGCCGTCGCCGTAGGTCACGAACGTCACCGGCCGGCCGTCGAGGTGCCCCTTCTCGCTGTCGCGGTTCGCGGCCAGTCGGAAGTAGAAGACGGAGTCCTCGGGGTCGTACCCGTACGAGACCGGCGCCGCGTAGGGGGACGTCTCCTCGTCCACTGCGAGCGACAGGACCCCCGTTCCGCCGACGCCGAGGAACGCATCACGGTCGTCGACACTCATCTCCGCGCGGTTCGTTTCAGCCATACGAGATATCACTCGCCCACAGTAAATAAAGCCCCGCGCGCCTCGCGGACGACCGGGAACTCGCGAGCGGAAGAAGACATATAACGGTCGGTTGCGAACTGTTGGCATGCGCGAGGCACGTCGGACGACACGCCAGCGCATCGCTGACCAACTGCGCGAGGAACCCATGGCGGCGGGGACAATCGCGAACGCCTTCGAGATACAGACCAGCGACGCGCTCACACACGTCGAACACATCGCGAAGTCCCTGGACGCCACCGACGAGCAGTTGCTCGTCGCCCCGCCCGAATGCGAGGAGTGCGGCTTCACCGACTTCGACGACCTGACGAACCGCCCGAGCCGGTGTCCGGAGTGCAAGTGCGAGTCGGTCGCCGAACCGGCCTACCGTATCGGCTGACGCGGTGCCGCCGCCGGCGTCAGTTCCCGGAGAAGCCGATGCGTCCGCGCGAGGAGCGGTCGTGGTCGCCAGAGGGGCCCTGCTTCTCGAACTCGTAGCGGTCGTCGGTCAGGTAGACGACGCCGTCCTCGACGGTGACCGACACCTCCTCCAGGACCGCGCCCTCGCAGGGACCGTAGTTGCACAGGCCGGAGTCCGATTCGAACGTCGCGCCGTGTTTCTCACACACCAGTTCGCCGTTGCGGACCGTCGCGCCCTCGCCCTTGTCGAGGCGGACGTCCCGCCAGTGGGGGCAGTAGTTCTCGAAGGCGACGACGGCGTCGGTCAACTCCACGACGAACGCCTCCGACGTGTCGAAGCCGTCCCGAACTGTGAACAGGAAGGTCCCGTCGTCGGGCACCTCGTCCAGCGCGACGATACGGCTGTCCTCGTCCATGCTGGTCCCCCGTATGGGGCTCGGGGCTTTCAAACCGCCGGTCGCCGCAAGATAGTGACGACACCGGTTTCGTCCGGTCGTCGAGGGAGTGGCATTCAGGGCGACGGCTATTGGGGCGTCGGTACCCCATCCAGGTAGCGATGACATATCAGGCGAGTTTGCCGAATAATGCACCGCTCAGTTCCTCTTACCCCGAATTTATAGTGAAGTAATCATTCATCAATCTTTACTGCCGGGGCAGGTCCGGCGGAACCACGGTTCGACACAGATGACACGAAACGAAACTCAAGGCGAGGTTCGACGCTCTCGACGGACAGTTCTCAAAGGCATCGGTGCGCTCGGTGCGGCGGCGGTCGGTACGTTCGTCCCGTCCGGCCCCGCGAGCGCAGTCGGGACGAGCGCCGTCTACCAGTACTACCACACGGACTGGACCGAGATCACCGCCAATCTGGCGACGCTCGCCGAGCAGGGCTACGACGCGATACAGGTCCCGCCCGCTCAGCGGAGCCGACTCGACCGGAGCCATCAGCGCGGCGTGACGGACCCGCCGCTGGGCTACCAGCCGGTCGACTTCACGGACTTCGACAGCGTGTTCGGCACGGAGGCGGAGTACGAGACGATGGTCGAGACGGCCCACGACCACGGACTCGAGGTGATCGCTGACGCCGTCATCAACCACATGGCGGCGAACGACGATTTCCGCGGCGCGCCTGGCTACACCTTCGCGGACCTGCCGTACTTCAGCGAACGGGACTTCCACCCCCGGGACCCGATCGACTACGACGACCCGGAATCGGTCGAAGACGACTGGCTCGTCGGACTCAAGGACCTGAAAATGGAGTCCTCGTACGTCCGGGGACAGCTCGAAAACTACGTGGCGAAGTACGCGAATCTCGGCGTCGACGGGATTCGCTGGGACGCCGCCAAACACGTCCCGGAGTGGTTCTTCCGGGACTACGCCAATCAGTGGGCCGACGACCTCGGGCTCTGGACCGTCGGCGAGGTGCTACAGGGAAGCGTCGACTACTGCCAGGGCTACGCTGACACCGGGATGTCGGTCACCGATTACCCGCTGTACTACACCATGAAGGAAGACGCGTTCCACGGCGGCGGGGACATGCGCGCCCTGGATGGGGCCGGCCTGGTCGACCAATCGCCGTTCCGGTCGCTGACGTTCGTCTCCAATCACGACAGCGACCCGCCCGACTACGAGAAGCTTGCGTACGCCTACATTCTGACGTACGAAGGATATCCCCGCGTCTACAGCAACCGAATCGGAATCGAGGACAGCGACGTTCGGAACCTCCTCTGGATCAGGAACAACCTCGCGGGCGGTTCGGCGAAGACCCGGTACGTGGACCGTGACCTCTACGTCTACGAGCGGACGGGGAACCTCCTCGTCGGCCTGAACCGCGCGAGCAGCCAGCGGAGCGCATGGGTCTCCACGGGCTGGAGTTCTCGGACGCTCAACGACTACAGCGGGAACGCGGGGAACGTCTCGACAGCGGGCGACGGCCGGGTGCAGGTGTCTGTCCCGCCGACGGGCTGGGTCTGTTACGCGCCCGAGTGACCGTCCGAGCGCGTGACGGCCGAGAAAGAGTCCTTCGTCTCAGTAGTGCTCGGCCTCGACGCGCTCGTCGAACAGTCGCTGGAGGAGCTTCGTCATCGGACCCGTCCCGACGGAGATGCCGTCGACCGACTCGACCGGACGAATCTCCCACGTGGAGTTCGTGAGGAACGCCTCGTCTGCGTCGCGGACGGCGTCCAGCGAGTAGTGGCCGGTCTCGACGGGGAAGTCCTCACCACGTGCGAGGTCCATCACCACGTCGCGGGTCACGCCGGGGAGCAGGTCGAGGTCCGCGCTCGGCGTCCGCAGGCCGTTCTCCGTGACGAAAAAGAGGTTGCTCGTCGCGCCCTCGACGACGTTGCCGTCGGTGTCACGGAGGAGACACTCGTCGGCGGGGTCGCCGCCCGCGGCCGCCTTCCGGAGTTCGAGGCGGCCGAGGATGCCGTTGAGGTAGTTGTGCGTCTTCGCGTCCGCCGGGACGGCCTCGCTGGGAATCCGCCGGGTCCGCACCGTCTGGACCGATGCCGGGCCGTCCCAGATGCGCTCGCCGCCGCGGCCGCCGCGGGGCAGTTCCGAACAGAGCACCACGACCGTCGGATCCACGTCGTGGTCGGGCGTGAGCTTCCCGGGCTGGACCCCGCGCGTGACCGAGAGGCGGACGTAGGCCTCGGTGAGGTCGTTGGCCGCGAGCGTCTCGTCGACGCGCTCGCGGAGGTCGTCGGGGACGGCGTCGGCGAAGCCGAGCGTCTCGGCGGTCCGCTGGAGGCGCTCGCGGTGGGCGTCCCACGCGAACGGGTCGCCGCCGTAGGCCCGGAGCGTCTCGAACGCCGCGTCGCCGTACATGAAGCCGCGGTCGCGCACCGACACCGTCGCCTCGTCCGCCGGGACGAGGTCGCCGTCTACGTGGTAGTGCATGTGAGACAGAAGTTCTCGATCATGGTTTTGCCGTGGTCGGTCAAGATGCTCTCCGGGTGGAACTGGACGCCGACGTGCGGCCGGTCGCGGTGGCGCACGCCCATCACCACGCTCGCCTCGTCGGTGCCGTCGTGGCCGCCCTCGCCTGCCCCGTCACTCTCACCGTCGGTCGGTCCGGCACGCTCCTCGCCCGACCCGTCCCCGTCCGGCACGGTGTAGGCCGTCTCGGTCAGCGCGTCGGGCAGATCCTCGCGGTCGACGGCGAGCGAGTGGTATCGGCCGACCTCGACGGGGTCTGGGAGCCCCTCGAACACGCCGGTCCCGTCGTGGGTGATCGCCGACGACTTGCCGTGGACGACCGCCTCGGCGTGGCCGACCGGCGCGCCATTGGCCGCACACAGCGCCTGGTGGCCGAGACAGACGCCGAGCGTCGGGTAGCGGAGGTCCGCGAAGATCGGCATCGAGACGCCGGCCTCCTCGGGGGTGCCGGGGCCCGGCGAGACGACGATGCCGTCCGGGTCGAGGTCGCGGATCGCGTCCACGTCGACGGCGTCGTTGCGCCGGACCATTACGTCGTCCTCGGTCCCGCCGAGGCGCAGGACCACCTCGCCGACGTACTGGACGAGGTTGTACGCGAACGAGTCGTAGTTGTCGACGACGAGGACGGTCGGGGCGAGCGAATCGGAGTCGCCCGCCGCGTTCGCTCCGCTCATGCCGTGTCCTCCATGTCGAGGTCGACGCGCCGGCCCAGCGCCTCGTCGACGGCCGTCACGAGCGCCCGGCCCTTGTCCAGCGTCTCCTGATACTCGGCGTCGGGGTCCGAGTCGTGGACGATTCCGGCCCCCACGCGGAGGTGGTACTCGTCGGCGTAGCGCACGAGCGTCCGGATGACGATGTTCAGCGTCGCCCGTCCGTCGAAGCCGAAGATACCGATAGAGCCGGTGTAGGGGCCGCGTCGCGTTGCCTCGACCTCGTCGATGATGGCCATCGTCCGGGGCTTGGGCGCGCCGGTGATGGTCCCGCCGGGGAACACCGCGGCGATGGCGTCCTCCAGGCTCGCGCGCTCGCGGAGGCGTCCCTCCACGACCGAGACGAGGTGCATCACCTCGGAGTAGCGGTCGACCCGGCGGTAGTCCGTCACCTCGACGCTGCCGAATCGGCTCACCTTCCCGAGGTCGTTTCGCTCCAGGTCGACGAGCATGGCGTGTTCGGCCCGCTCTTTCTCGTCGGCGAGCAGGTCGGCCTCCAGGCGCTCGTCTTCGGCCGGCGTGTCGCCCCGCGGGCGCGTCCCGGCGATTGGCTCGGTCACGAGTCGGTCGCCGTCGCGATGGAGCAGGAGTTCCGGGCTGGCGCTGACGAGGTCGACGCCGGGGAACTCGAGGAGCGCCGAGTAGGGCGCGGGGTTCACCGCCCGGAGCGCGTCGAACGCCTCGACGGGATGGACGGCCGCGGGGGCGCGGAGGCGCTGGGAGACGTTCGCCTGGAAGGTGTCGCCCTCGCGGATGTACCGCTTGACGGCGCGGACCCGCTCGGCGAACGCCTCGCGCGTGCAGTCGCTCTCGAAGGTTGCCTCGTCGGCCGCGACTGGCGGGTCGCCGACGCTCGGGTCGCCCTCGACGGCCGCCTTCGCGAGGTCTAGCGCGTGCTGTTTGCCGAACTCGTAGGCCAGGTCCGCGGTCTCGAAGTCGTCGAAGCGCGGGCAGGCGGTCACGCGGAGCGTCATACGGTCCCCGCGCGGCTCCTCCCAGGCGGCGACGCGGTCGTACGTCGCCACTTGCATGGTCGGCAGGGCGCGGTCCGCGGTGGCGCTGTCCGGCAGCGACTCCAGTTCGCGGGCCACGTCGTAGGAGAGCCACCCGATAGCGCCGCAGGGGTAGGGAACGTCGCAGTCGCCGCTGACGAGGGTCTCGCCGTCGAGAACGTCGGTTAGCGCGGCGAGGGTCCCGCCAGCTCCGGGGTCGACCTCGCGGAAGTCCGCCGGCGCGGTGGCGAAGTACCCCCACCCCGACTGGCCGCCGGTGGTCGCCAGGTACGCGCCGCCCGCCTCCTCGCGCGCCCGGCGGTAGGCGAGAAACGGGTCGTCGACGGTGACGCGGACCTCGACCGGGACCCGAGCGGTCGGGGGCGCGTCGGCTGCGAGGTCGACGAAGGCGGTCCGGTCGGTCTCGACCGATGGCATTACTGCAGGAAAGCGGCGCGGCGACTAACTCCCTTGCGGTTCGCGCAGTCAGTACGCCGCGGCCCGCTCGACCCAGCCGGCGACCCGGCTCTCGGAGAGGTCGGTCTCGGCCGCGATGTCGGCGGGGTCGGCGGCGGCGAGGTCGCCGACCGTCTCGATGCCGATGTCGGCGAGGCGCTCCGCGTACGCGGGCCCGATGCCCTTGATCTCGGTGACGGGGTCGTCCGACCCCTCGACAGCCGCGTCTGGCTCGTCGTCGTCAGATACGTCGCCGTCCTCGTCGTCGGATTCGGCGGCTTCCTCGTCGTCTTCACCTGCCGGTTCGGCCTCGTCGATGACGGGTTCGTCCTCGGCGGGGGCGTCGACAGTTGTCTCCGGTGCGGCCTCGTCGTCCACGTCCGTTTCGGTGTCGTCGTCCGCGTCCGTCTCGACGGCGGTGTCGGCCGTCGCCTCGGACGCGTCGCCCTCGGCGGTGCCGACTTCGGTCGTCGCGGTGTTCGTCCCCTTCACGGCGTCCTCGTCTTCAGTAGAAGGCTCGCGCTCGACGGTGACGTCCACGTCGGAGGCCGTCGACGTGGTCGAACTCGACCCGTCGAGCCCGAGGGCGGATTTCAGCTTCTGAAGCAGACCCATACACGAACGTATTTTGCCCCCACACAAATCTCTTACCTGTGGCCGATTTCGCTACAGGTTCGCACGGAGCGCGTCGTTCATCGCCGCGACGGGGGCGTCCGCGCCGGTCCACAGCTCGAACGCCTCGACGCCCTGGAACAGGAGCATCCAGGCCCCGTCGACGGTCGTCGCGCCCACGTCCGCGGCGTCCCGCAGGAGTCGCGTCTCGATTGGCGTGTAGACGGCGTCGAGTACCGCGAGGTCGCCGTGCAGCGCGTCCGCCGGCACCGGCGTCTCGTCGCTCTCCATGCCGACGCTCGTGCAGTTCACCAGCACGTCGGCGTCGGCGAGCAGGTCGCCGAGTTCGTCGAGGCCGTGACCCGTCGCGTCGGGCACGTCGTCCGCGAGCGCGTGTGCCTTCGACTCGGTCCGGTTTGCGATGCGGACCGACAGGCCCTCGTCGGCGAGGCCGAACGAGACCGCGCGCCCCGCGCCGCCCGCGCCGACGACGACGGCCGTCCCCGACAGCGCCACGTCGTGGTGCGCGAGGGCGCGGACCGCGCCGACGGCGTCGGTGTTGTGGCCCGTCGGCGTCTCGCCCGAGAAATCGACCGTGTTGACCGCGCCGATGCGCTCGGCGAGCGGGGTCGGGTCGACGGCGTCGAGCACGTCCTGCTTGAACGGGATGGTGACGTTGAGCCCCGAGACGCCGAGCGTCTCGGCCGCCTCGACAGCCGCCGCGCCCTCGTCGGCGGGCGGCTCGAAGGCGACGTAGCGCGCGTCGAGTCCGAGTTCGTCGTAGCCCGCCTCGTGCATCGGCGGGGACAGCGAGTGACCGACCGGGTTCCCGATGAGACCGTAGACGTCCATACGAACGCCAGCGCGCCCCGGTCGTATGAACGCCACGCTCTGGCGCGAGCGAGCCCTGTGCCGTGGGTTCAGGCTCGGAATACTTCGTCCAGTCGACGGTTTCGCAAGCTTTTCACGCGGACCTGACCACACCTCGGGTAGTGAGCAGTCTACGTCATCCCCTGGTACAGGTCGCCGTCGCGCTCGCCCTGACGGCAACCTGGGTCGGTCTGCTGGTCACAGGGACCGAAGTCGGAACCGTCGCGACCGTCGCGATAAGCGGGTTCGCGGTGCTCGGCGCGTCGTTCCTCCTCGCGTGGGGCGCGGAGACGGCCGAGAAGGACGTGCCGCGGGCGTTCGCCATCGCCGTCCTCGCAATCCTCGCGGTCGCCCCCGAGTACGCCGTCGACGCGCTGTACGCCTGGAACGCCGGGGCCGGCGGCGCGACGGCCGAGGCCTGCAGTCAGCTCTCCGCCGCGACCATCGAGGCCGGCGAGACGCAACTGGCACGGGCCTGTCACGACGCCAACCTCGCCATCGCGAACATGACCGGCGCGAACCGCATCCTCATCGGCCTCGGCTGGGCCGGCATCGCGGTGTTCACCGTCCTCCGCGCGGGGTCGACTCGCGACACCGCCGTGCTGAACCGCGAGGGCTTCCTGCGGGACGCGGTCCAGCTCGACACCGACATCGCGATGGAGATCGCCTTCCTCTTTCTGGCGACCTGCTGGGCCTTTCTCGTGCCCTTCGGCGGCGGCATCGGCGCGCTCGACACGCTGTTTCTCGTCGGCCTCTACGTCGCGTACATCGGCCTCGTGCTCAAGTCCGACATCGAGCAGAGCGAGCACACCGTCGGCGTCCCGAAGTACTTCCAGGAGTGGTCGCTGCCGTGGCGGCCCCTCGTCGTCCTCCTCCTCTTTGGCTACTCCGGCGCGATGATATTCACCGCCGTCGAGCCGTTCGCCCACGGCCTGGAGGAAATCGGCATCAACAACGGCATCCCCGAGTTCTTCATGATCCAGTGGGTCGCGCCGCTGGCGAGCGAGTCGCCGGAGCTCATCGTCGTCGCCGTGCTGGTCAACAAGGCCCGGTCGACCGCGGGCTTCAACGCGCTCATCTCCTCGAAGCTCAATCAGTGGACGCTCCTCATCGGGACCATCGCCGTCGTCTACTCCATCGCGCTCGGCGGCTACGGCGTCCTCCCGTTCGACGCCCGACAGGGGGCGGAGATATGGATCACGGCCGGCCAGTCCTTCTTCGCGCTGGCCATCCTCGTCAACTTCGAGATCAGCATCCGCGAGGCGGTGGTGCTGTTCGTCCTGTTCATCTCGCAGGTGATCCTCGAGTTCGCGCTCATCAGGGACCTCGTCGTACTGCCGCTGAACAGCCACGACCTGCTGCTGGCCTACACCGCCCTCTACCTCGTCGCGGGTGCGGCGCTGTTCGCCTACCGCCGGCGGGCGCTGAAGCGCCTGTTCGGACTGGCCGGCGACGCCATCCGCACCGCGTTCGGTCGAGAGCCGGTCTACGCGGAGCAAGCGGACTGATGCTGGGAATCGTCGTCTCGCGCGAAGACGCAGCGTCCGAACACATCGGCGAGCACCTGCTGTCGCTGCGCGACTGGGACCGCACCACCGACGACAGCCGCGCTGACGCCGACGGCGGGGGAACGGTGTACCGAACCGACGCCGTCGAACTCCGCGAGTTCGAGTCGCTCCACCTGGACCTGGAGAACGTTGCGTCGGCCTTCGGCGGCGTCGACCTGCTCGTGTTCGCCTCGAAGCACGCCGGCGAGACGGACGAACTGCTGACCGCCCACCACACCGGGAACTTCGGCGTCGCGGAGTACGGCGGCCACGACGGGCGCTTCGCCCGCGCCTGCCCGAACGCCCACCGAGAAGTCGTCTCGGCGCTCGAGGACCACGCGCCCTCCGGGTACGAGGTCGGGATGGAGTGCACCCACCACGGGCCGACCGACGTGGGCGTCCCCTCGATGTTCGTCGAGGTCGGGAGCGCGCGCGAGCAGTGGGAGGACCCGGCCGCCGCCGAAGCCGTCGCCAGCGCGATTCTCGACGTGGCCGAGGAAGCGCCCGACGCGCCGCGCGAGAACGGCACGCGCCGCCACCTCGTCGGACTGGGCGGCGGCCACTACGCGCCCCGGTTCGAGCGGGTCGTCCGCGAGACGGACTGGGCGGTCGGCCACGTCGCCGCCGACTGGTCGCTCGACGCCCTCGACGAGTGGGCCGACGGCGAGGCCGAGCGGGACGCCGTCCTCGACCGCGCCTTCCGGGCGAGCGCGGCCGACTACGCCCTCATGGAGGGCGACCGGCCCGGACTCCGAGACGCGGTCGAGTCGCTCGGTCACCGCGTCGTCGGCGAGACGTTCGTCCGCGAGACGAGCGGCGTCCCGCTCGGCCTCGTCGAAGAGTTGGAAGCCGACGTCCAGACAGTCGAGGACGGCCTCCGCTTCGGCGAGCGAGCGGTCGGGTACAGCGGCGAGTGGACGGTGCTCGACCTCCCGCCTGACCTGCTCGCGGACGCCCGCGGTATCGACGAGGAGACCCTGCGCGAGACCCTCGAGCGGCGGGCAGTCGCGTTCGACACCGACCAGAACGGCACCGTGGTCATGGGCCCGGTCGTCGCCCGTGCCGGGACCGACACCGAGGCGTTCGTCGACCCGCTCGCCGACATCCTCGAAGACGGATACGACAGCGTCGGCCGTGAGGGCGGCGACCTCGTCGCCCGCGAGACGACGTTCGACCCCGACCTCGCGCGGACCGCGGGCGTCCCCGAAGGCCCGAAGTTCGGCAAGCTCGTCTCGGGCCAGTCGGTAGAGGTCGACGGAGAGGAGATCAGTCCGGAGCGGTTCCAGCGGGAGCGTATACGTCGATATACGCTGTGAACACGGGCGTCTCAGTCGCCGAGACTGGCGGCCGGCGCGTCAGACGCCTGTCAGACATGAGGGGAAAACTAATAACTGTTCGTCTGCAAGGGGGTTTTAAATTATGGATTCGATAATCGACGACGCTATCGACGAGGCAGAACAAGAAGGGGAGGACGCGGACGGAGGACGTGTCGACGAGTCGACATCGACGCCGTCACAGGACATGTCGACGTCCGGGACGATGTCCGACGAGGAGCTCGCGAGCGTCGTCAAGGACTTAGAGACGAAGATCACCGTCGTCGGCTGCGGCGGGGCCGGCGGCAACACGGTCACCCGGATGATGGAGGAAGGCATCCACGGGGCAAAACTCGTCGCCGCCAACACCGACGCCCAGCACCTCGCCGACGAGGTCGCCGCCGACACCAAGATTCTCATCGGCCGCAAGCGGACCGGCGGCCGCGGCGCGGGCTCGGTCCCGAAGATCGGGGAGGAGGCCGCACAGGAGGACATCGAGGACATCCAGCAGTCCATCGACGGCTCCGACATGGTGTTCGTCACGGCCGGCCTCGGCGGCGGGACCGGTACCGGCGCGGCCCCGGTGGTCGCCCAGGCCGCCCAGGAAGCGGGCGCGCTCACCATCTCTATCGTCACGATTCCGTTCACCGCGGAGGGCGAGCGACGGCGCGCCAACGCCGACGCGGGCCTCGAACGCCTCCGCTCCGTCTCCGACACCGTCATCGTCGTCCCGAACGACCGCCTGCTCGACTACGCACCCAGCATGCCCCTCCAGGACGCCTTCAAGATCTGCGACCGCGTGCTCATGCGCTCGGTCAAGGGCATGACCGAACTCATCACCAAGCCCGGCCTCGTCAACGTCGACTTCGCCGACGTTCGCACCATCATGGAGAACGGCGGCGTCGCCATGATCGGCCTCGGGGAGTCCGACTCCGAGAACAAGGCCCAGGACTCCATCCGCTCGGCGCTGCGCTCGCCGCTGCTCGACGTGGAGTTCGACGGCGCGAACAGCGCCCTGGTGAACGTCGTCGGCGGCCCCGACATGAGCATCGAGGAGGCCGAGGGCGTCGTCGAGGAGATCTACGACCGCATCGACCCCGACGCCCGCATCATCTGGGGCGCGTCGGTCAACAACGAGTTCGAGGGCAAGATGGAGACGATGATCGTCGTCACCGGCGTCGAGAGCCCGCAGATCTACGGCCAGAGCGAGGCCCAGCAGGAGAAGGCGGCCCAGCAAATCGGCGAAGACATCGACTACGTCGACTGACGCCGAGTCGCCCGGGACCGGTCCCGAGGTCAGTCTCATTCTCAAATACGGTACTCAAAACCCAGCCTTCAGCGGTAGTCGTGGCGCGACTGGTGTCGATTCCTGTTCTCTTGCTATGCCGTTACTCAACCTCCTTTTCGGCACTGTAGATACGATATGGCAATGGCTTGCCGGGAAAAGATACACAAACAATAACTATTAGTATCAATAATAGTAACGAAGCGGATTTAAACAGATACCATCTGCTCCTGCACATGGGTATGGATTCACGGCGTAATGTTCTCAAGAAAATAGCAGGAACGGGGGTGTTGGGTGTCTCATCCGGGTGTCTCGGTTCGTTCTCCGGACACGGTGACACGGTGCAGTTCGGGGCCTTATTCCCGCTCAGTGGCCCTCTCGAACGGCTCGGGACCCACGGGAAGTATGCGACCGAACAGGCAGTCGCCGACATCAACGACGCCGGTGGGATCAACGGAACCGAGATCGAGCTTACAGCTCTTGATACTGAGGGAAGCGTCGAGACAGCGACCGAACAGTATCGGTCGCTCGTCGAGCGGGGCATCGTCGGGTTCGTCGGCGGTCTCATCAGCGACGTGTCGATAGCGCTCGCGCCGGAGGCGGCGTCCGACGCTGTCATGGAAGTCAGTCCTGCAAGCACGGCACCACAGCTATCGACTGCTGGCCGGGCCGACGGCAGGAAGTACTTCGGGCGGGTGGTCCCGAGCGACGGGGCACAGGCCGCAGTCATGGCGAAGGCGCTCGACGACCCGATGCACGTCGGCGCTGACTCGGTCGCGCTGTTGAGCATCGACAACTCGTTCGGCGCTGGGCTCGCCGAGGCCCAGAAAGAGGCCCTCGATAGCGAGGTCGTCGCCGACGTTCGGTTCGATCCGACGGCGGAGTCGTTCGACGACGTCCTCGGGGCCGTCTTCGAAGACAACCCGGACGCAGTCGGATTCACGTGCGCCGCCGGGCAGGAACAGGGCGTCCTCGATGCGTACGCCCGGTCCGGCCACGACGTGCCGTGGGTGTTCTCTTCGGGGATGTTCGGCGGTGACCTCCCGTCGTACTACGAGGGGTTCTACAGCGCGTCGTTCTCCTCTGGGCGCACGGACGGGTACTTCGACCTGGTACGGCGGTTCTCGGACATCGACGAACCCGCGGCGTACGCGGTCAACGCCTACGACGCGCTGTTCCTGATGGCTAGCGCCGCCGAAAAGGCCGGGGAGAACAGCGGGACCGCAATCGCCGAAACGATCCAGTCGGTCTCCGGCGGCTCGGGTCACACCGTCTCAGTCGGTGATTTCGACCGCGTCCGGTCGCTCATCGAGGCGGGTCGCGACGTGAACTATCAGGGCGCGTCCGGCAGCGTCGACCTGACTGACGACCTCGAACCGCTGAGTTCGTACGTGATAGAGCGGATATCCGACGGGACAATCGAATCGCTGGAACTGCTGCAACCGCAATACTTCCAATCGGAGGGCGGGCAATGAGTTCGCTTCCCAAGCGGATCGTCGAGGCGACAGAGCGGTCACTCCCCGACGGTATCCGAAAGCGGTACGCCGCGAAGTTCGGCGTCCTGTTGCTCGGTGTGGTCGTCGTTCTCGCACTCGGCGGGGCGGCAATCCATCTCGAAACGCAATCACTAGTCGAGGACCAGACCGAGGAACAGATCCGCGGCGTCGCGGAATCGGAGGCCAGTTCCATCTCGGACTGGGCCGCGACCAAGCAGTCGACCACATCGTTCCTCGCGGACTCAGTCAGCGACCGGTCCACATCAACATCGTCGGCCGACCACCAGCGGTGGCTCGAACAGAAGCTCATCGGGTTGCCCGGTGACGTGCGGTCGCTCCACTACGTCGACGCGGATGACGGGACAGTCATCGCCAGTACCGACGACGAGCTAAATGGGGCGTCGCTCACCGCCGTCGACCAGCCGTGGACCGACAGCAGCGGCGCAGTCGTCTCGTCGGGGCCGACGGGAACGTCCCAGCCCTACGAGAGCGGGAGCGAGCCGGTTATCGCGTTCCTCCAACCCGCCGGCGACGGCAAGTACATGGTCCTGACCGCCTCGCTCGAATCACGTTCTCACGGGTTCACGTCACCGTTTGCGACCGGCGACGTGAAGGTCGTCGGCTCGGACGGACAGATAATCCTTGACAACCGGAAAAGTTCGATTCTCGAACAGTACACGACGCGTGGAGACGAGACCGAGACGGCCGTCGAATCGGCCCTCAACGGCGAGACGGGGTACGCACAGGTCTCCGCCAGAACGGGGATGGAAGACGGTCAGTACGTGATGGCGTACACGCCGGTCACCGGAACGGAGTGGGCGCTGCTGTATCACGTCCCGCAGGACCGCGCCTTCGCCCTGCAGTCGGCTGTCTCCGAGAATATCGCGCTCCTCCTTTCGCTGGCCGTCGGGGCACTGTTCGTCGTCGGCGTGACGATCGGGCGCGGAACCGCGAGCGCGCTCTCCCGCGTAGCCGAAAGCGCCGAGGACATCGCTGCCGGCGAAATCAACAGTACGCTCCCAGAGACCACCCGCGTGGACGAGATGGGACAGCTATATGACTCATTCGCGTCGATGCAGGCGTACCTGACGACCGCCGCGGACCAGGCCGACGCGCTCGCTGAAAAACGGTTCGACGACCCGGCGCTCGACGAGAGCATCCCCGGTGAATTCGGCGCGGCGCTGTCGGAGATGGGTGAAGACATCCAGACGTTGATTACCGACGTTGAGGCCGCCAGGGACGAGGCAGAGGCGGCGAAAGAAGACGCCGAATCGATGGCGTCCGCCCTCGAATCGAAGGCGGCCGAATTCAGCGATGTGATGGACAGGTCGGCGGCCGGGGACCTCACACAGCGGATGGCAACCGACAGCGACTACGACGCGATGGTCGATATCGCGGAGAGCTTCAACGAGATGATTGCCGAGCTCGAACGGACAGTCAATCGCATCGAAGGGTTCGCCGGAACCGTCGACGACTCGACGGACGCGATTTCGGCGAGCGCACAGGAAGTCCAGTCTGCCAGCGAACAGGTGAGCGAGTCGGTCCAGCAGATCTCCGAAGGCGCTGACGAGCAGAACGAGAACATTCAGCAGGTGAGCGACGAGATGACCGACCTGTCGGCGACTGTCGAAGAGATCACCTCGTCTACCGACGAAGTCGCGTCGAAGTCGCAACAGGCCGTCAACGACGGCGAGTCCGGTCGCGAATACGCCGAGCAGGCCGCCGCCGAAATCGAGGCGCTCGAACGGAAGTCCACCGAGGCCATCGAACAGGTGGAGTCCCTCGCGGAGGAGATGGAGCGCATCGGCGAGGTTACGACGCTCATCGACGAAATCGCGGAACAGACGAACATGCTCGCGCTCAACGCAAACATCGAGGCCGCACGGGCCGGTGAGGCGGGCGAAGGGTTCGCCGTCGTGGCCCACGAGATCAAGACGCTCGCCGAGGAAACCCAGGAGGCGACGACCGATATCGAGTCGATGATCGGCGAGATTCAGTCCCGGACCGACAGCACCGTCGAGGACATGCGGGACATGGGCGAGAGCGTCGACACCGGGAAAGAGACGGTCGAGAACGCGACCGACGCGCTGGCCAGTATCGTCCAGCAGGTCAACGAGGCAAACGATGGCGTCCAGGCTATCAGCGACGCGACCGACGAGCAGGCAGCCTCGATGGAAGAGGTCGTCTCGATGGCCGAGGAAGTCGGATCGATCAGCGAGGAGACATCCGCCGAGGCCGAGAACGTCGCCGCGTCCGCCGAGGAACAGACGGCGTCGATCACGGAGGTCTCAGAGAAGATACAGTCGCTCTCCAGTCAGGCGACTGACCTCAAGGACCTCATCGACCAGTTCGAAACCGGCGCTACCGATGACAGTGGTGAACGGGATACACTCGAATCAGGCGGGACCGCGCTGACCGACGACTGACCGAACGGTTTCGGAACGCCCGTTCGGGATATCGGCGCTCTGTCGACTCATTTTCCTGTGAGATACGACGCAACGCGCACCCTGTGACGAGGTCTGACTCGCCGCGACGCATCACAATATAGAAAAGCCACCAGTGGGTACGACCCGCTATGGACGTTCCGTACGACCTCACCTCCTACATCCGCGTACTCAAACTGGCGAGTACGCCGTCGTGGGAGGAGTTCTCCCAGATCGCGAAAATCGCCGGCGCGGGCATCGCGCTGGTCGGACTGCTCGGGTTCATCATCTTCGCCGTGATGACCTTCATCCCTGGCAGCAAGCCGGTGTAAACCGATGGGGATCTACGCAGTCAAAACCACGGCCAGCCAGGAACGCACCGTCGCGGACATGATCATCTCCCGCGAGGAAGACGAGATTCACGCCGCGCTCGCGCCGGATTCGCTCACCAGCTACGTGATGGTGGAAGCCGACGACGCCGCGGTGTTCGACCGCATCCTCGACGAGATCCCCCACGCTAACGGCGTCGTGCAGGGGGAGTCCTCGATGGCGGAAGTCGAGCACTTCCTCTCGCCGAAACCGGACGTGGAAGGCATCGCGGAGGGCGACATCGTCGAACTCATCGCCGGCCCGTTCAAGGGCGAGAAGGCGCAGGTCCAGCGCATCGACGAGGGCAAAGACCAGGTCACTGTGGAGCTGTACGAGGCGACGGTTCCGATTCCGGTTACCGTGCGTGGTGACCAGATTCGGGTTCTTGATTCAGAAGAGCGATAAAAGGAATCCGGCGGCGAAGCCGCCGGTTCACGGGCCCGAACGGCGTGAGGGCCCGCTTTTTCGCCCACGTTTTTCAAGGAGTGGTGCGCGAACGCAGTGAGCGCATCCGACGCAGAAAAAGGTGGAGCAGTAGGAGGCAACGGTCCCGATTCCGGTTACCGTGCGTGGCGACCAGATTCGCGTTCTCGACTCCGAAGAGCGCTGAGCGAAGCGCTCCTCGTTCAACTCGAACGGGGAGCGAAGCGACCCGTGAGAGAGCGGGAACGGTAGTTCCTCGATCAAATAGCAGTCGACGCGAGATTGGTCAGCCTACTTCTCAAAAACCCGCAGTCGCTACGCTTCGCCGCCTTCCAACCGGTCGATGACCTCGCTCATGTTGGCGGCGGCCTCCACGGACTCCTTGATCTGTTCGCGGCGGCGGACTTCGGCGGCGGAGGCGTCGTAGGCGCGGACGTACTCGGCGCGGGAGTGTTCGTCGAACGCGTGCTTGATAGCGAAGTAACCGTCGGGGACGACGGCACCACAGACCTTGCATTCGATGCGGTCGTGTTCGACCGACTGATGGATGATGAGCTCCTCGACGCGGTCGAACTGTCTCTCGTCCCCTTTGATGTCGCACTCCCAGCGTGGCATTTGCTCAGTGGCAGGCGACGCGGGGTTAAAAACGTTGGCTGACACCTGTCAGCGGTCTGTCTCTCAGACTGCCGAAACGGAAACCCCTAATGGCAGTACGGGGTTAGCGTTGACCGTGCAACCCGAGGGGTACGCCGTTGATCTCCACGTGAAAGTGCTCGACGAAGGGGTCGTCGAGCGTGCGAAGGCACGTGGTCTCGACGCGCTGGTGTACGCACCGCATTTCACGCGGCTGCCGGAGATACGGCGGCAAGCTGACGCCTTCTCCGACGAAGAGTTGACTGTGTTCCCGGCCAGAGAGGTATTTACGGGTACCTGGCAGCAGCGCCGGCACGTGCTAGCAATCGGACTCGAAGAGCCGGTTCCGGATTTCATTACCTTCGACGGCGCGATGCGGGAGTTCAACCAACAGGACGCGGCTGTGCTCGTCCCCCATCCTGGGTTTCTGAATGTGAGTCTTGGACTGGACGACATCGAAGCGTACGACGACGTTATCGACGCGTTGGAAGTGTACAACCCCAAGCAGCTGTCCCACCATCGAGACCGCGCGAAGGCGTTCACGTCGGAGACCGGTCACGAGCCGTTCGTCTCGTCGTATGCCCACGTCCGTGGCACCGTCGGCGAGGCGTACGTGACCTTTGCAGAGGCGTTTGAGGACGTGGCGGCGCTCAGTACGGCACTGAAAAACGACGTGGAGCGGTCGCTGTTCCATCACGACGGCATCTCACACGACCTCCGCCGGGCGGTCGAGTGGGCGCATCTGGGACTGGAAAACACGTGGGGCAAGTTCGACCGACTGATGTTACAGGGGACCGAGCCGACACACCCTGACCACGTCGCGTACGACGGTCGATTCAACGACGTGAAGGTGTACTAAACCAGAAACGCGCTGTTCTCGACGACGAAGGTCCTGACCGTTGGCGGCAGATACTGTGGGAGCACGTGGACGAGCAGGGCAACCGCGAGCAGTTCGAAGGCGGTAATCACGACGGTAACGGCTTCGGCGCGGTCGCTTGAGGTTGTCACGCCCGTCGGTGAGCCATACTCTGTGTCCGAGAACGGGTAGAACAGGGCAATCCCCCGTCGGGAACCGAAGTAGTCAAGCACGTAGTGCGTGAGGACACCGAGCCACACCCACTGGAGATTGCCGCCGTGATACAGCGGATGGGCCAAGAATATGATGAGGACGGGGAGATTGTGCAGGGTCTTGCGGTGCTTGCCGAAGGCGGTGTCGACATCGGGGAACAGTGCGCCCAAGACGACGGGGAGAAACACTTCCGTGATTGTCGCGAATGTCGTCACGTCGCCTGATGGGTCAAGGACGTATCCCAGTCCGATACTCAGGAGGACAGCGTTCAGGACGTGCCCACGTTTGTTCATCTACCGGACCGTCTGTGTCCCAACTGAAAGAGCTTACTACTCCTGTAAGGCGGTTTCCAGGTCTCGGAGCGCCTGTGTCGCGATGGCCGCTTTGATCTCGCGACGGGTGCCGTCGAACTCGTAGCGGGACACTGTCACGCCGGACTCGTTGGTCCCCCACGGGGCGGCCTCTGCCACAGCGATGTACACCGTCCCGACAGGCGTCTCCGACGAGCCGCCGCTCGGCCCGGCGACGCCAGTCGTGGCGACGCCCCAGTCTGTCCTGGCGGTATCACGAACGCCCCGAGCCATTTCGACAGCAACCGGCTCAGAGACCGCGCCGTGGGCGTCTAACGATTCCCGCGAGACGGCGAGCAGTTCTCGCTTGACCTCGTAGGAGTAGGTGACCAGCGAGCGGTCGAAGTAGTCGCTCGAACCGGGTATGTCCGTTATTTTCGACCCGACAAGGCCGCCGGTACAGGACTCCGCGGTAGCGACCGTGGCATCAGCTTCCCGAAGGCGCTTGCCGACGCGCTTCTCGACTGGGTCCGCAGTATCGCCTGTCATTACCGGTAGTTGTCGCGACGGGCGAATAAGCGTTCAGGGCGGGCCGGGATACTTTCAGTTCGGAGACACAACTGCGTGTATGAGCTATCAGACGACGCTTGGCTGGTCACTCGTTACCTCTGGTCTCGTGACGCTATTCCTCTGGGTCCTGCCGGGATCGGACCTCCTGTGGGGGGTGCTGTTGCTGGTTCTTGGCGGGCTGACGCTGTACATCCGGCAGTAGACAGAAAAGCAGACGGGGCCGGCAGCCGGAGGCCCTGTATGGACTACACGGAACCCCAGTTCTTCCGGGTCATGCAGTACGCGGCCCGGGCCGACCGGGACGTGGTGGACATGGTGTCGGGCAATCCCGACTGGGACCCGCCCGAAGGGCTTCGGGACGGACTCAGAGACTACGCCGAGGCTCCGGCCGACGACTACCAGTATCCGCCCAGCGTTGGACTGACGCCCCTCCGCGATGAAATCGCCGCCCGCCGGGGCGTGGACCGGAATCGGGTGATCATCACGAACGGCGCCGGTGAAGCGAACCACCTCGCGATGACCGGCGGGCTCCACCACTTCGACGGCAACGAGATTCTCCTAGCGGACCCGGTCTACCCCTACTACGCCGGCCGGGCGAACTTCATCGGCGCGGACATCTCTTTCGTCCCGGTCGACGAGCGCAACCGGTTGGCCCCCACGGACGTTCGAGCAGCCGCGAGCGACGAGACGGCCGTCATCGTCGTCAATTCGCCGAACAACCCCACGGGCGCGGTATACGACAGCGACGCGATGGCCGAGTTCGCAGCCATCGCCGAGGAGTACGACGCCCTGCTGCTCAGTGATGAGGTATACGATCACTTCGACTACGCAGGTCGGTTCAGTTCGGCGCTGCACGCCGACTCCGACCACGTCGTCGCCACCAACTCCCTCTCGAAAACGATGGCGATCACCGGCTTCCGGGTCGGCTACGCGGTTTTCCCGCCGGAGGACGGCCCTACTGGGACGCTCCTTGAACGCGCTCGAACCCAGCACATGCTCACGAACGTCACCGGGAGCAGACCGGCACAGTACGCCGTCCTGCGGGCGCTGAAGACCACGAGTCCCGACTACTACGCTGCCTGTCGTCGGCGACTGGAAGAGCGTGTCGACGACTTCTGCGCCGCGCTAGCCGAGGCCGGTGCCGAGTACAACCGTCCCGACGGCGGCTTCTACGTGATGGCCCGGTTCCCCGATTTCCCCGGGTCCTTCGAGAACGTGTACGAACTTATCGACGAGGCCGGCGTCGCCGGGATGCCCGGCGAGGCGTTCGGTGAGTCTCGAAGCGACTGGGTCCGATTCGCGCTCGTGACGCCACGGGTCGACGAGGCAGCCGAACGGCTGGCGAACTACTTCGAATAAAAAGCGACTGCCGGCTTAGCCGAAGATCAGTTCAACGTCTCTCGCCCGCGCCAGCAGGTCGTCGTCGTAGTACTCCTCGGTCTGAGCGGGATGGGTTTCGTCGATAGCCCGGACGGTTTTGACGGTGTTGGCGAAGTTCTTGTAGGTCGCCTCGTCGACCATCTGGCCGTCGACGACGACTGCGCCGGTCCCCTCGCGCTTGGCCTCGTTGAACGACTCGATCTTGTGGAGGTCTCGCTCCAGTTCCTCCACCGTCGGCATGTGGATGCGGTTGGCCTGTTCGGTCTGCTTTGGGTGGAGCGACCACGAGCCGTCGATACCGATGGTCGCCTCGTACTCCACCTGGTCGCCGTACCCCTCGGCGTTGTAGTAGGTAACGCCGGCGCGCTCGTGGAACAACTGGTCGAAGGGGCCGCCGATGGCGACGATGTCAGCGGCGCTCGTCTCGTTCGAGAGGGCTTCGAGCAGGCCGTCCCAGCGGGGCCGTTCGCCATTGAGCGCGCGGCCGCCGAGTTCCGCAGTATAGTCGACCGGGCCGAACACGAGCGTGGAGAGACGCGAGTCAGCCGCGTACCGACAGATTTCGCGGAGGTCCGAGCGACCGGGAGCGGTCTCCAGAATGATCGCCATCTCCAGCGTCCCCTCGGCAAGCCCGGCGTCGCGTTCCGCGTCGGCGATGACGCCTGCTGCGTCACGCACGTCCTCGAGGCGGCCGACCTTCGGGAAGACGAAGCCGTCCAGTTCTTCGCCGACCTCCTCGGCCAGGCGGGTCACCTGCTCGATGCCGCGCTCGCGGGCGTCGGCGTCGTCGTAAGCCCATTCGACACGGGGGAGGATGTCCCCGGCGAAGTCGTCGGCGTGGTCCGGGATGTGCTCGACGATGTTGTCGACGGCCTCGTCTTTCATCGACGGCGCGGTGCCGTCCTCGATGTCAGGGACGAGCCAGTCGGGGGTCTGGAACCCCTCGCTGGTGAGTCCCGAGACGAGGAACTTCGCGCTGTTGTCGTTCGGTATCGCGGCCGGTGCGGTCTGGAATGTGCGACAGAGTCGTGTCATGTATCTCGCTGGATGAGTGCGGTTCGCCGGCCAGAGTAGACCGGGGTCTGCTCCTGGTTGAACGCGACGTGTTCGAACGTGACCGCGCCGGCTCGTTCCGGCCCGGCGTCTGGGTCGCAGTCGAGGACGCGGGTGAAGCCGTAGACGGTGTCGCCCAGCGTGACGAAGTCGTGGAACCGCTCGTCGGCGAACCGCTGTTCGCGGTAGGTCGCCTCGTCGGAGCGGGCGTGGGCCAGCGCAATAGAGCGTGTCACGTCGCCGTAGGCGACGATGTCGCCCGACGGCGAGTCGGCCATCTCGTCGCGGTTGTGGTGCTGGCGAGCGGTGTTGAGCGTTGCCAACGGGAGGCCGGCGACGAGCTGGTCGTCCATCGTCCGCCCGCGTTCGTGGCGGTATGCGACGGCGGCGTTCTCCGCGTCGGCGCGTTCGAGTGCCGCTTGGAAATCCTCGAAGTACTCGCCGTCCGGGGAAACGAGGGTGTCGGGTAGCATAGGCCCATCCTCATCCTGTTCCCCGACTGCGCCGCCATCCGTAGCCGCTGGCTCCCGGCGCGGAATCATGTTCGTTCGCCGGTAGGACACCAGCGTCTCGCCGGTCTCGCGGTCCCGACCCTCCGTCTCCCACGTGACGATACCGTACTTCGGCCGGGAGGAAGAGGTGCGGGTGTCGACGACGGTCGAAGTCACCGACAGCGGCGTCCCCGCCGTCGCCGGCTGGTGGAACTCCACGTCGTCGCGCCCGAGGAAGTACCCGCCTTTCTCCGAGAGGTCCTCGACGGTGATGCCCATCACGCAGGCCAGCAGGTAATCGGGGTGGACCGGACGCTCATCGAAGCCGCGTTCACGGGCGGTGTCGGCCCGCCAGTATGCCGGGTCGTGGTTGAGCGTCTGGCCCATCCACTGCTCGCTGCCGTGATGGATGAGTCGGAGACCGGGGTCGTGAGCGAGTTCGTCGCCCTCCGCGAAGAACTCAAAGAAGTGGCCCTTCTCCCGGGTGTCGGCCCGGTCGAGCAGCGAATCGAACGTCTCGCCGTCCGAGAGGTCCAGGGCGTCCGGGTCGGACCAGTCAGTCATCGGCCGGCACCTCCCGGGCGGCGTCTCGCCGTGCAAGCGCCCGCCGCATCTCGTTCGTGACGACCATGTACCCCTCGTCGAAGCCCATACCCGGTTTCGCAAGCACCTGTGCGGCGTCGGTCGCCAGCGCCACGTGGGCACAGGCCCGCGCGGAGGTCACTGTCTCGTTGCAGGTCCCGCCGACGTAGGCGCGGGTGTCCGTCCCGTCGCAGTACAGCACCGCTTCGGCCGAGCGCTGGATGCCCCCGAGGTCCGGCGTCTTGATCTGAACCAGGTCGGCGGCTTCCGCGTCGACGAACGCCTGGACGTCCTCGAAGGTGTTGCACCACTCGTCGGCGACGATGTCCACGCCGACGCCGGCATCGGCCAGTCCGTCGCGGAGTTCGGCCATCCGGGATATCTGTTCCGCCCGGCCGCCGGCGTCCATCGGCCCCTCCACCTGAAGGGGATACGGCGCGGCGGCCTCCCGTAGGGTCTCGAAGTAGTCGGTCACCTCGGTCCGGTCGTACGGCGGCCCGAACACCTTCCCGAGGATGCCGTACACGTCGACGTGGAAGCGCGGCGAGTACGGCTCCGGCCCGAGCGCGGTCGCCCGGTCCGAGAGCCACGCGAGGTAGTCGCGCAGCCCCTCGCCGTTCTCGCCGACCTTCTCGACGCTGTTGAACAGGCCGTGGGGAAGGACCGGGACGCCCTTGATGAGCATCTTTTCGGCGTTGATGCGGCGCTCGTCGCCCGATTGCCCGAACACCGGGACCGGCGAGGTCGCCGGCTCGGTGTCGTAGGTGTTTGCGAGCACGTCCGTCGGCGTCACTCCCCGCGCTTGCGCGGCGGCGTTCAACAGCGCCTGCGAAACGCCGTAGCGGACCGCGGTGTGGAGCTGGTCGCCGCCCGACCGTTCGGCCTCCATCTCCTCCAGCATCGTCGCGTTGGCCCCGAACTGTGTCGCGTCCTGCCCGCGGAGCGTATCGGCAACGGGGCCCTCGACGACCGGCCGGTACTTCTCAGCCCGGAACAGCGGGTCGCGGCCGCCCGCCCCGGAGTACTGGACCGCGGCGCAGTCGCCGGTCGCAATGGAGCCGTCGGCGAGTTCGATTTCCACGATGAGCGCCTCGCCGGCCTCGCGGATGCGGTCGAATCCCTCCGTGACCGGCTGGCCGTCGTAGGCAAACCCGCTCTGGGTTGCCCCGTCCTTGATGGCCTGTTGGTCGTCGAAGAAGAACCCGGAGAGGCCCGGAACCGTTCGAACGTCTTCAATCCGCATCGCTGGCACCTCCCGCGGGGCTGTTGTCGCCGGTCGGACGCCCGATCAGCTTCCCGTCGCTGATGGCGTCCACGTCGTCGGCGACCATCCGGAACGACTGGTCGCGCCCCTCGGTCTCGGCCCGCTCGCCGAGCCGCGCGGCGTGGATCTCCTTGATCTCGTCCGGGAGCGCCAGGTCCGCGAACTCGAAGATGCGGACCCGGCCGTCGTCGTCTCTGGCCGGGAGCACCGCGCCCTTGGCGGCGTCGCTCGGCGCGAACGGCACGTCCAGCGCGCCGCTGTCGAAGGCGTTGATGACCCCCTGTGCCACGTCGCCGTCGCCGGCCTCGTAGATAGCGTCCATCAGGTGGCGCGTCTCCCGTTCGATGAGCGCCTGTTCCTCTTCGATACCCCCGAGGTCGATGTCCTGTTCGATCATCATATCGATAAGCTGTCTCGTCGTTCGCAGTCCGGCGGCGTTGGCCTCCTTCGTCGGCACGCCCTGGAACTCCTGGGCGGACTTCGTGATGACTTTGTCCGGCTGGGCGACGGCCGCCGTCGCACCGCCAAGGCTGATGACGCCGTTGGCCCGCGCTTCGTCGGGCGGGAAGCCGCCCATCCACTCGTGGAAGACGGTCGTGACGGTCACCTCGTCGCGGAGGTACTCGTTGCCGAGCTTCCGCAGCGCGCGCAGCGCCGCCACGTCCTGCACGAGGTTCCCGACCTGTCCGTAGCCCAGTGTGAGCGACCGGACGCCCTGTGTCGCCGCGAGTTCGCCCTCGACGAGCATCACCGCGATGGCGATGCTCGGCGGGACGAGAGTGCCGGTCAGCGGGCCGAAGGGCTCGCGGTTGATCGTTACGCCGCGCTCGGTGTAGGCCCCGCAGAGCCGGTCGACGAACTGCCAGTGTTCGATGGTCGTCGCGAGGTCGTGCCGTTTGGTGTACGGAATGTTGTAGGAAATCGGCCCGCCCTCGAAACTCTGGAAGCCGCCGGCGAGCGTGACCATTGCCAGCAGTCGGGCGTCCGGCGTGCCGTGGCGAACTTCAACCGGCGCGTCCAGCGCCCGTATGAGCCGCCGGCAGTCCTCGACGCCGTGATTGACCGCCGGGAAGCCGTTCAGTTCGTTCTCGTCGCTGCCGCGGGAGGCGGCGAGCCCCTCCTCAGCCTTCTCGTACTCGTTGTCGCGCGTGTACGAGTCGATAGTCGTCGGCAGGAGGTCCGCCCCGCCCTCGTCCTGCAGATACCGCAGCAGGTCGATCTGCTCTTCGAGACAGGGAACGCCCGCCCGCGGCTGGAGGAGGGGCTGGTCAGCCGACTCCAGCACTGTGGCGAACTGCTTTGAGGCCGGCAGCGACTCGTGGAAGGCGATAGCCTCCTCGAAGTCGACTTCCCGGCCCGTGTGCCAGTTGTCCCTGAGGTCGTTTGCGATGCGCTGTAGCTGGTCGTCGCTGAGTCGCTCGTCAGTTGGCATAGTCACCCGTCAACCCTGATCTGCTCCGCCTCTGTTGTCGTCAGTTGCAGGTCTTCGCGGAGCATCTCGATAGCCTCCTCCGGGTCGGTCTCCGCGTCGAAGACCCGGTCGAAGCCCATCTGCCGGAAGGTCGCCTGCGTCTCCTCGAAGTCGGACTGTCCGACGGCGAGGTTCCCGCCGACGTAGGTGAGCACGTCGAGCCCGGCGTCGTCGAGCTCGTCGTGAAGCCCCTCGCAGTCCTGGCGGGCGTGCCCGTACAGCGAGGATACCAGTACTGCCTCGGCGTCGTGAGATTTCGCGGCGGAGACGAACTCGTCCTGTGAAGTCTGGACACCGAGGTTGATTACCTCGAAGCCAGCGGCCGAGAGCGCCTGCTCTAGAATCGTGATGCCGACGACGTGCGCGTCGGAGCCAATCACGCCGAGGATAACGGTCCGGGGCATGTACTACCCCGTCGTCGGCGGGTACTGATAAACCTAATGGTCTTTCATGATAATATGGCCTTAAGGAATTTATAATGGTCGTTCAGGAAGGTTTATACCGCCGCCCCATCGTGGTTTTCTCATGGGTGCGCTTGACGACTTGCGTGTGCTCGACCTGACACAGGTCCTCGCCGGACCGTACTGTACGATGTTGCTCGCGGACATGGGCGCGGACGTGGTAAAGGTCGAGCGCCCCGGCGGCGACCTCATCAGGTCGAACCCGCCGTTCGTGGCCGACGGCGACGAGGAAGCCTACGGCGGCTACTTCCAGAGCGTCAACCGCGGGAAGCGCTCGCTCGAGCTCGACCTGGGGTCCGAGGAAGACCGCGAGGCGTTCCTCTCGCTCGTCGAGCGTGCGGACGTGGTGGTCGAGAACTTCAAGGCCGGCACGATGGAGAAGTTCGACTGCGGCTACGAGACGCTACGAGAGCACAATCCGGAGCTCATCTACTCCTCGATCCGAGGCTTTGGCGACCCGCGAACGGGCGAAACCCACCGGCAGGGTCAGCCCTCGTTCGACCTCATCGCGCAGGCGCTGGGCGGCGTCATGGAGATCACCGGCCAGCCCGACGGGCCGCCGACGAAGGTCGGCCCCGGCGTCGGCGACCTCTTCACCGCCGCGCTGAACGCCGTGGGTATCCTCGCGGCCGTGCATCACCGCGAACGCACGGGTGAAGGCCAGTACGTCGACACGGCGATGTACGACTCGATGGTGTCGCTGTGCGAGCGGACGGTATACCAGTACTCCTGTGACGGCGAGTCGCCGACCCGGCAGGGGAACTCCCACCCGACGCTGTTTCCGTACGACTCCTTCGAGGCTGCCGACGGCCACGTCGTCATCGCGGCGTTCTCCGACGGTCACTGGGAGGCGCTGTGTGACGCAATGGACCGCCCGGACCTCGCCGCGGACTACCCCGACGCCGGCAGTCGGATCGCGAACCGCGAGTCCCTGCGCCGCGAAATCGCCGACTGGACGGCGTCTGTCGACTCCGAGACGATTCTCGATCTACTCGAAGGGCGTGTGCCGGCCGCACCGGTCCAGAACACCGCCGACATCTTCGACGACCCGCACATCCACGACCGGGAGATGCTCGCCGACGTCGATCAACCCGGAGCCGACGAGCGGATGACCATCGCCGGCAGTCCGATAAAGATGACCGAAACCATGCCCTCGCCGGGCGGTCGTGCACCGCTGCTGGACGAGCACAGAGCGGAACTGCTCGATGAGGCTGGTGTCGGTACGGAGACCAATCGCGTCGAAAGCGACGACTGACGCCAATTCCCGGCAATTTTCACCACAACAGGGCAGGACCATTATCTATCATGAGCCGTAGAATAGGCTATGGTCGAAGTTCCAGATGCACTCAGTACATTGTTCAGTGCGCGAATCGAAACAGATGGGGACCGATATGTTGTCGAAATTCCGAAAAGCGAAGTGTCCCACGGCGCGATTTCGCCGGGCGAGACCTACCGCGTAGGCCTGCTCTCACAGGTCGATGCCGGCTCGTCGACGGCACAACCGCAGGAGCCCGAACAGAACACCGACCCGGTACGGGCCGATACCGGCGTCCCGCAACCGCCGGTCGACGAGGGCGAAATCCGAAACGTGACCATCGAATCGCTCGGCGACCAGGGCGACGGCATCGCCAAGGTCGAGCGGGGGTACGTCGTCATCGTCCCCGACGGCGAACCGGGCGACTCGCCGACCGTCGAGATCGAAACCGTACAGGAGAACGTCGCGTTTGCGAGCGTCGTCGACAACGACGGCCGGACCGCATAGCGGTATAGGTGCGTTTTCAGCGGCCCAGTGACCACCGGGCTGGCAGTCCCTGTAGGTCCGGAACAAACAGCCATAGCGGGTCGCTCGACCGACGTACTCCTACTTGAATGGAATCTGTCGGACACGGTAGAGGTCGAAGAACGACTAGTAATCACAGCATCACAAACGTTTATATGATTTAAATCCGGTATTTAAAACACTACATGGTCGACCCAAAAGAGAGCATTGACATCGAAAATGTCGTTGCTTCGACCGGTATCGGACAAGAACTCGACCTTGAGAGCGTCGCGATGGACCTGGAGGGGGCCGACTACGACCCCGAGCAGTTCCCGGGCCTCGTCTATCGGACACAGGACCCCAAATCCGCCGCGCTCATCTTCCGGTCGGGCAAGATCGTCTGCACGGGTGCGAAATCGACAGACGATGTCCACCAGAGTCTGCGCATCGTCTTCGACAAGCTCCGCGACCTGAACATCCAGGTCGACGACGATCCGGAGATCGTCGTCCAGAACATCGTCAGTTCCGCGGACCTCGGGAGTTCGCTCAACCTCAACGCCATCGCTATCGGCCTCGGGCTCGAGAACATCGAGTACGAACCCGAGCAGTTCCCAGGCCTCGTCTATCGACTCGACGAACCCGACGTGGTCGCGCTGCTGTTCGGTTCGGGGAAGCTGGTCGTCACCGGCGGGAAGCGAAAAGAAGACGCGGAGGAAGCCGTCGACACCATCGTCGAGCGGCTGAGCGACCTCGGCCTGCTGGACTAACCACGCGGTGCCAGTGACTGGGCGGCGGTCAGTCACTTCCCGTTTTTCCGTTCGTCTCTGGCTGAAGCGACTGCCACGGGGTAGAACCCCGCGGTTCAAATACCAAGACGACCAAAGCCGGCCCAATGGCAGACCCCGCCTCGACGGGTACGGAGTCCTGGCGCACGTACTTCGGCTTCGACGAGCCCTACGAGAATCAGGCCGACGCCGTCGAGCGAGCCATCGAGGCGGGTAAAGCCCGCGGCTTTCTCGCGATGGAGGGGCCCTGTGGGACCGGGAAGACGATGGCCGCGCTCACCGCCGGCGCAACCCTCGTGCGCGATACGGACCTCTACGAGCGGATGGTCGTCGTCACGCCGGTCAAACAGCAGCTCCAGCAGTTCGTCGATGATTTGCGGACGCTCAACGCCGGCATCGAGGAGCCCTTCGACGGCATCTCGCTGGTCGGCAAGCGCGACCTCTGTCCCTACGGCCGCGAGGGACAGTTCCCCGACGACGTGGGTACGCACGACCGCTGTGAGGACCTCAGAGAGGCGACAGCACGGTTAGTCGAAGACGACGGCCGCTCGGACGGTGCGGCCGTCGCGGACGCCGCAATCGCCGGTGAAGCCGACGACGACCAGTGGTGGGACCCCCGAAAGGGGCAAGACCTCGCCGCGGCCGCGCGTCCCGACGCCGCCGACCAGGCGACGCTTGGCGACGACACGCTCTCGACAGCGGGTGCGAACTCGCCGTACCGGCGGAGCCAGCCCACCGCCCCGGAGTCGATGGCAGAGGGGTCGGACCCGCCGCTGTACTGTCCGTTCGAGGCCGACTGGTACGCGCGCAACAAGGGGTCGCCCGTGGACTTCTCGGCCGGGGAGCGGCACGTCGTGACGATGGACGATTACCTCCCGGCGGCGACGGAGCGCGGGACCTGCCCGCACCGGGTGATGAGCGTCATGCTTTCTGAGGCCGACGTGATCGTCGGGAACTACAACCACCTGTTCGACCCGGGCTCTCGACCTCTGCTGTCGGACGTGCTCGACGACCAGACGCTCGTCATCGTCGACGAGGCCCACCGACTCGAAGAGCGCGTGCGGGACCTCCTGTCGGACCGTCTGGGCCGCCAGACGCTCGTCCAGGCGCGCAACGACTGCACGACGCTCATCCAGCGCGCCCAGCAGAGCGCGGACCACAAGGCGCAGGTCCGCGAGGTGCTGTCGGCCCGCGAGGTCCCACTGGACGCGGTCGACCAGGCCCGGAAGTTCTACGATGACCTCGTGCGGTGGCTCGACGACCGCGTCGAGGCGTTTCTCGACGCCGAACACGAGGGCTGGCGCGCGGACCCGTCAGTCCTCCCGGAACACGATAGGGAGATTCCGCTGCGGGATCCCGACACGGTCGAGCGGGACGAACTGACCGAGTGGGCCGAGCGGAAGGGGTACGACGGCTCGCTCTGGCGGTCGCTGTCGCAGGTCGGGGCCGCCGTCGAGGACGCTATCGACCAGCTCGGCCTGACCCGCCAGCCGGTGTGTGCCGCCGTCGGCGTGCTGGCCGGCCAGTGGTGGGAGCGCGACCACGCGACGTTCCTCCGGGAGATCGAACTGGAGCACTCGCCGAACCACGGGCAGAGTCTCGATTCCGATTACCAGGCCGTCTACACGCCGGGGCTGCTGTGTTACAACTGCATGCCCGCGACGGCCCTGCGGAACGTCTTCGACGACCTCGGGGGCGGTATCCTGATGAGCGCGACCCTGGAACCGCTGGACGTGTTCACCCGCGTTTCCGGGCTGGATTCGATGGCCGAGACGGGGTCGATGGACCCGGACGAACAATCGGGCGACGGACGGCCGGTCCGCACGACGACGTACGACCTGCCGTTCCCGTCCGAAAACCGGGCGTCGTACCTCGTCGACGCGACGCCGTTTACCGCGCGCAACCGCGGCGACCCCGAGACGATGCGGCCGCTGGGCGACAGCTGGAACCCGACACGCGACGAGTACGCACAGGCGCTGCGCGCGCTGGCCCGCTCGCCGGGCAACGTGATGGTGGCGATGCCGAACTACCGGGAAGCCCGCTGGGCCGGGGCGTACCTGCAGGAGGCCGTCGAGAAATCAGTCCTCGTGGATGAGTCGTCCAGCAACGAGGAGACCGAACGGCTGAAACGCGAGTTCTTCAGCAGCGACGGGAAGGTCATGGTCACGTCAACGCGCGGGACGCTGACCGAGGGGGTCGATTACGACGGCGAGAAGCTGTCCACCTGTGCGGTCGTCGGCATCCCGCTGGTGAACATTGGGTCACCCCGCGTCCGGGGCGTCCAGCGGGCCTACGGCGACGCCTTCGGCGAGGACAACGCCTTCGAGTACGCCCTGACAGTTCCGGCTGTGCGGCGCGCGCGCCAGGCCATCGGCCGCGTCATTCGCGGCGTCGACGAAGTCGGGGTACGGGCGTTGGTCGGCCGTCGGTACACGCCGGACGCACGCCATTCGGTGTATCCGTACCTGCCTGTCGGCGAGCGCGAGGAGTTCACCCGGATGACGCCCGATTTCCTCGCGAGCCAACTGGATTCGTTCTGGGCCGACCACCAGTAGCGCCGCCTGTTGGTTAACCGGAAGATATCGTTGGCAGCGGAAGGCATATACATCGTGGAACGAGTGTACCTATAGATGCCCGAGTGTCAGAACTGCGGTGAGTTCGTAACCGAGCAGTACGTACGGGTTTTTACACCAGAAGCCGTCGAAGGCCATGGCCCCCGGGTCTGTCCGAACTGTGAGGACAAACTCCGGGACGGCGCGGACGTCCGTGAAGCGCGTTCCTCGAGGCAGTAGGACAACTCCTTTTCGGGAAGTACTCAAGGCCGGACGAGCGTAGCTTCTGGCATGAGCGAACTCGACGTCGAGGCGGTCGACGACATCGACGCACCCGCGGGAATCGACGCGGCGGAGTACGTCCTCTACGGCGGGAAAGGCGGCGTCGGCAAGACGACGTGTGCCGCGGCCACGGCGCTTGCCTCAGCGCGAGACGGCACGACGACGCTCGTCGTCTCCACGGACCCCGCCCACTCCCTGTCGGACACGCTGGAGGCGGACATCCCGGCGACGCCGACGCGAATCCGCGAGGACATCCCGCTGTACGCCGCGGAAATCGACCCGGAGGCCGCCGTCGGTGAGGGGCCCCTCGGTGTCGAGGAGGACGCACTGGGCGGCGTGGGCGAACTGCTCGGCGGCAACGGGATGTTCGGCGGGGGCGCGGGTAGCGCAGCAGGCAGAGGCCAGGCCGAGGACCCCATCGGCGGCGAAGAGGGACTGCTCGGCGGGTCGATGCCCGGGGCTGACGAGGCCGCGGCCCTCCGCCTCCTGCTGGATTACGTCGACGACGACCGCTTCGACCGCGTGGTCATCGACACTGCCCCGACCGGCCACACCCTCCGCCTGCTGGAACTCCCCGAGACCATGGACTCCATGGTCGGGAAGATTCTACAGCTCCGCGAGCGCTTCTCGGGGATGATGGACAACCTCACCGGCATGTTCGGCGACGACCAGGACGTGGATGCCGAGGCCGGCATCGAGGACCTGCAGAAGCTGTCGGACCGGATCGAGCATCTGCGGTCGATCCTGCAGGACCCACGGAAGACGGACTTCCGCATCGTGATGGTGCCCGAGGAACTCTCTGTCGTCGAGTCCGAGCGCTTGCTTGCCCAACTCGACGAGTTCAACATTCCGGTCAGCACCGTTGTCGTCAACCGCGTGATGCAGGACCCAAGCGAGGTGCTCGGCGAAGACGTGGACATCGCCGGCCCGAACCACGCCGACTGTGAGTTCTGCGCGCGGCGCTGGCAGGTCCAGCAGGACGCACTGGCTCGGTCACAGGACATGTTCCGCGGCCACGACGTGCGTCGCGTCCCGCTGTTCGCCGAGGAAGTGCGCGGCGAGCGGCTCCTGTCAGTCGTTGCGGCCTGTCTGGACTGAAATCGTGGCAGTCGTTGCTTAGCTCGTCAGCTTCCGGATGACGCCGAACGCCGCGTCGCGCCACCGCGCTGGCAGGTAATCGAGCATGAGAAGCAGTTGTGCGCCCTGGCCGACGGGGTACCGCGGTTCGGGGTCGCTGGCGCTGGCGGCGTCGCGGATAGTCAGCGCGACCGTCCCGGGCGTGACCGACAGCGCATCCTGAATGCCGACGAGGTTCGAATCCTCGTGGGCCTGATACAGCCAGCCGTACGCGCCGGACTTGTCGAGATCGTCGAGTTCTTCGTCGGCGCGGTCGTCGAAGTTGGTCTCGACCGGTCCGGGTTCGACGAGGACCACGTCGATGCCGAACTCCTCGACCTCCATCCTGAGCGCGTCGCTGAGCCCCTCCAGGGCGAACTTCGAAGCGGCGTAGCCCCCCTGGTTCGGGAACGCGATGCGGCCCGCGACGCTGGAGACGTTGATAATAGTCCCGTTCTCCCGGGCACGCATGTGTGGGAGGGCTTCGCGGATGAGTCGGTGCGGGCCGTAGATGTTCACGTCGAACTGCTCGTGCAGCGCCGCCGTCGACACGTCCTCGACCGCGCCGAACTGCGGGTAGCCCGCGTTGTTCACCAGGCAGTCGAGCCGTCCCTCGGCGTCGATGAGCGCCTCGACGACCCGCTCGCATTCGCGTGGGTTCGTCACGTCGAGTTCGGCGGTTTCACAGCCGTCTTCGCCGAGGTCTTCGATGTCCGATTCCTCGCGGGCGGTCGCCCAGACAGTCCAGTCGTCGGCCAGGAACGCCTCGGCACTCGCCCGCCCGATACCCGAGGACGCACCCGTAATCAGCACCGTCTTCGCCATGTGTTGGCCGTGAGAACACGCCCCGGGAAGTTATACTGTCGGTTATCCGGATGGATTATTGACGGCCGCCTTCGCCTCGTCGGCGTAGCTGTCGGCCAGCCGGGTCGGCTCGGGAAGCTTGTAGCCGTCGGCGGTGGCTTCGACGATATCCGCCGCCGTGCTTGCGCTGACGCGATGACCGGGGCTGACGATGAGCGGATTGATATACCGGTTCGGCGAGTCGTACTGGCGTGTCTGGACTGCGTGACCGATGATAGTCCCGTTCGGGCAGGTATCGACGCTGTCATCGGCTGCAATTGGAATCCGAGTCCCTTCCGGGTACGTTTCGTCGAGCGATTGCTCCGGCGTACCACAGAGGAGGCTCTTGGCGACGCCGACGGCCGGCACGTCCAGCGTGACGCCGATGTGTGTCGCCAGCCCGGCTTCCCGGAAGTGGATGCGGCCACTACCGTCGACAAGGACCACGTCAGGGTCGGCCTCCAGCTCCGCAAACGCGCCCAGGATTGCACCGCCTTCGCGGAACGATAGCAGGCCGGGAATGTACGGAATCTCGGTGCGCTCGACGGCGCTGACCCGCTCGATGACCTTGCCGTTCCGTAACACGACGATAGCCGAGACGGCTTTGTCGTCGACGAACGCCTGGTCGACGCCAGCGACGAGCGGCGCGTCCGTTGTATCGTCGTCAGCATCCAGCGTCGTCTGGTCGCCGTCTGGGGCGTCTCCGACGCGCGCGATTGTCTCGGGCGAACAGTCCAGGTCGTCTTCGAATCGCGCAACCTCGGCGATGTCGCGTTGCAGCGCCTCCATCTCCGCCTGCGAGAGAGACGGGTCGGGGATGAACTCGGGGCGAACCGGCTGCATCGTCACGGACGACGCCGGCCCGGACCGCCGGGTCCCCCCGGTCCACCGGGGCCGCCTGGGCCGCCGCCACCGCCGAACTGTATCTGGCCGGGCATCCGGGTCTGCCCCTTGATTTTCTGACCGTACCAGAGCCCGATGATGAGGCCGATAAGGTGGGCGAGGTGAGCGACGTTCCCGCCGAGCAGACCGGCCCCCATCGGATTGAGCGACCCGAAGATGCTCAACAGGAAGTAGAAGCCGGTGATCGCCCAGATCGGGACCGGGATCAAGAAGTACAGGTACACGCGGAGATCAGGTTTCAGGACGGTCAGGAACGCCATGATAGCAAGCGCCGCGCCGCTGGCTCCGAGGACGCCGGCGGACGTTCCCTGCACGGTCTGAATTGCGATCTGTCCGAGGCCAGCCAGCGCGCCGGACACGAGGAAGAAGATCGCGAACTTCTTCGACCCGATCTGCTGCTCGACGAGTCGGCCGAAGAAGTAGATGATAATCCCGTTCCCGAAGATGTGGTAGAAACCGAATGGGGCGTGTGAGAACACCGACGTGACCCAGGTCCAGACGTACTCTGGATTGTTCGGATGGAGGACGAACAGCGTCTGGAAGGCTTCGCGACCGAGGGAAAGGATGACGACGTGTTCGAGGATGAACACGATACCCATGATCGCCAGGAACAGGTACGTGACGTTCCCCCGGAAGTACGCCAGCGGCCCGCCGGGCCCGGTGTCGATACCGAGCCGGTCAGCGACGCCGCCGCCCTCGGAGGTCTGGCCAGTGTTTACACTCTCGTCGAACCCGCTGTCGAACACGCCGCCCGGATCGCTCCAGTTATCCAGTCCGGGGCAATCGTGGGCCTCGGGCAGTCTGTGTTCCGAACAGTAGGTCCCGCCACAGTGCCCACACTGGTACGGCATGTTCTCCTGCTTTCCACAGGCATCGCACTCCGACATTGTACTACGGTAGGAGTGGGCGGTGGAAAGGGATTGTGCTTATACTGTCGGCTGTCAGTCTGTGAAGGATTTCGCCACCCCGAGGTGGCGAATATCTTGCAATAGTTACAGCCAACAGTAGTACAGTGGGCCAGCCACGGACCAGCCATCAGGATACCGGGATGTCAGAGACATTTGTGCCAGAAAGCGGCACACATTAGCAACGCAGCGGCTTACTCGCCAATGTCGGGGTTGCTTTGTGCGTCCCGGAGCACGCCGATCCACGCCGGTTCGCCATCGTACTCGATCGACCCGCCGGACACCTCGATGGTGCGCGTTTCACCGTCGGTCTGTAGCCCCTCAAATTCCGAATGGAACGTGTCAAGCTCGTCTGAATCTGCCGTTCGGAGTGAGTCGGGGAACCGGCTTTCGTCGCCCTCTGGTGTGAGGATAGTCGGTGATTCGTCGATGAGTTCACTCTGGTCATAGCCGAAAATGTCTGCCAGCTTCTGGTTCACGTAGACAAACGTCCCGTCCTGAATGATACAGACGCCCGCGAGCTCCTGTTCGACGAGCCGTTGATACCACGAGAGGGCGTTCCAGAACCGCTGCTCGGTGCGGTGTTGCTCGACGGCGTTCTCGATTCGGTTGGCGAGGACATCGTACGTATCTGACCTGCCACCCTTTTGCATGTAGTCCGTGACGCCGGATGCGATTGCCTCGCTCGCGATCTCCTCGCTGCCCTTGCCGGTGAACAGAATGAACGGGATGTCCTGATACTGCTCGCGGACGAGTTCCAGAAACTCCAGCCCATCGGTGTTTGGCATGTCGTAGTCGCTGACGATGCAGTCGACCTGCTCCGTCCGGAGGAAATCGAGCGCGGCGACGGCGCTCGTCTTCGTTACGACGTTGAAGTCGTCGTTGATGCGTTCGAGATACACCTCAACCAGTTCACCCACCTGTGGGTCGTCGTCGACGTGCAACACGGTACACTGCTGGGATTGCTCGACTTTCGCCAGCGGAATCGGCACTTCTGTCCGCATCTCGTCAGGGGTACCTGCCGATTCGGTCCGGAGAAGCGGCGTGTGCCGCGTCGCGGCACGGCGGCTACCGCTGATGGCCCCACTGGAGAGTGCCACTGTCTTTTCGCCGAGCCGCCACTCCTCAGAGTTCATCGTTCCCCCAGATGCTGTCGATAGTACAGAAACCGAAACCCATCGTCCGCCCAGTCACACTGGCAGCGCTCGCTGCACGCACCGTCGGACTCCCTACGTCCGAGCCTTGGAGGGCGCTGGCGGGAAGTGTATGTCCCGGATAGTCGTCAAGCGATTTCTTTTCAGACATCAATACCCAATCCTGGTCATTAGTTACGTACCAGTCTACTAAACGCTACTGCTGGGGGGTATCGTTGAATCCTCCGTGCGGACGCGTGACCAGTGCGTGGAATTCTGACCCCAAAATGTGCGAGCAGTGCGCTGTGTGTATAGATTACGGGATTTATCTTTTAATTCTATGCTTAATACAATATATAATATGTAGGCACTCTTCAAATAAATTTAATTATCTCCCTCCCAACATCCAATTCGTATCATGTCCGATACTACCATGCGCGAATACCTCGCAGAGCACCCGAAAATGGCCGGCGCACTGTTCACCCTCCTGATGCTACTGTCACAGGCAGGGACTGCAGCAGCTAACAATAGTTCGTACTTCGGTCCATAGCTTCGGAGAAGATCAGATACTTTTCAGTTTATCGCATCAGGTCCGATAGAAGATTGTAATGTTCACTTAGGATATAGCTTCGGTTAAATCAAGAGACGTACTCCAGCGCAATTCGTCGCCGACCTGCACCGGTACTTCTTGCATGACAAGGAAAGCCTCTAGTTCTGCTCTATCAAGCACAAGTGGACCGATTTCGCCGGATGCCAGATGGTGATAAGAATAACCATCTACCAACGGCATAGTAATGGCTCCCAATTCGTCGACATCAGTGGGATACATATTCATGAATACCTCAAACTCCGTCTCGCGAGGAGTTATTTTAAGCATATTTGGGGTTCCTCCTTCTGGTTGAGTAACAGTCACCCCACCGTCACCAACGACAATATACTGCCCACCGAGTATACTCTCATCACGTGCAATGGTCAGCGCCGCTCGAAGGGGGAAGCCGCAGTTCAACAGCCGGGCGACCGACTCACCGATGCGAACCGCACCGTCGTTCAGAACTTCGTTGAGCGTGACGATGCCGCCGATTGCGCCGTTTTCGACGAGCGCTAACCCCTGATTGTAGGAGTTGCAGGCGTTCAGCAGGAACGTGTCGATGCCGACCGATTCGACCGTCGTCACGTCGAGCTTCCCGTCGCTGCAGACGAAGCCGTCATGTTCGGTGTGGCCGATGTAGTGGAAGAACTCCGCGTCGGTCGTGAGAACGGTCCTGAGCTCCGCCGTCGTCAGGTCGTCGTGGACCGTGACGTCGAACGGCAAGTCGTCGCGCGTGCCGTACACCTCGTCGACGAGTTCCCGCTCCTCGTCCATCCGGGCGTCGTTCTGGACGACGCGAATCGTGATGTCCTCGGCGTTTGTGTCGCGGTCGAGTCGGTGTTCGAACGCCGCTTTGGTCAGCTTGCTCGCCCCGATGGGGATGCTGTCCCCGATCCAGGCCTGTTCGAGCGAGTCCTCGGCCTGTGGTTCGACGTAATCCGTCTCGGATGGGGCGGTAGCAGCGTCGGAACTCGCGGCGCGGGTGATGACGTCGTCCCGGGTGAACTCGGCTTCGGCCTCCGCCGGAACGCTCGCCTGGTTCAGCCGTTGCTGTTGGTGGGTCCGGACGATAGCGAGGTCGTCGACGACGTACGGCAGCTGTTCCGCGTTCGCCGGCACCGGATCGATGTGCGTCGTCAGCCGCCACTTCGGGATTTGGTCCTCGATAACGTCGTACGGGACCTGCAGGTAGGTGGCGACCTGCTCCGCCAGCGGTTGCCGGTACAACGATTCGAAGTCGAGGTCGACGTACGGTTCGATGGCCGCTCGCTCGTGTAAGTCGATCTGGTGGAACCCCTCGGTGCGCGTGACGCAATCGAGGAAGAATAGACGTTTGAGTGTGCGGCCAACCTCCGACTCGAAGCCGCGTGCGGTGTCGAGCGAGTACGTGAATCCCGTGTCGGTCGTGAGCCGCGGCGTGGATGCGGGGACGAGCGAGGCACCGAGATAGTACGAAAGCGGTGCGGCGACGAAGACTGAGGCGAGGTCGGGCGGTAGTTCGAGTGTGACACCGGTGTCCGGCCTGTCGATATCCGCCGGGATGTCGAGGCTGTCACCGATTTCAATCGCCGGTGGGTGGCCGCGGAGCGTCGGATAGGAGCGCTCGGGATCGTAGGCTTTGAGCGCCGATCCGAAGGTCTCGACTGCGGCCATCACGTCTCTCGGGTTCTCGGTCGTCGTAACTGTGGCTGCGGGCCGGTCGTGCTGGGACCGAGCACCGATGAGCACGTCCGTCGGAGCGTCGAACTCGATCCGGGTCCGGTCCGAGTCGACGGTGACCTCCATCGCGGTGTCCTCGACCCGCATGTACGTCTTGATCTGCGTTAGCGGGTCCAGAACGTAATCATCCGCCGGCAGCGTCTCCGACTCGAACTGGGCAACCTCGGCGGCTATCGCCCCGGCATCGTCCCGGACGTACACCATGACGACCGTCGGAAGTTCGATAGCGCGCGTCCGTATCCGGACAGCGTCCCCGACCGGGTACTGGAACACGTCGGTCGCTGCCTCCCTGAGCGCGATGGGAGTCGGCGTGTGTATCCGGTAGCGCTGGCGCTCGATCTGATCAATGACCGCAAGCCCAGGACGGTCGTCAAGCGGTTCGAACGTTAGAGTCATATAATAAACGAGGGGGACAGTATTACTCTCGTACAATGAGAACGGTAGAGACAATCAAAAAGATATCGCCGACAGCATTCCGTCTCAACCAGGGCGGCCCGCTGGGCAATATTTGAACTGCCGGGAGGGGACAGGGACGCGTGGTGGGCAAAACGGTCAGTTCCGTGCAGACTCGGTTGTATCTATGGGCGAAGCGGGTAAGGGCGACCCGGTCTAACACTACCGTAGTGAAAGAGTTCGAGCGCAAACAGCTGCTGGAGCGCATCGAACGCGACAGCGCGACCGTCGGTGCGGACATCCCTGACGAGATTACCGTCCAGGGCGAGGAGATCGAACTCCAGTCGTTCGTCTTCGAGATCAAGCGTCGGGAGACGATTCCGCGGGGCGAGCGCGAGCGCGTCGAGCAGGCCAAGAAGAACCTGCGGCGCGAGCGCCTCCAGCGCAAGCAACGTATCGAGAACAACGAAGTGAGCTACGAGCGCGGCGAAGAGCTTGCCACGGCCATCATCGGAATCGACCGGGCGCTCAACGCCCTCGAACAGCTCGGTGCGGCCAACATCGAACAGGAAGCGCAGGCGCAGGAGACGGCCGACAGGAAACGCTGGATGAAGTTCCTCCAGAAAGCACTGGGTCACGAGGACGCAGACTCCGGCACGGGTCGTGCCGGGCGGAGCTACTAATATGAGCCGAAACGACGAAATCGCGACACTGCTCGAAGAGTTCGCCGACCTGCTGGATGCGAACGGCGTGGAGTACAAGCCCCGAGCCTACCGTCGGGCGGCCGAGAACATCAGGGACTTCCCCGGTGCGATAGAGGGGCTGGCCGCCGAGGGCGAGGACAGCGTCGGCGAGATAGACGGCGTCGGTGACGCTATCTCCGCGAAAGTCGTCGAATACTTCGAGACGGGCGAAATCGAGGAACTGGCCGAACTCCGCGATGAACTCCCCGTCGAGATGGACGCTCTCACGGCGGTCGAGGGCATCGGCCCGAAATCCGTTGGCTCGCTGTACGAGGCGCTTGGCATCACCACCCTCGACGAACTGGAGTCGGCTGCCGAAGCCGGCGAGATACAGGAAGTCTCGGGCTTCGGGGCGAAAACGGAGCAGAATATCCTCGACAACATCGACTTCGCCCGCGAGGCCCACGAGCGGTCGCTGCTCGGCGAGGCGCGGCCGTACGGCGACCGGATTCGAGAGTACATGACCGCCGGCGACGCCGTTGAGGAGTGCGCGCTCGGTGGATCGATTCGTCGCTGGCGACCGACAATCGGCGACGTGGACGTGCTCGTCGGGAGCGCCGATCCCGAGGCCGTCGTCGAGCGGTTCGCCGACTGGGAGGGGCTCGACCGCGTCATCGAGTCCGGCGAGACGAAAGCGAGCGCCTACGCGGACGACGTTCGGGTCGACCTGCGGATCGTCGACCCATCGGAGTTCGGCGCGGCGCTGCAGTATTTCACCGGCAGCAAGGACCACAACGTGGCGGTCCGCAACCGCGCTATCGAGCGGGATCTGAAGGTCAGCGAGTACGGGGTCTTCGATGTCGAGGGCGTTGAGGATGACGACCAGCGGGCCGGTGAACTAGTGGCCAGCGAAACCGAGGACGCAGTGTACGACGCGCTGGGCATGGAGTGGGTGCCGCCGGAACTCCGCGAGAACCGCGGCGAGGTCGAAGCCGCCGCCAACGGGTCGCTCCCGGACCTCCTCGCCGAGGGCGAGGTTCGCGGCGATATCCACACCCACACGAACTGGTCGGACGGCAGCAACACGATTGCGGAGATGGTCGAAGGGGCCGCCGCGTTCGGTCACGACTACCTCGCGGTCACGGACCACGCGACGGGGCCGGGGATGGTCGGCGGCGTCGGCGTCCCGGACGAGAAACTCCGCGAGCAGATAACAGAGGTCGAGTCGGTCGCGGCGGACGCCGGCATCGACGTGTTCACCGGCGTCGAGGCCAACATCGCCGCGGACGGCAGCGTCTCGGTCGCCGACGACTTGCTGGCGGACCTGGACGTGGTCGTCGCCTCGCCACACGCCGCGCTGGACGGGGACGGCACGGACCGCCTCGTCGCCGCAGCGGAACACCCGGACGTGAACGTCATTGGCCATCCGACAGGCCGGTATCTCAACCGTCGTGAGGGGCTGGACGTTGATATCGAACGTCTCGCAGCAGCCGCCGCCGACACCGACACGGCGCTGGAAATAAACGCTAACCCCGCCCGGTTGGACCTCGGCGGCGGCGCGGTCAAGCAAGCCCTCGAAGCCGGGGCGACAATCGCCATCAACACGGACGCACACAGCCCGGGTGACCTCGAACTCCTTCGCTACGGCGTCCACACGGCGCGGCGGGGGTGGGCCGAGACGGACGACGTGCTGAACACCCGCGACGCCGAGGGCCTCCGCGAGTTCCTCGATGCCTGAGAATTCCCCAAGCGACCGGCTCGTGCTCGATGCGATGCTCGGCAAGCTCGCCACCTATCTGCGGATGTGTGGCTACGACACAGCGTACGCGCTGGACCGGGACGCCGAGGCCGATGACGACCTCCTCGCCCTGGCGGACCGCGAGGACCGGCTAGTGATTACTCGGGACCAGGACCTCGCCGCCCGCGCATCCGAGAGTGTGCTCCTCAGCGAGCGGGCAGTCGAGGACCAGTTGCGGGAACTCGCCGATGCCGGCTTCAACCTCTCACTCGCTTCGGAGCCGGCTCACTGTGGCGTCTGCAACGGGCCGGTCGAACAGGTCGATCCGGTGGAACCGACGCCGGAGTACGCACCGAATGCAAACGACGAGACGGTCTGGCGCTGTACCGACTGCGGGCAGCACTTCTGGAAAGGGAGCCACTGGGCGTCAGTTCAGGCGACGCTGGACGGCCTGTAGAACGTAGAAAGTCAGCGGGCGTCGCTACAGTTCTTCAGCCGCGGCGACGGCCTCCTCGGTCGTCCCCTCGACGACTACCCCGGTCGTGACATCGCCGTCGGTCCAGTAGACGACGGCCCGATCCTCACGCTCGATTGCGGTCGCGTTCTGCCCGTTCACCTGTACTGCCGTCCCGTTCTCCGTATCGTCCAGATAGCTCGACGCGCCGGTAGCGGTCAGAACTGTCACGTTCTCCCCGTCAGCGTCGTACTGCTGGGCCACAGCCGTACTTTCTGGCCGGCTGATGTACCGTGCCTCTTCGAACGTCCCGCTCTCGTACTTCGGCAGGTCCAGGTCCGTCGCGGACTGGGCCGCATCGTAGGAGTCGTACGTCTCGACGGTCGTGACGGCGACCCGGTCAGCCGGTGGAGCGAACTGGCTGTCGTCGATGCTGACGTTGAAGTTCGTCTCCTCGACGGTGAGCTCCGTCCGGTTCGTCCCGTCGTCGGTGGTCAGCTTGTGGACGCGGTAGTCCTCGGTGTCGACCCATAGCGTCGTGTTCGGCGCGTCGATGCTCTCGTTGGTCGGTTCGAGATCGAGAACGTACGTCGATTCGCCGTCGACTTCGGCGGTCCCGCGGAGCGTCGCGGTGACGTTCTCCTCGGGAACCGGGTCCGTAGTGTCGTTCATCGCCGCGGCTTCCTCGGGCAGTTCGCGGCCGTAGGACTGGTTCTCGCCGACCGCCCAGACGACGGTTCCGTTCGTCCCCATCTCGTAGGACCGGTTCTCACTCGTGACGGCGGCCCACGTCTTGTTCGGCTCAGCGGCAGCGTACTCGACCGCGGCAGTCTTCGACGCCGAATCGTTCGCGACGGTCACCGTCGCCGTCCCGGTAATCGTCTCGGCTGCATCGTAGCGCTGCTCGGTTCGGTCGAGCACGTCGTCGCCGGACGGCTGCCCCATCTCGCTGAGGCCGGACACGCCGGCGACCGCCCCAGCAGCCAGTAGTCCAATGGTGACGAAGACCGCGACGATAGCCAGTCTCCGTCCGGTATCGGCTGTCATTGCCCGGCCTTAGGACTGGAGTGGTAAGTGGGTTCCTCTTGTCAGAAAACGGACTGTATCCGGCGGAATCTGCACCCGGCGAACCCCTCATTGCTGTCCAGTCCGTACGCCGGGCTGTGAGCGAGTCAGCGAACACGACTGTCCGCGTCGACGGCGTCAGCAAGCAGTACGACCTCGGCGGGACGGTGACGGCGCTGGACGACGTGAGCCTGGACCTGTCAGCGGGGTCGTACACGGCGGTGATGGGTCCGAGCGGTTCCGGCAAGAGCACCCTGTTGAACCTCATCGGCGGGCTGGACACGCCGTCGTCGGGGCGGGTCGTCGTCAACGGACAGGACGTTTCGTCGGCTAGCGAGGCCGAACGGGCTGACATCCGCGGCACCGAGGTGGGCTTTGTCTTCCAGACGTTCAACCTCATGCCGCGACTGTCCGCGGTGGAGAACGTCGCCTTGCCGCTCGTCTTCGACGGCTGGGACCGCACCCGTCGCCGCGAGCGGGCGGTGTCACTGCTCTCTGAGGTGGGACTCGCCGACCGCACTGACCACGTCCCCGCGGAACTCAGCGGCGGCCAGCGCCAGCGTGTCGCCATCGCCCGCGCACTCTCGACCGACCCGGCGTTGATTCTCGCCGACGAGCCCACCGGCAACGTCGACACGGACACCGGCGCACAGATACTCGACCTGTTCGACGACCTCCACGCGGCGGGCAACACGTTCCTGCTGGTGACCCACGAGCGCCACGTCGCCGAGCGGGCGGAGCGCATCGTCCACGTCGAAGACGGCCACATCCAGTCCGTCGAAGATGTCTCCGGGGGCGAGCACTGATGGACACTGGCGAGAGCGTGCGCATCACGCTCCGGTCCATCAGGGCCCACAAGCTCCGGTCGGCGCTGACAGTCGTCGGCGTCGTCATCGGCATTGCCTCGGTCATCACCTTCGCCACGTTCGGGGCCAGCGTCGAGGCCGAAATCGTCGGCGACATCGAGACGTCGAACGCGGGCAACATCTACGTGTTCGGGACGCCGTCGGGCGACGACGACTTCGACCGGACGCTCCAGCCGGTGTTTACGGAGTACGACGTTCAACAGTTAGAGGGAATCCAGGGTGTACAGGCGGTGCTACCGCGCGGGATCGTCCAGACACAATCGATACAGCACGGGAATCGGACGCTCGCCAGACAGCAGGTCACGGCGACGCGGCCGGCCAGCATCACCGACGGCGTCCTCGTCGAGGGGCGTTCCTTCGAGGCCGACGAGGAAGCCGTCGTCGTCAACGAGCGCATGGCCGGATCGTTCTCCCAGAACCTCACGACCGGCGAGCGGCTCACGATGACGATGCCCGACGGCAGCGAACGGAACGTCACCGTCGTCGGCGTCGTCAACGGGACCCGCGGCGAAGTCCCGGTCAGCGAGTTCGCCCGCCAGCCGCGGGTGTACGTCCCCATCGACCCGTTCTACGACTCGGTCGTCGAGAGCCCGTCGGCGGGTGTGCGGCAGCGCGCGTACCCGCAGGTGACGCTCGTCGTCGACCCGCGGGCGATTCCGGAGACGCAGTCGGCGATTCAGGCGTACATCTCCGGGGACGCGGACGCTCGGTCGCTGTCGGCCGACGACACGGAACTGGTCGCCCGCTCGGGCAACGACTTCGTCGAGGAGATCAGTGACGTCATCGAGCGCATCACGCGCTTCGTCACCGGCATCGCCGTCATCGCACTGGTCGTCGGCGCTATCGGCATCGCCAACGTGATGCTCGTCAGCGTCACCGAACGGACCCGCGAAATCGGCATCATGAAAGCCGTCGGGGCGCGCAACCGCGACGTGATGCAGGTGTTCCTCGTCGAGGCCGCACTGCTCGGGACTATCGGCTCGCTTCTCGGCGTCCCGCTCGGCCTGGTCGTCGGCTACGGTGCGACCCGGTACGCCGAGGTCGCGTTCTCGCTCGCGCCGCTGTGGATGGCGCTTGCAGTCGGCGTGGGCGTGCTGGTCGGCGTCGTCGCCGGCCTCTACCCGGCGTGGCGAGCGGCGCGGGTCGACCCCATCGACGCGCTCAGACACGAGTGAGCGGGATTCAGAACACCGAAATACGTGGTCATCGTACCGTCGGGCGATGACCCTCTCGGAGGAGGCCCGCGAACGGCTTGCCGACATCGTCGAACTCCAGCCGACGAAAAACGGCGAGCTACAGGAGCGCTGGGACATGGACAGCGGGAGCGAGGTCCACCAGTACCTCGAATCCGAACTCAAGGAGTACTACTACCGCAACGACAACAGCCTCATCTGTGCGACGCCGGAGGCGACGACGCTCATCGACGGTGAGGACTCCGAACGGATACAGACGGTGACGGTCACCCCGCTCCAGCAGGCTATCGTCGACGTGATTGCCGGACCAGACGAGGAAAGCCAGAGCGTCGTTGCCGTGTTACACGCCCTTCGCGAGGTCGGCGAGGATCGTGACACCGACGACGTTCGCTCCGCGCTTCGCAGCCTCGCAGACAAGGGTATCGTGGAGACGGTCGAGAAGACGGTGCCGACGTTTAGACTGGCCGTTCCCCGGGACGAACTCGACATCGAGCTATCCGAAGAATAAGTCCGGGTCGCGGTATCGGTCCGTTACTCCGGCAGCCCCGGCCGCTGGCGGCGTCGTCGCCGCGCTAACACCCGCTGTATTGCCTTGCCCGGCCCGCCCTCAAGCGGCCACTCCATCGACCGCCACACTGGCGGCTCCGGCTCGTAGAACGGGCACTGGCCCCGACACTCCGCCGCTGTCGGCAGACAGTCTTTCGCGGCGCAGTGAGGATACACGCCAGTCTCGTCGGCATCTAGTTCGAAGTGCCTGCAGTCGGGGCGCATCGTGTCCGCGTACGCGCGCCAGCCGCGAGCGTACGCCCGTTCGGCGATGGCGAGCCGCCGCTCTTGCTTCCAATGAGGACTCGCGTACTCGAACCGCGCCGCGCTGGTGTCGTCGTCCGGTCGGTCCAGAATGCGCGTTCCGGGGTCGGTCACTGACAGCGACCGCGGTTGCCAGACCGCCTCGGCCGTGCCGGACTCGGGGTCGACAGTCAGCACGCCGGCGGCCGCGGGCAGGTCCGCCAGCAGGACCGGTTCCACGCGCTCGTCGGTCGTCGCCGTCGCGACCCACACTTCGTCGGCCAGCGACAGTGCGATGTCCCGCTCCAGTTGCGGGACGAGGTTCCTGGCGGCGCTGGCCGTCAGATCGGGCTTGTTCTCGATGGCGATGATCCGCCGGAGCCAGTCGGGATAGGGTCGCACCCGACGAATTTCGATGCGGTTGCCCCGCTTTCGGGTCTCGATGGCGTCCCGGTCGGCCGCCTCGTGAATCGATTCCCGGACGTACCGCCACGGATAGCCCGGGTCAGGCAGCGCGTCGCGGTAGTACGTCCAGTCGGCCGGCGCGTTCTGTAGGACGTGCAGGAGGTCCGAGTCGAACGCGTCTCCGCCGAACGTCGCTCGCTCGCGGAGTCCGTCGGGGTCACACTCCAGTACAATCGTGTCCCAGCGGCGGTGTTTCGTCCCGAACTGTCTGGCGACCAGCACCGCCGCGTCGTCGGACGGCGACCACGCTCGCTCGGCCCACTGGCAGACGGACAGTTCGAAGGCGAACTCGGAGTCGACGGGCACGAACAGTCGTTGTCGGGTTCGGACCAAAACCCTTTGTTACGACACCGGAGCCTCCGTCCGCGATGGGGTCCTCCAGCGACCGTTTTCGTTCGGTAACACAACCCAATTATTTATGTAATCCCTTCAGAAACAAATCGTCGGTTACACATGATACGTCATAGGTCCGAAGACAGCACACCAGAAAGCGCTGGTACCGCTACAGCGTACCGACCGACAGAGAATAGAGCGCCCAGCGAAGCCGACGGGGGTGCGGTATGAGCGCTGGGGCCGGGAGTAATGGGATATTTGACCAGTACACGACGCTACAGTGGATCGCGGCAGGCATCGTCGCGGTGTTGACGTTCCCAATCGGACTCGCCGTTCCCGCTTACTTCTACATCAAAACGTCCAACGGCACCGCCCGGGAACAGGGGGCCTGGGAGGCGTGGGCGGTCATCCTTGTCGGAATTCTCGGCATCGTCGCGGTCGAACTCGGCGGGGAAACAGGCGCGAAAATCATTATCGCGCTCGCACTGCTGGGGATTCCGGTGCTGTTCATCATCTTTGCCGCTGTCGTCGGAAGCTTCGTGGTCGGCATGGGCAACGCGACGGTAGCAGCGCTGCTACTCGCCGGCGTCGCGGTCTGACAAACGAGTTCCCTCGGCTTCCGTTATTCCTCGTCGTCCGTTCGTTCGTCGAGGAACTCGTGTGCCTGTTCGAGTATCTCTCGGGGGCCGTCCTGCGTGACCGTGTTGATGGCCTGTTCGTAGTCGCGCCACTGCAGGTCGCGGTGTTCTGTGGACAGTTCGGCTGACGCTTCAAACGACTTCGCGACGAACAGGTGGACCGTCTTGTGGATGGTGTTGCCGTTCGCCTCGAACACGTAGTCGTAGTCTTCGCGGAACCCGTCTAAAAGCCGGAAATCACCGATGCCGGCCTCCTCTTTCACTTCGCGTATGGCGGTCTGCTGGAGCTCTTCCTCGCCCTCGACGCCGCCCTTGGGGAACTCCCAATCGCCGGGTCGGCTCTTGAGCAGGAGGTACTCCCGCCGGCCACGCGTATCGCGAAAGAGGATGGCTCCCGCGCTCGTGGCCTCTATCATTATCGGATTTTATGACACCGCTACTTAAGAGAATATCGGAGACACAGCGGAAACAGATGGCCTTTTGTCACTCGCGGCTGAGTGTTCGTCTACAGATGCCCTTCGTCACGACGCTGACCTTCACGAGCGGGGACCGACACCGGCTCGACGACGTTGTCACAGAAATCAAACAGAGCGCCGAGCAGAAGGGGGTCGAACTGAAAGGCCCGCACCCGAAGCAACCACAGGAGCTACGGATTCCACAATCGAAGTCGCTGGGGCCGAGCGGCGGCCGCTTCGAGTCCTGGACCCACACCGTCTACACCCGAACGATAGAGATTGTCGGGTACGAGGAGTTCGCCCGCACAGTCACTCAGCGGACTTTCCCGAACGCCATCCACGTCGAGGCCGGCGTCGAACAGCGGACGCAGGTCGGTAGCGGCTCGTAACCACGGACCGGCTGTCGTCCGCTTCTGCGGTTTCTTATAAGTGACTGTGGGTCGTTTTGCCGGCATGAACGAGGCCCAACAGGAGCGGCTCCTATCCTTCCGACGTGAGCTACACAGCTACCCCGAACCTGCGTGGCGGGAGTTCTACACCACCAGCCGCATCGTCGACGAACTCGAACGGATCGGGGTCGACCAGTTGCATATCGGTCAGGCTGTCGTGGACGGCGACGCGCGGATGGCGGTCCCCGACGACGACGAACTCGAAGACTGGCAACGGAAGGCCCGAGACGCCGGTGCCCGCGAGGACGTGCTGGAGGCTGTCGACGGGGGATTCACTGGTGCCCTCGCTGTGCTCGAACAGGGAGAAGGGCCAACCGTCGCGCTCCGGGTCGACATCGACGCGCTTCCGATAACGGAGTCAGATAGCCCAGCGCACGTCCCGGCGACAGAGGGGTTCCGCTCAGCCAACGAGGGGTATATGCACGCCTGTGGGCACGACGCTCACGCGACGATTGGCCTTGGTGTGCTGGAGGCAGTGAAAGAGAGCGATTTCCGCGGAACGTTCAAACTCGTCATCCAACCGGCCGAAGAGGTCATCGGCGGCGGGAAGGCCGTCGCTGAAAGCGGCCACCTCGATGACGTGGATCACTTGCTGGCGATACACATCGGTCTCGATCATCCGACCGGTGAAATCGTCGCCGGGGTCGGCGGCTTCCTCGCCGTTCGGCAGTTCAAAGCGACGTTCACCGGTGAGACAGCCCACGCCGGGGGCCACCCGGCACAGGGACGGGACGCTGTCCAAGCGCTCGCCACGGCCGTACAGAACCTCCACGCGATTCGTCGGCACGGCGACGGGGCGACGCGGGTCAACGCCGGGGTCGTTGCGGGCGGCACAGCGACGAATATCGTCCCCGAAGAAGCGACGCTTGAAGGGGAGGTCCGCGGCGAGACGACTCACCTCAAGGAGTACATGAGCGATCGGGCGGACACCGTCATGTCGTCCGCGGCAGAAATGCACGACTGCGAAGTCGCCATCGAGACGACAGCGGAAGCGCCGAGCGCAGTGAGTGACGACGCGCTTGCGAGCGTCGTGTACGACGCGGCAGCCTCGGTTCCCGGCGTCACCAGCCGCCTCCGGACCGACGATCTCGGCGGGAGCGAGGATGCGACCTATCTGATGGACCGCGTGCAGGACCACGGCGGCACGGCGACGTTCGTCGGAATCGGCACCGACCATCCCGGCGGCCACCACACCCCCACGTTCGATGTCGACGAGGACTCACTGGCCATCGGTATCGACGTCGTCAGCGAGACAGTCCGACAATTGAGCGAGTGAGTCCGCTACGGCGCTTCCCAGCTGGCAAGTTGGATAGATTTGTCGCTGTCCGGTGATTTCCAGTTCAGCGTGACTGCCGCCTCAGAGAGGTCGAGTGAGGGCCTCGAAAACTCTACCCGTGACCCAGCCGTGATTTTCGATCCCGCTGCCGGTGCGCCGCTGATACTCGTGAAATCGTGCTGTCCGTTGGCGGTTGACGCCCCGCTCACGGTGATGTACAGACTCCCGGCCCGAATGGAGTCGCCGCTCCGGTGTTCGATTGTCAGGCTGTCGGGACTCCCGGCGTCGTAGTCGAACGTAAACGCCGCCTGTGGCGTGTTTTGGCCCAGGCTACCCGAACCGAAATCGAGGAAAAACGTCGCTGCTGTCGCCGCCAACAGCACTGTTATTGCAACCATTAGAATGACGCCCACAACTGGTGAGACTGCACTGTCGTCGGATTGAAATCTGCGTGCTAGCATGATTGACCCCCACTCGGGCGACGGTCGACACGCTGTCTCCGTCTCGGTGACCCCCCGGTCGACCGATCCCTGAGTGACTTCAATTGGATATCATGTTGTTATATAATAAAACTTGTTGTTCAAATGTATAGTTCGTGTTTTAACCGATTACTATCCAGTTCGAACCAAGACGCTGTATCAGCCGCTGGCGAACCCATACCGGAATGTCAGAATCAGCCGGAAAACGCAACGAACCGCCGAATCAGTACTTGGGCTCTGCGCCAGTGACGTCGTAGATATCGTCCATAATGGAGTCGCGCTCGCGCTGCCAAGCCTCGAAGCCGCTGCGGTCGCTGGGGTAGGACTCGTAGTGCTCCAGCAGCCGGTCGGCGGCTTTCTTCGTCTGGTAGAGGTCCCGGATGGTCCCCCAGTGGCCGATACTCTTGACCGCCATCTTGAGTTTGAGTCCGAGTCCGATGCTGGTCGAGCCACCGTACAGCGCCTCGGCGAGCTTCTCGCCGGGTAGCGCGGCCAGTAGCGCCATCAAGTCATCCACGTCGTAGGCAGTGGTGAAGATGTTGTACACGTCAAGCGCCGCGTACCGGGCGCCGAAGTGCTCCATCACGCGCTCGTTGTACTCCCAGAGCGCGGATTCGTCGTCCGTTCGGCCGGATTCGATAGCCTCGATAGCCTGTTCGGCGGCGTAGGTCCCGGCGTAGGCCGCACCGGCGATACCGCCGCCGGTAGTCGGATTGACGTGTCCGGCGGCGTCGCCGACGGCCATGAACCCGGGCGCGACGGCGGAGTCGTACGGCCGACGCGTCGGTAGCGCAGCGCCGAGTTTGTCCTGTACCTCCGCGCCCTCGAACTCGCTTCGGCCCTGGAGGTCGCGCTTGAGGTCATCCACCAGTTCCATCGGCTCCTCGTTCATCTGGAAGCCGAGGCCGGCGTTGATCTCCGTGTCCGTGCGCGGGAAGTACCAGAGGTAGCCGGCGGAGCGCTCGGTCGGCTTGAAGACGAGCGCGTCGTCCCACTCGACCGGTTCGTCGACCTCGATAATCTCCCGGTACGCCGAGCAGAACTGCGAGTACTGGACGTTCGTGTCGAAGGTCGCGTCTTCGAGGTCGGTCTTGTCCTGGAGGATCGACAGCGCACCGGCTCCGTCGATGACGATATCGCCCTCGTAGGTGACAGGGTCGCCCTTCCGCATGGCTTTCACGCCGGTCACGCGACCGCTGTCGTCCTGCAACACGTCCTGAACGACGGTGTCGTAGTGGAACTCCACGCCGCTGTCGGACGCGCCCTCGATGAGACAGCGACCGTACTCCCAGCGGTCGATGACCGCGAGTTCGCCCGGAACGGGGATTTCGAGGACGGTGTCCTCCTGTGGAATCTCGAACCGGCCGTGGTCGACGTCCGTGTTCGTAAACGCCGGTTCGAGCTGGGACTTCGGAATGGCCTCGGGGAAGTCACTGGCCCCCTTCAGCGCGTCCCCGCAGGCGATGTGGCCGGCCTCGGTCTCGTCTTTGCGCTCCACGACGACGACGTCGTAGCCCGCGTCCGCGACGGTCGCGGCGGCGTAACAGCCGGATGTCCCGGCCCCGACGACGACAACGTCCACGGAAACGGTCCGTGCAGTCGCCGACGCTCCGCCGGCGTTGCCGTCCTGGTGTGTGGTCATGCACTCCCGTCCTGCCCGGAGAGAGAAAATTATTCCGACTATCGGTTTTACGGACTGCTGTAACTGTTTCCCGCGACGAACGGCCGACTATGAGTGCGCGATGCAGCAATGACTTACAGCAGTCCGTCCCATTCAGAGACAGCGGTGATAAAGAGTTTTGCTGGGGGGTGTCAAAGTGCCGAGCATGACCGAGTACACGGTGACGTTTGTGGGGACGGGCGAGGAGATCACCGTCTCCGAAAAGGAGACGATTCTCTCGCGGTGTATCGAGGAGGGTATCGCCCAGGAGTACTCCTGCCGCGTGGGGATGTGCCTGGCCTGTTCGGCGGAAATCATTGAGGGGTCGGTCACGCAGCCTGCCGCCCGCGGACTGACCGACCGGGAACGCGAGAACTACGCACTGACTTGCATGGCGCGGCCGCAGTCGGACCTGAAACTCGACCGCGGCAAATACCCACCCAGTATCGAAGGGGACGTCAGCCCGGAGGGCGGAGACCCCACACCCGCGGACGACTAGTAGGCACTGAATACCGCTAACATATTTCCTGCTAGAGGCTCTCTAAATACCTTTAACATACGGCTCAGATACGGCCTGATATAGAGCGGCGAAACCGCGAATGAAGGACAGGTCATATAAGCAAGTGGCCCCTACAGAGTAGTGACTACAGCGTCAGCGGACGGCCTTCGACGACTGATACACGCTTCCCCAACCATGACCAGCCGCGTATACAGACTCCACTCGACACTTGAACTGCCACTGGAAGACGCCTACGATTTCTTCGAGGATCCGGACCTTCCCCCCGAAATCGCTGACATCGACATCACCCGTCGAAATAATACCCTTATCGTCAGCGCCGTCGCCAAGGACGACTCCATGAGCAAGTACACCCCGACGGCCCAGCTCAAGGCCAGCGTCACGGAGAACCGGGTGTACGAGGAGGACCCCGACGAGATGGGCCCGCCCGGGGCCGCAAGTACCGGAAGCTCCGGCGGCGGCCCCCAGTGGGGCGCGCTCGAAGAGGAAGAGGAAGAGATCGAGTCCGAACTCGTCGAGTACGCCTGTTTCAAGGGCGACCGCGAGACCGTGCTCCAGAACACCGCACTCCAGTACGCGATGTTCGAGGTCCTGTGTGACATCGCGAAAGTCGCCGAGAAGGGGACACTGACCGCGATTGCGGCGGTCGACGAGGAACTCGAAGCTGTCCGCATCGTCGACGGGGAAGAGCGACCCGCTGCGATCAACGTTGCAGAGGAGCCCCGCGACGGCGAGGAAGAAGAGGGCGTCAACTGGCGCGACAACGAGTTCATCTCGTAACGCGGTTTACGTAGCGTCCGGTCACTGATCCGAGGTTCTCAAGCCGTAGCTCAATATCCATTAGCGGCTGCTCCGAACCGCTACGCCGTCGTGATACCTGAGAGATCAGCGTCGGTAAACCGTGACGCGATTTCGAGTGTGAGGTTCGCTTCGATGTAGGCCGCGATCACGATGAGCACGGCGGCCGTCGCGAGCAGCCACCCGGCTTCCCGGATATCCTGTCCGGTGACCAGTTCGTTCGTGCGACCACGGATGTACTGGATGGTGCGCCACCCGAACCGGAGGCCGACGGCGGCGACGATGAGCAACGCGGGGATCTCGATAAGGCCGTGGGGGACGATGAGCGCAGCGACAACGACAGGGGAGACCTGTTTGAGTGCGATACTGACGACGACGCCGATGAGGAGGCCGTTCAAGACCAGTGACAGCACCGTCATCGCGCCGAGCGAGATAGCGCCGAGTGCCATCACGAGCAACGCGCCGAGGTTGTTAACCGTCAGCGAGAGGGTCGTCAGCTCGGCCGGCATAAACGGGTTTTCGCCCGTCGTTCCCGGGTTCTGGAGCCATTCGGCAGGTACCTGGCTGCCGAGCCCGTATCCGACCAAGACACTGACAAACAGTATCAGTGCGGCCACGGGGACATAGCGCAACAGCCAGCGGTGAAAGAGACGGGCTGGAAGGCCTGGGCGGTCGTCCATACCACGCCTTCCGCGCCGGCGACAAAAAACCCGAGTGACCGGGCAACGCACGAACAGCGTCCCATTTGCCACCGCCTCACACACCTGTCGAACATCCAAAAAGTACTTGACGTTCGTAATTATATCTCATTACACTATGTCCGAATCAGCAGAGTTCCCGGACTATCTGGACGTTGATTACACTGACGGAGAGGGTGAATCCCCTGAGGAGTACCCGACTGTCAACCACAAGATCGAGAAGGCTATCGAGGTCACGAAGACCGGCCTCGAACAGTACAAGAACCCTGTCGTGATGTGGACCGGCGGCAAGGACTCGACGCTGACGCTGTACTTCGTCAAGGAAGTCGCCGAGCGCTTCGACCTCGAAGTACCCCCGGTCGTCTTCATCGACCACTACCAGCACTTCGACGAACTCATCGACTTCGTCGAGCACTGGGCCGACGAGTGGGACCTCGACGTCATCTGGGCGCGCAACGAGGACGTGGGCAACTACGTCGACGAGAACGGTCTCGAACCGGGTGACGACATCCCCGTCGACGAACTCTCGGAGCACAACCAGCACCACATTCGGAACATCCTCGAATACGAGGAGGACACGTTCCCGTTCCTGCTCGACACCTACGTCGGCAACCACCTCCTGAAAACGGTGGCGCTCAACGACACTATCGAGGAGCACGACGTCGACGGCATTCTGTCGGGCATTCGCTGGGACGAACAGGAGTCCCGCGCCGACGAGACGTTCTTCTCGCCGCGTCACGACCCGGACATCTACCCGCCGCACGACCGCATCCAGTCGATTCTCCAGTTCGCGGAAGCCGACGTGTGGGAGGCCTTCTGGAACTTCGTCGTCCCGGACACGGTCGAAGGCTACCCGGACGAGGGTTACGTCCCGCAGGGCCAGGACGACCTGCCCGAGGGCATCGAGAAGGAAGACGTGCCGGTCTCGCCGAAGTACTTCGCCGGGTTCCGCTCGCTCGGGAGCGAGGTCAGCACCGACAAGTCCGCCGAGGAGCCCGCCTGGCTACAGGACATGGAGAACACGACCGAGCGCGCCGGCCGCGCCCAGGACAAAGAAGACCTGATGGAGCGCCTGCGCGACCTCGGCTACATGTAAACGGACGCGGAACCACGCTGTTTCCGTCTCGTCGTTTCTTTTGTTGTCTCGGTAATGATGTGCATCTCAGCGGATAGATGGGAAATACTACATCTGAATCCGCATATCGAACGAAACTACCGATTGTGGGTAGCTGCTGATCCGAAACTCAGAACCCTGGATCAGCGTTGAGTGTTATCACTGTAACACTTCGACAGGAGTCGATGTAAACTGCGACGACAGCTATCCCGGGTCCTATGCGGTCGAACTCCCAGAGCATACACGTCTGCCGTTGCATGCACGACAACGGCTACACGCATCGACCTGTACCCGTTCCAGGGCCTTGTTCACCCTTCCTGAACGGCGCAATTAGCTGGCCCGTCGACAGGCCAACGCCAGTCTAAGCCACGCTACTGCCTGAAATCCGACTGAAAAAATATTATAGACGATTGTCGAGGAAAGGTTTAGGTACTGTCGAACAATACGAGTAGGTGAATGAGTTCAGACCAGTATAACTGTCCAAACTGCGGGGCGGAACTGAGTTACCAGACGACGAAGCACAACGGCTGTTCGAACTGCGGTTTCGTTCCGCCGCATAGCGCTGAGTAAGGCGGTTTGGCCCGAGTTAGCGGCTGCGACGTTCTGTGGTAGATAGTTGTGGGATCCTACGATTAGGGTCTCGTGTTCGGGTCCGACATCTATTTTTCTCGGCTCGCTGTATCGTCGTCTGTGACGGACCGTACAGATCGGGGGGTTCTCGCCGGCGTTATCTTCGCTGTCTTGCTCGCGCAGGTCCTGCTGTATCCGGGTGTCGACAGACTCGTCCGGAGGCTGGGTGCGACCACGGACCTGAATGCGAGCATGTGGTTCCTCGCCGCTGAGTTCGGGGCTTTCGTCGTTTTCGCTGGCGTGTGGGGGGTGCTCAGCGACGCCACCGGACGGCGCACGCCGTTCATCGTCGGTGGAGCGGGCGCAGGCGGAGTGCTGTACGCCCTCATCGCGTGGCTCCCCGGCGCTGTCTCGCTCCCGTTTGCGGGCGTGCTAGTCCTGCGAGCGCTCCAGGGCGGGGCCACCATCGCGGCGTTCTCGCTGGCGATGACGATGCTGATGGACCTCGGCGGCGGCCACGGCAAGAACATGGGAGCGGCAGGCATCGCTATCGGCAGCGGAACGGCGCTCGGCGCGCCACTCGGCGGCCAACTGTACGAAATCCAGACGACGCTCCCGCTGTACGTGGCAAGCACGCTGTCGCTCGTCGTCGCAGTGGCCGCCCTACTCGTGACCGACCGCGCACCGTCGGACGGGCGGTCGGGCCTGGCTGCGACCGTGTCCGGGCTCAAACAGCGGCCGACGCTCGGCGTGCCGTACGCCTTCGGGTTTATCGACCGGCTCACCGCGGGCTTTTTCGCGCTCGTCGGGACCCTCTATTTCAGGGAGACGTTCGAACTGGGGCCTGGCGAAACCGGCGTCATGCTGGCACTGTTTTTCGGGCCGTTCGCCCTCCTGCAGTACCCCTTTGGCGTGCTCTCTGACCGCATCGGCCGAACCGCTCCCATCGTCGTCGGGTCTGTGCTGTACGGGCTCACAGTTATCGGCGTCGGGCAGGCTCCGACGGTCACTATCGCCGGTGCAGGGATGGTGCTGACCGGTATCATCGGCGCGCTGATGGCCCCGGCGACGATGGCGCTCGTCTCGGACCTCGCCGGCGAGACGGAGCGCGGGACCGCTATGGCCGGGTTCAACATCTTCGGCAGCGTCGGCTTCCTCGCCGGTATCATCGTCGGCGGCACCGTTGCAGGGGCCTTCGGCTACCCAGTCGCGTTCCTCGTGGCCGGCGGGACAGAGGTCGTCCTCGCGGTGCTCGCACTGCCCGGACTGTTACGGCTGGAGAAGCCGGCCGAGGGCGCCGTCGGGGGCTGACTACGACGCCTCGCGGACCTCGTCCAGCGCCGCGGGGTTCTCGATGCTGGACATGTCGCCCAGGTCCTCGCCGCGGTAGACGCCGGCGATTGCCCGGCGGATGATTTTCCCGCTCTGTGTCTTGGGGAACTCATCGACGAACAGCACCTCGCGGGGCCGGAAGGGCTTTCCGAGTTCCTCTCCGACGGCGGAGCGGATGTCGTCTCGGAGGTCGTCGTCGGGTTCGTAGCCGGGCTCCAGCACGGTGTAGAGGACGACGGCAGTGCCAGTGGTGTCGTCCGGCGCTCCGACGGCGGCGGCCTGATTGACGGCCTCGTGTTCCATCGCCGCGCCCTCGACCTCCGCCGGCCCGACCTTCCGCCCGGCGACGTTGAGCACGTCGTCCGCTCGGCCGTGGAGGAACCAGAGGCCGTCCTCGTCTTTCTGGGCCCAGTCGCCGTGGTCCCACACGTCGTCCCAGGTCGACCAGTACTCGTTCAGGTAGCGCTCGTCGCCCGACCAGAGCGACCGGGTCATCGACGGGCAAGAGTCCCTGGCGACCAGATAGCCGCGCTCGTGGGTGTCGGCGATTGATTCGCCATCGGAATCAACGATGTCGATGTCCATCCCCAGTCCCGGACCGCCGAGCGTGCAGGGCTTGAGCGACTGAATCGGCATCGGCATGAGGAAACAGCCCATGATCTCGGTCCCGCCGGAGATGTTGATGATTGGGCAGTCCTCGTTGCCGACGTGCTCGTAGAACCAGAGCCAGCTCTCGGGGTCCCAGGGTTCGCCGGTCGAGCCCAGCAACCGGAGGCTGGAGAGATCGTGGCCCTCCAGCCACTCGTCCCCTTTCTTTCGGAGTGCCCGTATTGCGGTCGGCGAGACGCCGAAGGTGGTGATGTCGTGGCGGTCGATCATCTCCCAGAAGCGGTCCGGTTCGGGGTGGTCCGGCGCGCCCTCGTACATGAAGACGGTCCCGCCGAAGGCGTGGTTCCCGAGCAGCGTCCAGGGGCCCATCATCCAGCCGATGTCGCTCACCCAGAAGAAGCGGTCGCTCGGCTTGTGGTCGAAGCCGAAGTAGATCTCCTTGGCCGCCTGCATGAGCGCGCCGGCGTGCGTGTGGACGATGCCCTTCGGTTTCCCGGTCGTCCCGGAGGAGTACAGCAGCATCGACTCCTGGTTGCTCGGGAGTTCCTTCGCCGCGTACTCGTCGTCGGCGGTCTCTATCGCGTCCTCCCACCACTCGTCGCGGCGGGTCCAGCGAATCGTCTCGTCGGGGTCGTCGGCGACGCCGAGGCGGTCGTAGACCACGGTGTGTTCGACCGGCGTCGTGCCCAGTTCCTCGCCGGCCTGTTCGATGGCCTCGTCGGCGGTGGCTTTGAGGTGAACGCCAGAGCCCCGGCGGTAGAAGCCGTCGCCGGTGAACAGCACGGAACACTCCGCGTCGGCGATGCGCGTCGCCGTCGCGTCGACGCCGAACCCGGAGAAGATCGGTACGGCGATTGCACCGACCTTGAGACAGCCGTACAGTATCGACGCCACCTCGGGGACCATCGGCATGTACAGGCCGACAGTGTCGCCGGTGCCGACGCCGACGGATTCCAGGTAGTTCGCCACCTTGCTTGCCTGCCGGTTCAGTTCGTGGTACGTGACCTCTCGCACGTCGCCGGGTTCGCCCTCCCAGATGAGCGCGACCGTGTTTCGAGTGGGGCTGTCCCGCGCCGCGTGGCGGTCCAGCACGTTGTGGGCGGCGTTGATGGTCCCGCCGGCGTACCAGTCGGTGAACTGCGGCCCGTCACTACTGTCTCGGACCTCGTCGTACGCCTCGAAGAACTCGATGTCGAGGTACTCGGGGAGCACGTCCCAGAACCAGTCGACGCCCGAGTCGGGTTCGTCCGGCAGGTCCGTGGTCGTTCGCTCGATGAGTTCGTCGTAGTTGTCGATGTCGTATTCCTGCATGAACTCCCAGACGTTCGTCGATTCGACGAACGCATGGCTCGGTTCGTGGACGATGGAGTCCTCGTGGGTTTGGTCGCTCATAGCGTCAGTAATTTGTAGTGTTTGATGGCAAGGTACAAACATTTGCCGTGGCTCGGCGGCCGGGAGGCCTGGTCAGGAGTCTCGAGGACTCGCCCCAACAGTGCGTGAATCGCCGACCGCTGTGGTTCATATTCATACGCTGGATTCTCACTCGTAGGTCTTTGTCATTCCGCCGTCGAACAGCAGGTCCCCGCCGTTGAGATGGTCGGCGTGGCCGGAGAAGCCGAACACGAAGAGGTTCGCCACGTCGATGGGGTCCATCATCTCCTTGACCCGGGCCTGGCCCAGCATCACGTCGTCGATGACCTCGTCGACGCTGATGCCCCGCTGCTCGGCGGTGTCGGGAATCTGGCCGACGACCAGCGGCGTCTTGACGTAGCCCGTGCTGATGGAGAACCCACGGAGTCCGTCGCCGCCCTCGGCGGCGATAGACTGCGTCAGCCCCCGCAGGCCGAACTTCGAGACGTTGTAGGCCACCTTATCCGAGGTGACGTAGTGGCCGTGGACCGACGCCATGTTCCCGATGGCACCCACGCCGTCGTCGGTCCCGCGGATGTGAGGGATGACGCGCTTCGAGAGCGCGAGCGGGGCGCGAAGCATTACGTCGTGCATCTGGTCGTACTTCTCCATCGGGAAGTCCTCGATGGCGTCGATGTGCTGGAGGCCGGCGATGTTCGCGAGATACCGTACGGTGCCGTGGGAGGCGGCCGTCTCGACGATAGTTTCGATATCCGCGTCGCTCGCGAGGTCGCCGGCCACAGTCTCGACGGCCCCATCGAGGTCGAGGTCCGCCGCGGTCGCCGCGACTTCGGCGAGGCCGTCCTCGTCGATATCGGTGGCGACGGCGGTCACCCCGTTGGCGGCCATCACCAGCGCCGTCGCCCGGCCGATACCCGACCCGCCGCCGGTCACCAGACAGACAGTGTCGCTCGTGTAGTGGTCGTCGTCGACGAACAGTATCGAGGACTCGTCGATGGACTCGACTTCGAGCCGTTCGTGAGAGGTGCTGGATGCCATTCAGTCACACGTTCTCTAGACATGCCCGAATAGGGGCGGGTTGACATGTATACCCGACTGGCTGCTGTGGCACTCCGGCAGTGCGGCGCGAGAACGCCGATACGCCGCCTCGCGAGCCACCGTGGTTTACGTGTAAACCTCCCGTTATTCCCTGGGTTGGACGGTAGCTACAGCCACCCCTGTGAACGCGGCACACGCCGCTGGTCAGAGACGCCGGACGCCACGTCCGGGACGACGGAACGGGGTGATACCTATGGATTCAACGGCTACTTCGGACCACGACAATGGTGGCATCGGCAGGCGACAACTGCTCTCCGCGGTCGGCGGCTCGGCCGTCGCCGCAGCGCTCGCTGGCTGCTCGACACTGCTGAGTGACGGTGAAACAGCGGATCAGGGCGGGCAGTCCGGTGACGAGATTTCCGACGAACCGATACAGGCCGGGCTGTTGACGTTCACGCGTGGCGCACCGGGCGTACTCGGCATCCAGGCCCAGCGCGGGGCCGAACTCGCAGTCCAGCGCATCAACGAAGCGGGCGGTGTCGGCGGGCAACGCGAGATCGAACTGGACGTCGTCAACGAGGGGTCGAACCCGCTCGACAGCTACAACCAGTTCATCGAGGAGGGGAAAGAGGTCACGTTCGGCCCGATTTCCAGTGGCACGCATAGCCAGATTGCCCCCGAAATCGAGAAAAACGAGATCATCAACGTCAGCACCGACGGGACGGTGACGACACTTTACGAGGAGACCGTCCCCGACCCGACCTACTCCTTCCGCTTCCAGAACTACGACATCATGGAGGTGGTGACGATGGCCCGGGAGGCCGTCGAGCGCATCGGTGCGGACAACATCTCGACCGTCGCCGGGGTCAACCCCGGCTACTCCTTCGGCGAGGACGAGATGCGGGTGTTCACGCAGGCAATCCAGAAACTCACGGACGCCGAAATCGTCTACGAGGGGTTCCCGGAACTCGGAGCCAGCGACATGTCGAACCACATCACCTCGATCAACAACGAGGAGCCGGACGTGACCTTCTCCAGCCTGTGGGGCGGCGACGTGACGACATTCGTGCGACAGGCGAACGCCAACGACATGTTCGAGAACACGACGGTGTTCGGCACGACGCTGTACAGCGCGGCCGGCGACGTACCGGGCGACGCGCTGGCCGGGGCGGATATCTACTCCGGGTCGCGCAACTACTACTGGGGGAAGCCGGCGCTGGGCAACTGGCAGCCCGGCCGGGAACTGTTCGACGCCGCGACACAGCAAGAGGGCGTGACGGTCCCGACGGCTCACTACATGAGCGGCTACGGCGCGGTCACCGCGTGGGCGACGGCCGTTGAGAAGGCCATCGACCTGCTGGGCACCTACCCGAGCCAGGAGCAAATCGCGCAGGTTCTGGAGGGTCACGGCTTCTTCACACCGGCCGGCTACCACAACATGGCCGAGGACCACCAGGGCGCGTCGAACTCCTTCGCCGGCCAGATGGTGTACGACGACGACCTCGGCGCGGCCAGGCTCGACGACGTGAACACCTACGCGGCGACCGAGACCGCGCCGCCACCGGGCGTCACCGGCAGCGACTGGCTGGACAGCTGGAGCGCTTGATACCGAGCCATGGCCGTAACACCCACAGCCGCGCTCGTCCAGACGCTCAACGGCATCCAGTTCGGGTTCATCCTGTTCATGATCGCCTCGGGACTGACCGTCATCCTCGGCATCCTGGACGTGCTGAACCTCGCCCACGGGGAGCTGTTCTCGCTGGGCGCGTACACTGCCATCGGCGTGTTCGGGTTCATCATCGGCGTTATCGGCCCGCCGGGCGGCGGCGTCGTTGGGACCGCCGTGTTCGTACTCGCGGTCCTCGCAGCCGTTCTGGTGACGGCAGCCATCCTCCTCCCCGTCGGGACCCTCTTCGAAGCGGTGTTCCTGCGACAGATTTACGACCGCGACCAGGTGTACCAGCTGGTGCTGACCTTCGCCCTCCTGCTCATCCTTCTCGACGTGAAGAAGTTCATCTGGGGGGACAGTTCGATCAGGACCGACGCCGTGTACAGCGCCATCAACACGATTCCGACGAGCGAACTCGTCGGGCTGAACTACCCGACCTACAACGTGTTCGTCATCCTCGTCGGCTCGGTCGTCGTCGTGGGCCTGTTCTGGTTCTTCGAGCGCACAAAGACCGGCCGCATCATCCGCGCGACGGCCATCGACCGCGAGATGGCCACCGCCATCGGCGTCAGCACCGACCGCGTGTTCACGCTGGTGTTCGCGCTCGGAGCCTTCCTCGCCGGTTTCGCCGGTGCAATGGCGGTCCCGCCCACGTCGGCAACGCTCGAAATGGGCACCAATCCGCTGGTGCTTTCCTTCGTCGTCATCGTCATCGGCGGCCTGGGAAGCCTCCGCGGGGCGTTCGTCGGCGCGCTCCTGGTCGGCGTCATCCGGAGCTGGATGATCACGCTGTATCCGCCGGGTGAGATCGCCGCCCCGTTCGCTATCATGGCGCTAATCCTGCTAGTCAAGCCCGAAGGGCTGTTCGGGACGTGGGGTGAGACAGCGTGATGCCGGAGCGCGTCGACCGCGACGGGACGCCGGCGTATCGTTTCCTCGGGGTCGAAGTGACCCGTCGGGAAGCGGCCTTCCTCGTCCTCGGGGTCGTCGTTCTGTTCATCGTGCCGGACCTCACGACCGTCTCCGACAGCCTCCAGCTCAGCGTCATCCACCAGGGCCTGCTGTTCGGCTTCGCGGCGGTCGGACTGAACCTCCTGCTTCGTCACACGAAGCTTACGTCGTTCGGCCACGCAGCCTTCTTCGGCACCGGCGCGTACGCGACCGCAGTCCTCGCGCGCTACGCCGGCGTCCAGAGCGTCGGCCTGCTGTTGCTCGGGGCCATCGCGGCCGCGACGGTGATGGCAGCCATCATCGGAGTGCTGTCCCTGCGACACACCGGGCTGTACTTCGCCCTCCTGACGCTGGCCTTCGGCCAACTCCTGTACGCCATCGCGCTCGGTCAGAGCGCGCTCGGCGGGAGCGACGGGCTCCCGATTCGGCCGGGGCCGGCGAACCAGCCGCTACTGTTCGGAACCGCGTTCAGCCCGGACGTGTACCAGGTGCTGACGTACTACCTGACGGTGGTCGTCATCCTCATCGGGCTATTCGTGATGTACCGCATCACACAGTCGCCGTTCCGCAACGCCCTCGATGCCATCGGGCAGGAGCGGACCCGGGCGCGGTTCATCGGCCTGCCGGTCCGGCGGTACGTCTGGGCCGCGTTCGTCATCTCTGGCATCTACGGCGGCGTCGCGGGCGGCCTGTACGCCGTCGTCCGCCAGTACGTCCGCCCGGAAGGGACGCTGTTTTTCCTCCGGTCGGGTGACATCCTGTTCATGGCGATACTGGGCGGGTTCCGGACGCTCGTCGGGCCGCTCATCGGCGGTGTCGTCCTCGTCTTCCTGCAGGACGTTGGTCAGGACGTGACCCAGTATTACGAGTTCCTGACGGGCGCAGTACTCCTGATACTGGTGTACGGCTTCCCGAGGGGTATCGTCGGCTCGCTCCGGTCCGGCGGTATCGTCAACACGCGGCTCAATGAACTGCGCCGGGAGCCGTCCGTCCTGTCGAGGTGGGGCCGGACCGCCGTGCAATCGCTAGAGCGGAAGGTGACAGAGGCGCTGACCAGCCTGCGGATAATCCTGTTCGGAGTCGACTGATATGCTCGAAGCACGTAATCTGCGGAAGTCATTCGGTGAACTGGTCGCGACTGACGACATCACGCTCGAGTTCGGGAAAGAGGACGGCGAACTCGTCTTCATCGTCGGCCCGAACGGGGCCGGGAAGACGACGTTCATCAACCTCCTGACCGGCTTCCTCTCGCCGGACGAGGGCTCCATCGTCCTCGACGGCGACGACATCACCGGCATGTCGGCAAACGGGCGCGTCGACGCCGGCATCGCCCGGAGCTTCCAGGTCGTCAAGGTGTTCGAGGAGATGACGGTCCGTGAGAACCTCCGGACGGTGGTGCTGACCGAACAGGGCAAGACCTGGAGCCTGTTCTCTATGGCCGACGGTCACGAGGAGGTCGAGGCACAGGTCGAGGAACTGCTGGAGAAGTTCCGGCTCGAAGACGCCGCCGACACCGTCGCCGAGGAACTGCCCCACGGCGACCGGAAACTGCTCGACGTGGCGATGTCCTTCGGCCTCGACCCGGACTACCTCCTGCTCGACGAGCCGACTTCCGGCGTCTCGACCCGCGAGAAGGAGTACGTCATCGAGACCATCGTCGAGGTCGGCCGAGCCGAGGGCGTCACGACGGTCACCATCGAACACGACATGGACATCGTTACGGAGTACGCCGACCGCGTCGTCGCCCTCCATCAGGGGACCGTCCACGGGGTCGGTCCGCCGACGATGCTCGAAACGGACGACGAACTCCGACGGCTCCTCCTGGGGGTGGGTGACGATGAGTAACGACGCCCTGCTGTCCGTTCGCGGCCTCAACGCCGCCGTCGAGGGGTTCCAGGTGACCGAGGACGTGGACCTCGACGTGAACGCCGGCGAGGCGGTCGGCCTCGTCGGCCGCAACGGGGCCGGCAAGACGAGTACCTTCCGGGGCATCATGGGCCTGACACCGGTCTGGAGCGGTTCAGTCAAGTTCCGCGGCGAGGAACTGACCGGTATCCGCTCGGAGCTGATTCCCAAGCGGGGCATCGGCTATCAGCCCGAAGACCGGAAGCTGTTCACCGGGATGACCGTCGACGAGAACTTCCGGCTCCCCATCTGGACCAGCGGGCCGGCCCGCGGCATCGACGACGAGGACGCGGTCATCGAGAGCGTTTACGACGTGCTGACCGAACTCGACGACCGCCGGGACGCGAAGGTCCAGAACCTCAGCGGCGGCCAGGCGAAGATGGTCGCTATCGGCCGGGCGCTGGCGCTTCAGCCCGACCTGCTCATCCTCGACGAACCGCTGGAGGGGTTAGCTCCGGTCGTCGTCGAGAGCCTCAAACGCTACATCCGGGAGATTAACGACCGCGATATCGCGGTGCTCATCGCCGAGTCGAACGTCACGCACGTCCCCGACGTGGTCGACCGGCTGTACGTCATCGAGCGCGGAGATATCGTCGCCAGCGGCGACCCGGAGGAGCTGGCGGCCGACGAAGACATCCAGAAGCTGATGCAGGGCAGCGGGGCGGAGTAGCCCCGGGAGACGCAACGACGCCCCTTCGTTCACTCGGTCACGTCGTTCATCGCCGTCGTGACCCGATCAAGAATCTTCCGCTGGCTCCGTCGGAGATTTTTCGAGATGGCCATCTTCGATACGTCGAACTCCTCGGCGAGAGACGAAAGCGTCGCGTCCCGGGGCGTGTCGAAGTAGCCGCCCTCGACGGCTTTCTCCAGCGTGTCCCGCTCCACCTCTGAGAGTTCCCGACAACCGTCGACCAGGCGCTTCGCCGAATCGATGTTCTGCAGCAGGTCGTAGTAATCCTCCAGGTCGACCGATTCCCGGGACTGGATCGTGTATTCGTTGTCCCGTTCCAGTTCCGACAGCGTCCCCTCCGCGACCCGCTCGGTATCGAAGCCGACGTGCCATATCTCCGAGCCGTCCCGGATCCGGAACGGACCGGTGATGTAGCCGCTGTGGTCGCGGATGACGCTCATCGCGTTCGTCTCGTCGATTCGTGAGCGGATGAGCGCCAGGTCGCCTTTCCGGCGGAGGAGCTGATAGGACTCCATGTGGTCGTGTGCTTCGAGCGCGTTCAGCCCGCGGTCTAGCTCCTCCCGGTCCGCGCCGTTGACCATGATCCGCGTCTCCAGCTCCCGCTCGACAGGGTGGAAATCCCACTGCTTGGCCAGAAACGACACCTCGTAGTCCCGTGTTGTGTCGATATACGGACAGTCGTACTGGACCATGTCCATCTCGAGCGAGATCATGGGTAATCAATCATGTTGGACTGTCTTAGTGATTGCCTCTCCGCCACGTAACCCAACCACGACAGTTACGCCGCAAACCCTTTTGACTGCGGCAGTTAATTTTCAGGCATGTATGTCCGGGATGCGAAAAACCGAGAGGAAGTCTGGTTGCTGGACCGTATCGAGGAGATGGGACTGGACGAGACGGCTTTCAGATCCCGGGACTACGTCGTCGCTATCGACGAGGAGAGCCACGAAAAGGCGGGCTTCGGCCGTATCCGTATCCACAAGGGCGACGAGGAGTCCGTCTGTGAACTGACCAGTATCGGCGTGCTGCCGGAGTGGCGCAACCAGGGGGTCGGCGCACACGTCATCGAGCGGCTGGTCGAGTACGCGGGCGACGAGGGGTTCGACACAGTCTACTCGCTGACGAACGCCTCGGAGTATCTCGCGCAGTTCGGCTTTGAGCGCATCGAACCGGCGCAACTCCCCGACCGGCTCCGGGACCGGCTCGAGACCAAACAGGAGAACATCCAGCCGGACGCGGTACCGCTCCGGGTTGCCCTCGACCGCTTCGAAGTACCGGGGCACCTCCGCAAACGGTTCAAGCAGGCCAGTGCCGGCGAGTCCAAGGAGCCCGAGCCGGAGGAGGGTCCAGAGGACTTCGGTATTGACCCCGACGAAGCGACCTACAAGTACGACACAGGCGACTGATTACCTGCCGACAACGAACTGGTTATCTGACATCGATGACTTCGATGTCGAACACGAGCGTCTTACCCGACAGCTCGTGGTTGAAATCGACTTCAACGGCGTCGTCTCGGACCGCAGTCACGTCCCCGTGGAGGCCGTTTTCGGCCTCGACGTGGAGCCCGACCTCCGGTTCCTTCCCGACCATGCGCTCGAACGTCTCCGGGTCGTACTCGCGAACGCGGTCGGCCTGGAACTCCCCGTAGGCTTTCGCCGGCGGCACCGTGACAGTGGCCTCCTCACCGGCGGCCATTCCGACGAGAGCCTCGTCGAGCCCTTCGATGATCTCACCCGCACCGACGGTGAAGGAAAGCGGTGCGTACTCGCTCGCCTCGACGCCCTGTGCCTCGATGAGTCCGTGCTCCCTGGCGACTTCGGGACGTGACGTGTCAAACACGCCGCCGTCCTCGAAGCGCCCGACGTACTCGATGGTGACGCCGTCACCCGGTTCGATTGGCATAGTCCTCGCTAAATGCCGACGATATAAACCCACCTCGGAACGTCACGCCGCCGTATCGCCGCGGGACGCGTATTACAGACCGTGAAGGATTTAAGAACCCTTAAGCCTCCGCCGTCCGACAGTCCGCCCATGTTTGACCCCGACGAGCTGGAAGAGATACGGGAGTCGAAGGCTCAGTGGGAGGAAGACGACGTCCAGCCCACCGTCGACCGCTTTGGCGAACGCAAGGAGACGTTCACCACGGACACCGAGGGACACGAAGTAGACCGTCTGTACACCCCCGAAGACATCTCCGATCTCGACTACGAAGAGGATCTGGGCTTCCCCGGCCAGGAGCCCTACACCCGCGGCGTGTATCCGACCGGCTATCGAGGCCGACTCTGGACGATGCGCCAGTACGCCGGGATGGGAACTGCGACGGAGACTAACGAGCGGTTCAACTACCTGCTCGACCAGGGCCAGACCGGGCTGTCGATGGCGTTCGACCTCCCGACGCAGATGGGCTACGACTCCGACCACGCGATGGCTGCCGGCGAAGTCGGCAAAACCGGCGTCGCCATCGACTCGCTGGACGATATGGAGACCGTGTTCGACGGCATCCCGCTCGACGAGGTGTCGACCAGCATGACCATCAATGCCCCCGCGTCGGTGCTGCTGGCGATGTACATCGCCGTCGGCGACAAGCAGGGCGTCGACCGCGAGGAACTCCGCGGGACCATCCAGAACGACGTGCTCAAAGAGTACATCGCTCGGAACACGTTCATCTACCCGCCGGAGCCGTCGATGCGGCTCATCACCGACATCTTCGAGTTCTGCGCAGCCGAGACGCCGAAGTTCAACACCATCTCCATCTCGGGGTATCACATCCGCGAGGCCGGCTCGACGGCCGCCCAGGAGATCGCCTTCACGCTCGGCGACGGCATCGAGTACGTCGAGGCAGCCATCGAGGCCGGCCTCGATGTCGACGAGTTCGCCCCGCAGCTCTCCTTTTTCTTTGCCTCCTACAACAACATCTTCGAGGAGGTGGCGAAGTTCCGTGCGGCCCGCCGCCTCTGGGCGAAAATCATGGACGAGCGCTTCGACGCCCAGAACCCCAAGTCCAAGCAACTGAAGTTCCACACTCAGACCGCCGGATCGACGCTGACCGCCCAGCAAATCGAGAACAACGTCGTCCGCGTGTCCTACCAGGCACTCGCAGCGGTCCTGGGTGGGACACAGAGCCTCCACACCAACGGCAAGGACGAGGCCATCGGCCTGCCGACCGAGCAGTCTGTCAGGACCGCGCTACGCACCCAGCAGATTCTCGCTCACGAGTCCGGCGCGGCCGACACAATCGACCCGCTGGCCGGGAGCTACTACGTCGAGTCGCTGACCGACGAACTCGAAGCCGAGGCCCGCGAACTCATCGAGGAGGTCGACGAACGCGGCGGGATGCGCCGCTCCATCGAGGAGCAGTGGGTCCAGCGCCAGATTCAGGACGTGGCCTTCGAGCGCCAGCGCGAACAGGAGGAAGGCGAACGGATCATTGTCGGCGTCAACGAGTACCAGGTCGAGGAGGAGGGCGAACAGGACATCGAAGAGGTCGACGAGGCCGTCGAACAGGCCCAGCAAGACAACGTGGCCACCGTCCGGGAGGAACGCGACGAGGAGGCCGTCGAGGCGAAACTCGATGCGCTCCGACAGGCCGCCGAGGGCGACGAGAACGTCATGCCCTATATCATCGACGCCGTGAAGGTGTACGCCACGACCGGCGAAGTGTGTAACGTGCTCCGGGACGTGTTCGGCGAGTACCAGCCCGGCTCGTCGATGTAAGGATCGGTCGAGACGCGGGGCCTCTCCTATTTTCCAACCGTCCATGCTCCCAGAATTATAAGCCACCCCGGTGTACGACCGTCCATGCGATTCGACCACGCCGGCATCGCAACGGACGACGCCGCCCCGCTCGCAGAACTGTTCGCCGACGCCTTCGGGACACCGGTCGTCCACGAAGAGACGTTTGACGGCCTCCGGGTAACGTTCCTGGAGATGGACAACGGTTACTTCGAACTGTTAGAACCGCTGCCCGACGCCGATGGCGCGATCCCCAGATACCTCGACAGCAACGGCCCGGGTATCCATCACGTCGCCCTGGAGACAGACGACATCGCTGCCGCGCTAGAGACGGTCAGTGACTGCGGCATCGACCTCATAGACGAGAAGCCGCGGCCGGGCGCATGGGGACACGATGTGGCGTTTCTCCATCCGAGGACGACCGGCGGCGTGCTCGTGGAGTTAGTCGAACACTGATCGGCTTCTCGTTCCGGTCCCGGATTCACTCGTCGTCGAGGAAGGCCGTAAACCGCTCTTCAGCACCGGGAGTCAGTCGCTCCGGGGGCTCCGCAAACCACGCCGCTCCAACGAGTTCCGACTCGTCCACATCGAGGGCTCCCTTCTTGTACTCCGCCCGAAGATAGATGTCCAGCGTGTGTACTGACCCCTGTGCGTCGGTGTCCGGATAGTACTTGGAGTGAACGACCTCCGCGACGCCGGTGACCGTACACCGGATGCCGGTCTGTTCGTTGACGCGGCGGACCGCAGTACCCTGCACCGATTCGTATTCGTCGCCTTTACCGCCGCCCGGCAGCGCCCACATGTCAGCGCCGCGGCCCAGCACCAGCAGGACACGGTCGCGGGTGTCGCCGGCCGCCTGGTCGGGTATCTGGTCACTCAGTTCCGGAAAGTCGGTGCCGTCACGGGTGACGAACACGACGCTGTTCCCGGAGTAGCCGGTCCCGCGTGTCGCAGCGAACACGTCAGCGTATTCGTCGGGCGACAGTTCGAAGGTCTCCTCGGTGACCGGGACCTCGTCGTAGGCCGCTTCCAGGCTCGAAATACGCTTGTCGACGTTCGTCTGGTTGATTTTCTCCGTGAGGTTCGCATCCCCTGTCTCCGGGCCGTCAGCGTCGTCAGTCATACGCGGTTGTACTCCGGGGCACCGATAAGTGCCGCGGTCCCGTCGATGAAAAAGAACTTGTATTCTGGTTGTCTGCTTCCGGACATGAAAGCGATTGTCCTCGCAGGCGGGTACGCCACCCGGCTCTGGCCTGTCACCAAGCACCGGCCCAAGATGCTGCTCCCCGTCGGTGACACGGCTGTTATCGATCGGATTCTCGGCGAATTAGAGGAGGACAGTCGCATCACTGACGTGTTCGTCAGTACGAACCAGCGCTTTGCTGACGACTTCCGGGACCACATCGCCGCGAGCAGTTTCGAGAAGCCGTCCCTGACCGTCGAGGAAACCGCCGAGGAAGACGAGAAGTTCGGGGTCGTCGGCGCGCTCGCCCAGCTGGTCGACCGGGAAGGGCTCGGCGACGAGGATCTGCTGGTCATCGCCGGCGACAACCTCATCAGCTTCGATATCGCGGAGTTCATCGATTACTTCGAACAGTACGACGACCCCACGCTCGCCGCCTACGATGTCGGATCGCGGGAGAAGGCGAGTTCCTACGGCCTCATCGAACTTGACGGCGAGGAGGTCACGGACTTCCAGGAGAAGCCCGACGACCCCAACAGCACGCTCGTCTCGATCGCCTGCTACGCGTTCCCGGCCGATGCAATTCGCTTCGACGAGTACCTCGAAGACGGAAACAACCCCGACGAACCCGGCTGGTTCATCCAGTGGCTCGTTGATGACGGTCCCGTCCGGGCGTTCACGTTCGACGACGCCTGGTACGACATCGGAACGCCCGAAAGCTATCTGGAGGCCGTCGCGTGGGAACTCGACGGCGAAAACGTCGTTGCAGAGGACGCCACCATCGAGAACACCACGCTCGGCGAGAACGTACACATCCTCTCGGGGGCCGAGGTCGTCAACTCCAGTCTCGACCGGGCCATCGTGTTCCCGGATACGACCATCCTCGATTCGGACATCCGCCAGTCGATTATCGACCGGGATACGCAGGTCGAGAGTCTGGACCTGGCCGGCGCACTCATCGGTGCGCACACGCAGTTGACGAACGACGACTGACCGGGCCAGTCGTTCGCTGCTTCCGACTACGCCAGCCACGCGTCTTCGATCTGCAGCGTTCCGCGGCTGCCGTCCCACTCCGTCTCGTACTCAAGTTCGATCCGGCGGTCCATGTGCGGCCCGTCGGTGACGAGTGTCTCGAACTCGCCGCCTTCCCCGAGAATATGGACGCCGTACTCCTCGTTGAGCGCCTCCAGTTCGTCGAGCGCGTCGGCATCGAGTGTTCGTCCCAGCCAGGACTCGTCAAGGCCGTAGGCGGCCACGCGAATGATCCGTATCTCGAAGCCGGCGTCGAGCATCGCGTCGGCGAGGTCGCGTGGGTTCTCTTGCCACAGCGGCGCGAACACGTTGGCTTCGAGGCGGTCGGCCATCGATTCGATGCGGGTGGTCTGGTACTCGCTCTCGACCGCGCCGGCAGTGACACCGGTGATGCCGCCGTCCAGTTCGGCGTCGAGTTCGCGCAGCGCGGCCTCCAGCGGTTCGAGTTCGGCGTCGCCCTGATCGCCGGAATCGGGTACGTCGTCGGCCTCGAAATCATCCGGCTCCACTTCGACGAGTGGGATGCCGATGCTCTCGGCGGCCAGGCGGGCCAGTCGGGTCGCCGGAACGTGGTACATGTAGGAGTCGCCCTCCGGGTGGACCGTCACCAGGCGTTCGACGGGGTGGCCCCGTTCCAGTGCCCGGTACAGCGCCCACGAGGAGTCTTTGCCGCCGGAGAACAGCGAAACCCACGCACCGTCTGTCATAGCCGTCAGTAGCCGTCGGCGGCGTAAATCGCTGTCTATTCCACTAGTTCGTCCTCGATATCGGTGTGGCTGACGTAGGTCGCCACCCGGACGCCGACGAGGCTGATGAGGATACCTGCGAGGATGAACAGTGCAAGGCGGGTCCCGGCCTCCAGCGTGAACCCCTGAATCTGAACGATGCCGAGGTTCGTCTCCGGCACCTGAAACGGCTCGAACACGCCACCGCGTTCGAGGAAGTACGCAGAAAAGCCGCGAACGACGAGCCCGACCGCGACCGCACCGAACGGGAGGTTCACGTACGCGCTCCGGACCCCCTCTTGCTGGATGAGTTCGTCCAGCAGGCGACCGAGCGAGGCGGCCAGCGCCGCGCCGGTCAGCCACGGCACAGATGCGAAGGCAAAGCGGTTCGCCAGCAGGAAGGGACTGATATCGCCGACCGCCGAAACGCCCAGCACGCCGGCAAAGATGCCGACGAGCGAGAGGCCGGCGGCGACGACGTAGGTCACGAGCGACACCTGTCCCGAGTACAGGGCTTCCCGGGTCTGGCCGGGGAGCCGCGAAAGGTACGTGTCGATACCCAGCCCCTTGTAGATGAGAAACACGCCGATGGCGGCCGCGATAGCGCCGACGGCGATGGTCGGGCTGGTGACGACGAGCAACAGCGGGAACGCGAGCATGATGATCCCGACGGGGACCAGCACCGTCTTGCGGAGTTCCTCGTCGGCCAGGAACTGCTTGAGCAGGTAGTACGTCGATTCGATGTCGCGGGCCTGGCGGACGACGACGCGGTCGACGGCGTCGACCTGGACGCGGCTCTCGATGATGGGGACCAGCCGTTCGTCGTCGGCGCTGTCGACGACGACGACCGCGGAATCGGGCTCGTGCTCGGCGACCAGACCGTCGATCTGGCTAGCGATTTCCCGGTCCGAGCCGACACTGTCGCTACCGCCGCCGACGACGGCGAGGACCGGCGAGGACCCCTCGGCTTCGAGTTCATCCGCGACTGCGAGCCCTTCGAGGAGGCAGTTGACCCGGCTGTCTTCCGGGTCTACGACCCCCGTCTGCGTGATGAGTGACTCGACGGCGTCGCGGCCGACGACGGGACACGCCGCTGCGGCCGGACTGTCCCTGTCGATACACACCACCAGCGTAGTCACACTACGGCGAAGGCGGTCCCCGAATAAAAAACCTCCCGAGCTATCGCCGGAAGGAGAGGCCCTCGATATCGCCGTCGGCGACGCTGGCGATACCCGCGCCCAGCGCGAACGCGACCTGTTGTGCACCTCCGCGGAGCTTGCCCGTCAAGCCGCGCTCGGGTTCGTACTCCTTGATCGTCACATCCTCGCCAAGCCGTTGCTCCAGACTCGCCTCGACGTCGTCTCGCGTGCCGAGCCGGTCGACGAGCCCACGTTCTTCGGCCTCGTCACCGAGGAAAATACGCGCTTCGGTGGCTTTGAGCGTCTCGGCGTCCATCTCGCGCCCCTCGGCAACGGTATCGATGAACTGGTCGTAATAGTCGTCGACGATGCCCTGCAGGTACTCGCGCTCGTCCTCGGTCATTTCCTTCAGCGGGACGCCGGCGTCCTTGTACTCACCGGCGGTGAACTGCTCGTAGGAGAGCCCCAGGCGGTCGGCCAGCTCCTTGGCGTTGACCCGCGAGCCGACGACGCCGATGGAGCCGACGATAGAGCCCTCGCGCGCCCACAGCTCGTCACAGCCGGCGGCGATGTCGTAGCCGCCGCTGGCACAGACATCCGTCGCGTAGGCGATGGTCGGGCCGTCGAACTGCTCGGCAGCGATGCGGATGTCCTCGCTGGGGACGATTTCGCCGCCCGGCGTGTTCAGCTTCAACAGGAGCGCCGCCGAGCCGCGGTCCTCGTCGGCGCGCTCGATCTGTTCGACGATGTCGTCGGCCGACGCGCCGACCGGCGGACTGGTGATCCCGCCACCGCCGTCGCGGGTGATCGGCCCTTCGACGGCGACCTCCGCGACGTTGTGTGCGGGCAGCACCGACCCGGCGACGTTGCTGCCGATACGCACCGCACCGATGACGACGGCCAGCAGTAACAGGACGCCAAGCAGTTCCGCCAGGTCGTCCGGGACCGCAACGAACAGGTACCACGCCGCTATCGCTGCGAGGATGGCGACACCCACGACCAGTAACCCGCGAACGATGTCGTCTGCGCCCGCCATTACTGATACATCCCGAGCGGCCGTGCGCTCGTGCTCTCCTCCTGGTTCTCCTGGAGCTGCTGTGCGAGCTGTGCCTTGGCTCGGCCGATCTCTTCGGCCTGCTCGACCAGCGCTTCGGTGTCGACCTCGAAGTCGGCCAGCGGGCTGATCGCCGTCTGCAGGAGCGCCCGCGCCGCTTCCGGATCGGGGAACTGCTGGTCGGCTTCGACGATGAGCCCGATGCTCGTTAGCCCGACCCGCTGTGATTCGTGGACCAGCGCGCCGGTCGGCCCGGTGATCGCGCCGTTCTCCGAGGGCGGGTCCACGTCCGCCTCCTCCAGCATCGCCGCCCCGTCGCCGGTCGAGACACCGTACACGTTCGGAACGCCGTCTTTCTCGGCAGGACGGCCGCTGAGGTAGATCGGCGTCGCGTCGTTGGCCTCGAACCAGCTGACCATACAGCCGGCGAACTCCTTCGCGCCGGACGGAGAGATCGGTGCATCGCTCTGGAGGACGAGCAGGTCACGGCCCTCATCCGCGTACAGTCGGACCGGCGGGCGAACGTCCGGATCGTCCGTCCCGTACACGGCGATTTCTGGCAACCCTTCGCAGTGGGCCGACGCGTAGTACTCCATATCGTAGACATCGACGAGATGGTCAGCGGCTATCTTGCCGACGAGTCCGACACCCGGTAGTCCCTCGACCAGTGTCGGCGAGTCGAGGGAGATGTCGTCGCGGTGGACCTGTATGTGTGCCATACCTCAGGTATCGGCCGCCGGCGGCTTGAAAGCCATGGGCCGGTGCCGTTCGAAACCCACAAACCGACCGCCAGCGAACGCCGGACAATGGAACCACTCGACCGCTACCGACCCATCATCGACGACTTCGAGGCGTTCATCGACGCGTGTGAACGCCCGCTGCCGTCGGCCGTCAGGGTCAACACGATCAAGGCCACCGTCGAGCGGGTCCGGACGGCGCTTGCGGAAGCGGACATCGCCTACGAACCCGTTGACTGGCACGACGGCCTGTTCGTCCTGCCCGAGGACTCCCCCGGCGCGAACTGGCCGTACTTCCACGGCTGGATTCACGGCCAGGAGGAAGTGTCTGTGATTCCCGCGACCGTCCTGGACCCCCAGCCCGGCGAGCGAGTCTGGGATGCCTGTGCGGCACCGGGGAGCAAGACGACCCAGCTCGCCGCGCTGATGGACGACACCGGCGAGGTCGTCGCGACCGACAACAACCTCGGGCGTATTTCGGCGCTGCGGACCAACACCGAGCGGCTGGGGGCGACGACCGTCGCCGTCACCCACGAGGACGGCCGTAACCACTCGCTCAAGCCCTTCGGCGGCGAGGGGTACGACCGTACGCTCGTCGACGTGCCCTGCTCCTGTGAGGGGACCATTCGCAAGAACCCCGATACGCTGGAAGATTGGACGCTCTCGCACGTCGAAGGCATCTCCGGCGTCCAGAAAGGAATCCTCAAGCGAGCCGTCGAAGTGACCGAACCCGGCGGAACCGTCGTTTACTCCACCTGTACGTTCGCCCCGGAGGAAAACGAGGCCGTACTGGACTACGTTCTCGGCGAGACGGCCTGCGAAATTGTGGACTACGAACTCCCGCTCGACCACGCCCCCGGCATCACCGAGTGGCAGGACGAGACATTCGACCCCAGCGTCGCCGACGCCAAGCGCATCTACCCGCATCACAACGACACGGGCGGGTTCTTCTGTGCGAAACTGGAGGTACCCGCGGAATGAGCGACCAGAGCACGGAGTTCACGCGGCTCCCAGAGACAGACGAAGAGCGAGAAGACCCCGAGCGGGCGACCCGCGAGGAAGTGCTCGACTTCTGGACCGAGCGGTTCGGCGTCCCGCCGGAGACTTTCGAGGGGTACACGTTCTGGGAACGCGGCGCTGGCAAACTATGGCTGTATCAGGGCACCCCCCCGTCGCCGGTCGACATCGAGGGCCTTGGAATGACGTTCCTGCGGACGCGCCAGGAACACTGGAAGCCGACGCTGGAGGCCGTCCAGCGGTTCGGCGAGCACGCCAGCCAGAACGTCATCCACCTCGATGAGGACGCTGCCCGAGCGTTTGTGGCCGGCGAGGACCAGGAACTCGACTGGGACGGCGACTGGGGGTATCTCGTCGTCACACACGACCTCGCCGCCGAGGCCGAACCGGTCGGCGTCGGCCTGTACGTGTACGGCGAACTCAGGTCCCAGGTGCCGAAGGGTCGCCGGCGAGAGGTCTGAACCGGGCGGTACAACCGGACAGGTGAGAGCGGCTCAACCGCTGGAAGACTTCGCGGCCGCCGTTCCCTGCATCGCGTACAACTCCGCGTACGTCCCGTCGTCGTCAAGCAGTTCGGCGTGGCTGCCCCGTTCTGTGACCTGCCCGTCCTCAACGGTGCAGATTCGGTCGGCGTTAGAGACGGTCGAGAGCCGATGGGCGATTGCGATCACGGTCTGGTCCCCGTCGAGCGTCTCGACGGTTCGATGGATTTGCCGTTCCAGGTTCGAGTCGAGGTCGCTGGTGGCTTCATCGAGTACGAGTATCTCTGCGTCCGTCAGCAGCGCGCGGGCCAGTGCGACGCGCTGGCGTTGCCCGCCGGACAGTTTCACGCCGTCGTCGCCCAGCACCGTGTCGAGCCCCTGCGGGAGGTCATCGAGAAATTCGAGGACGAGGGACTTCTCGGCGACCTCGTACAGCGTCTCGTCGGAGATATCCCTGCCGACGGTGAGGTTGTACCGCAAGGAGTCGTTGAAGATATGCGGGTCCTGTCGGACCATCGCAACAGCGTCACGCCATTCGTCGAGGGCATAGGTCGAAATCGGCGTCCCGTTCGCCAGAACGTCACCGCTATCCGGCGCATAGAGCCGAGTGAGCAGCGAGACGACTGTCGATTTGCCACCACCGGACTCACCGACGATGCCGACGAACTCGCCTCGCTCGACAGCCATCGAGAAGTCCGCAAGCACTGGTTCGTCCTCGTAGGCGAACGAGACGTTCTCGAACGCGACTTCCTCGATGCGACCCGGGACTGACTGCCCCTCAGTTGGCTCCTGTTGGGATTCGAGGCGGTCGATGAACTGGTGCGTTCGAACCAGATGTGGTAGCTCTCCCTCGATGGCGTAGACGGTGGAACTGAGCGAACTCAGTCGGGGCGCGAGTCGGAGCATCGCAAACAGGAACACGCCGAGCTCCGCGATTGACAGCGACCGGAAACTGATTGCGACGTAGACGAGCCCAAACAGGAGCAGCGAGACCGAGAGCCGATAGAGGCTACCGATTGCGACCTCGTTCCGGCGAACAGCGATGCTCGTCGAAGTGTATCGGTCGAGCGTGGCCCGGAACTCGGCAAGCAGTCCGTCGCGCATGCCGAACAGCTTCACGTCACGGATACCCTGCGTCCCCGCCTGTGTTGTCTCCTGCAGCCGTTCGTTTGCCGTCGCTAAACGGTCGCCAACGGCGTACCCGGGCTCGATACCGTATCTGATGAGCGCCGTGACGCCGCCGAGAGTGACAGCCGCACCGACTGCCAGCATCGGTGCGATAGCCAGTGCGATTCCGATGTACACCAGACAGAGGATTCCCTGTTGGAAGAACTGGATAATCCGACCGATGACACGGCCGGCATACCGAGTCTGTGTCAGAATCGTGTTCATGATGTCGTCGGACCCCTTGTCGTCGTAGTAGGCAACCGACGCGCCCATCGCAAGCTCGTAGGCCCTGTTCTTGAGATCGCGTTCGTACGTCTGTGTAAGCTTCGCTGCGAGCCATTTCACCGCAAACGATGCCGTGTACCGGACAACCATCACGCACGCGAGGCCGACCAACATGAATTCAAGCGTGAGCGGCAGTCCAGCGGCGGCATACGCGGAAAGGAACTGACCGGTAACGCCGTCCGCCTGTAGCGGGAGGCCCTGCCCCGCCTGTGCGGCGTCGAGTATCGGAAACAGGAACGAGAGGCCAACGCCCTCCAGTAACATCACGAAGAGGCTGGCGGCGACGATACTCCCCGTCAGCGCTGGACGATACAGCGCCACGCGCCGCAGCGATGCATATTTTTCACCGACGGAGGGGGTATCAGCCATTGTTCCGGATGCGGGTTCTATGCCACATAGTTACCGACTCACTACGGTCGGGCAATGCGGGAGCGAAGGGCGCGTCTCCCGGCAGTCAGGGTTGCGAGGGTGACGAAAAGAAGCCATAACAAATGGTGTGCGTATCGCCGATATCCACATGGTAGCGATAGATTCCGGGTCGACCGTCGTAGCAACTGACAGCTGTGTCACGACGACAATCGACGGCGAGATAGTGCTGCTGAACCACGAAACGGGGCGGTACCAGGGCCTGTCTGGGGCCGGCCCGGACATCTGGGACCGGATTCAGGAACCGACGGAGCCAACGGAAATCGTCTCGGCACTGGTCGAGGAGTACGATGTCGACAGGGACCGAGCGGCAAACGACGTGGATCGCTTCCTGGAAACGCTTGCCGCGGAGCAACTCATCAAGGTCGATGCGAGCCCGACTCCGTGAGTTCAAGGCGTTGCCACGGGCGCGGAAACTGTTGCTCTGTGAAGCTGCGGTACTGGTCGCGGCGAGCAAAACGCTGCTTACATTTGCTGGGCTGGAGGCTGTAGAGCGATATTTCGGCACTATCTCTCAGTTCCTGCCGTGTTCTCGTCGGTCGGGATCGCCGGCGTCAGTCCGCTGGGCGGTTTTGACAGCGGCGACGTATCTCCCGGGCACCTACGATTGTCTTGACCGGGCGCTCACAGGCAGCACACTGCTGGTGGCCAACGACCAGCCGCATCGTCTCCGCTTCGGTGTTGATACGCGGTCCGATACTTTCGAAGCCCACGCCTGGATCGAGTCGAACGGTGACGTCCTTCTCGGGGATGTCGACGATTTCGGTCGTTTCCGGGCACTCACGGAACGGGAAGTACGTGGCTAACAGATAGTAACCACTCTATTCTGTTGTGAATTTAATTAGAATAGATATTATAACAAATACACTAATTCCTGTAGCCGAGGATGGGGTAACCCATGAAGGAATACGAAACGCCGTCGGTCGAAACGTACGGAACTGTCGAAGAAAAGACGAACTGGGGCGACTACGACGACGGATACGGGAAGTGGAACTAGCGTCCACTGACGGTCCACATACATAGCTGATTCTTCTTTTCAGTTGCACTCGACTTTTGGCTCACCCGTTCAGTAGACATATCGCGACGGTTCTCGTGGCTATGCGTTGGGAGTAGAGAGATCATTCTTATCCACCATCACAGTCAAGCGGCCTGGTATGGACCAGGGGTGTCGTAGATGGGGTGTGTATCAGGACGGACGGAATCAACGGGCGTCGACACAGGGAGAAAACTAGCAGGATGGCAACGTCAAACGCAGCCACGTACGAAGCCTTCGGGCTGACGGTCCGCTCGGCTTTCGACGTGCCGGAGCTCCCGCCCGCTGAACCGGCGCCAGGTGAGCAGGCTGATATCACTATCACTGAGGAGCGGATCCCCCGTCCGCTGTCCGCGGACCCCGAATCGACCTTTCACGCGATAACCGAGCGCGAGTACTACCTTCTGTATGACGCCGCAACGGTCAGAATCCTAGACGGGAAGTCCATCGCTGTAGACCCGGCCCCGGACGTGCCCAGCGAAGTCCTCCGGCACGTACTGATCGGCCCGGCATTGAATCACCTGCTGGACCAGCGGGGGTACTTCGTGCTGCACGCGAGCACTGTCAGCGTCGACGGGCGTGCAGTGGCGTTCGTCGGGGAGTCAGGAGTCGGGAAAACGACGACCGCTATGGCCTGCCTGGTCAACAAGCATCGCGTTCTGAGCGACGACGTGGCGGCGATAGCACTGAGTGATGCGGGACCAGTCGTCCGGAGCGGATATCCCTCGATAAAGCTTGACCCGGCAGCGGTCGAAGCGTTCGACCCTCCGGTCGAACCACCGGAACGGATCCATGACGGACGTAAACGGCACTTCTACGGACTCACACATGACCAGCCCGCGACCCCGGTGCCGCTAGAACGCATCTACCTGCTCGAAGACGGGAAAAACATCGAGATGGAAGCGGTCAGGCCAGATGAACAGGTCATGGCGCTCGTGGATAACACGTACACGCTGGGCGCGCTGGAAGCCGACGGCCGGGCTGTGTCCAATTTCAGCGTCTGTGGGAAGGTTGTCGACATGACCGATATAAAACGGCTCCGCCGTCCGCGCGATCTCGGTATGCTCCCGGAGGTCGTAGACCGGATTCAGTCTGATCTCGAGAGTGAGCCATGCTAACGGAGGCTGAGCCCGAATTCCAGTTGGTAGTCGACTGCGCTCGTACCGCAATCGTCACGGACGCTTCCCCTGAGCCTCCCGCGCTGGATGGTGCGCCTGACTGGGACCGCGTTGTTGAACTCGCCCGCTATCACGGCGTCGTGCAACTCCTCTATCAGGGGCTGGAACCGATGGCACACGAGAGTGGTGATGAGTTCACCGTGCCAGAGTCCGTGTTGACACGACTTAGCAGCACAGTACAGGGAAAGCGGATGCGAAATCTCGCGTTCACGACCGAGCTACAGGAGATAATCGAGCGTTTTGAGACGCGCGGTGTCCGTGCGATACCGTTCAAGGGCCCGGTGCTTTCGGCCGCCACCTACGACGACGCAACGGTGCGCGAGTACAACGATCTGGACCTGCTCGTCCATTCGGAAGATATCACCGTTGCCGCGGATATTCTGGAAGAACGGGGATACGAGTGGCGCGGGGGCACGCCGCGATTGGACGACGCCGCGCTGTTGGGCGGTCCCGTGACGAAAGCTATCGTTCACGAGTACGAGATGCGAGGTCCGGAGTTCGACGTGGAACTCCGCTGGCGCGTGGGCGACGCCGAGCGGCCGTTCTCCCCACCGTTCGCTGAACTCTGGGACCGCCGCGACACAGTAGCGGTCGGCGGCCAACCGCTTCCGGCGCTTGCGCAGCCGGACCGGCTACTCGTGCTGGCGTTCCACGGAACCAAGCACCGCTGGTATCTCCTGAAGTGGCTCTGCGATTTCGTGGCGGCGCTGGAGTCGACGGAAGCTGACTGGCCACACGTCCTCGCTCGGGCGCGGGAAGCCGGCGTCGAGCGGAACCTACTGCTCGGGGCCGCGCTCGCCCGTGATGTCTTCGGGTACGCTCTCCCAGCGCCGATACTGGATCGCCTTCGTACGGACGACCGCGTCACCGAATTAGCCAGGGACGTCGTCGAGTCGCTGGCCACTGGGACGCCACAGGCGCCCACACGGCTCGAAGCCGCCCGGTTTTACCTGGCTGCCAGCGATTCGGCGACTGCGCTGGTGCCGTTCATACTGTTGCATTCGTCACTTCACCCGACCTACTCGGAGTACCAATTTTGTCCGCTCCCCGGGCCGTTGCATCCGCTGTACTACGTCACCTGGCCGTTCCGACTCCTCCTCGAAGCACCACAGTGGCAGCGACAGCAGTCTGAGGAGTCACGAAACGAGCGGACCTGAACGGCGGTCGCTCCCGTTCATCGCGCTGAGGACCTACTCTATGTGGGAGCCGGACCCCCGCTGTGTTCCGCAGGCCACTCACTCCCGCGGCTGGATTGTCCCCTCACCTAGCCCTGCCCAGGCGACGCGGTAGCCAAGGCGTGCGAGGGCGGCGCTGTCGTCCTCGATACCGTAGTCGGCCAGTCTGTCGCTCGCCGTCTCGTAGGCCATTCCGGGCTCGATCTGCTCGGCCAGGTCGTCTAACACGGCAGGCGAAACGAGTGTGCGCCCGACGCGCTCGTGGTCAGGATAGGCCACGTCTTCCAGCGCGTCCTCGCTGACGCCGTACTCGGCTGCGAGGTCGGCGAGCGAAATGACTGCGGCGTCCGGACGCAGTTCGTCGGGGATGTCCGCGGCGCTCTCGCGCACCAGTCGTTCCTCGTAGGGCCGTAGCGCGTCCCGCACGTCTTTCACGCTGACCGTCCCGGAGTACGGGATCGCTCGGGTCTCCGTCGCTTCGATGTCTTCCCCAACGCCGAGAGACTCGTCGACGGCGACCAGCATCTCGACGTCCTCCAGGGCGTCGAGGCGGGTGAGTTTCTTCTCGACGTACTCCGGCGTCCAGAAACCCATAATTTCGAAGAAAACGCGGAAGGGCAGGTCACCGTCGGTCCCGTCGGAGCCGTCCCGACGCCCCGTATCCCACACCCCGGTATCAGCGCCGGGTCGCCACTCGAAGGCGAAATCCGGGATGACGACGTGTTCCCCTGCCGCTAGAGGCTCCGGTTCCCGGATCAGGTCCCAGTCGAGGTCCAGCGCGGCGAATCGACCGGCGAAGTCGGCTTCGACACCGCTGTCGTAGCTGACTTCCGTTACGGGGTCGACGCCGGGAACCGAAATATCCTCATCCGAGAGAGTGAGTTCCCGCTCGGTTCCCCGGTCGTCGATGGTCGCTGTAAGCTCCCATTCGCTTGCGGTCGCCACCGTACGCAGCAGTCGGGCGAAGCGGGTGCCGTACCGGCGCGTGTTCGAGAACAGCGCGTCCGGGCCCGTGACCACGACCTCCCGACCGCTTTCTGTCCGCCGGATCTCGTACATCAGCCGGAGGCGTTTGACCGCCGAGACGAGCGTGTTCGGGTCTGACGAGCGGACCCGAACCTCGGTCGCGTCGAACAGCGCCGTTTGCGCCAGCGAGAGGTTGTACTGGGTCCGCAGTTCGGCCGGCCCCCAGCGCGAGTCGACATCGGTGAGAATCTGTCGTGAGTCGCGGTCGGCGTACAGTGCGTCGGCCAGCGTCTCGGCATCCGTGCCGAAGTGGTCGGCCGCCTCGGAGAGTGCCTGCTGGCGCTCGGCCTCGGTCACGACGCCGATGTCCGCAGCGGCTTCGAACACTCGACGACGGGCGCGGACAGGGTCGACCGTGGCTTGCGTCCCGAAGGTGGCCTCCCGCTCGACGAGTTTCGCCAGCCCGCGGACGAGTTTGAAATCGTCGGCCTCTCGCTCTACGTCTGTGAGTGCCGCCTCCAGCGTCCCGCGGGATTCGCCGACGTGACCCTGATAGATTCCGAGCACGCGGGCCGCCAGCCGCTCCGCGTCGGCGTCGGCGAACTGCAGGTGGTAGCCGCCGCCGGCCCGGGACACCCGCAGGAGGTCTTTCGTCAGCACACGCGTGTGTCCGCCACGGAGCGACAAAAACGCGGGGTGTCACGGCGACCCATTCAGCCGTTGGTGGTCGTCCGGTGTCATCCCGACGGGTGCCTCTCCTCGAACGTGACTTCGACGGCGGCGTCATCCGCTATGGACTGGCTGATGGCTCGTCCGAGATCAGAGACGAGGTCCGGATACGCCCGGTCGGCGGGTCGGCTGACAGTGACGGTGACCTCCCGGTCCAGCCGGTAGACCGAGACGCCGCCGAACCGAGTCTGCACCGACTGGAGCCGGAGTTGTTCGTAGGATTCGTCGGAGAGCACTTCCGTGACAGCGTCGTTGACGGACGTTTCGACCTGCATCTGCTGGGCGGTGACCGTCCCGGCACCGGCGACCGCGACCAGCAGCGCCAGGGCTGCGACGACGGTCGGCGCGTAGGTGCGGACCGCCTCGACCGGGGTGCGGTCGGCCGCCCAGTCCACCGGGCGGAATCCAAGCCCCCAGAGGACGAGAAAGCCGGTGAGGTTGATGGATGCGACGTTGACCAGCAGGAGGATGCCCGCACCGAGCGCGACGGCCGGCAGTTCCCAGGCGATACCGACCCCGACGGCCGCGGCGGCGGGAATGAGTGCGGCGGCGATCATCACGCCGACGAGTGAGACCGGCAGCGCCGTCGCCAGCCCGAACGCGCCGGCGGCCCCTGCACAGAGCCCGACGGCGAGCGAGAGAAAGCCCGGCGAGATGCGCTGGGCGATCTGCTGGACCGTCGTGACGCGGAGCTGTCCGGGGACGAACCCGCTGTGGCGGATGAACAGGCCGAACAGGGACGCGCTTCCGATGGCGACGGCGAGCCCGAGTAGTTGGTCCCGGACGCCGTCGACGATGAGCCGGCGGTCGCTGAGCGTCGTCCCGACGCTGGCGATGAGCGCGGAACCGACCTGTGGCGCGATGACCATCGAGCCGACGACGATTGCCGGCGAATCCAGCAACAGGCCCGCGGTCGCGACGATTGCGCTCAGGACCGTCATCCCGTAGTAGGTCCCCTGCCCGGGGTTCATGCCGACCGCGCGACCGCGGAGTTCGTCGTGTGAGATGCGGTCCTCGTGGCGGCGGGCCGAGTCCGACTGGTCCGGTCGGGCGGTCTCGGCGTTCCCGACGACGGTGTACCGGTCGGCGTCGAGCCCGGTCGCTTCGAGGTCTTCCAGTACCTCGTCGACGGCCTCCGGCGGGAGCGGAAACTGCAACAGCCAGGCCGTCTCGACGTCGCTCGCCTCCTCGGTCCGGACGTAGCTGATGTCTCGGTCGTCCAGAACGTCTCGGACGCTGTCGAGGCTGGCATCCGGAACGCGGATGTGTATCAGCCGCACTCGGGATCACTCCAGGGTCCGCGACACCGACTGGTGGCATCGCACATCTGTCTGCGTGTCGTCGGAGAGGGGCATAGTTATCAGGGGGGTAAGCCCGGTCATCGTGGAGGGAACCGCGCAGGCAACCGCGCACAGAGTTCTATCTGCGTCGTCTGGCGACCCGCTCTTCCGCGGTCTCCTCAGTAACGAGCTCGTACAGCAGCGCCCGCCCGCCGTCGGCTTTCGGCCGGAGGATTCGTCCGAGCCGCTGGGTAAACTCCCGCTCTGATCCGCTCCCCGAGAGGACGACGGCGACGTTCGCGTCGGGCACATCAACCCCCTCGTCGAGGACGTTCGCGGTCACGACCCGGGAGTATGTCCCGTCGCGGAACCGCTCTAAGATCTCCCGACGCTCGCTCGCACCGGTCTCGTGTGTTATCGCTGGAACAAGGAATCGCTCGGAGAGGCGGTACACGAGGTCAGTGTGGGCGGTGAAGACGATGATGCGGTCCTCACGGTGGCGGTCCAGAATCGTCGCCAGCCGGTCGACCTTCCGCTGGGCGTTCATCATCACCTCGCGGGCGCGCTGTTTCGCCAGCAGGGCTTCGCGGGCCGCCGGGTCGTTGCCGGACCGTTTCACGAGTTCCCGGTAGTCGCTCCCGGAGCGGAGCTGGATGTTGGACTGTTTGAGGTAGTCGGTGAACGTCCCCTGGTACTCCTCGTAGCGGTCCCGTTCGTCCGGCGTGAGCGAAACCTCGATTCGCTTGATGTCATAATCCGCAAGATGCTCGCCGGCCAAGTCGTCGACGGCGACTCGCTGGACGAGCGGCCCGACGAGGTCCTCGATAACCTCGTGGGCTCCGTCCGGGCGCTCGAACGTCGCCGTCAGCCCGAGCCGTGCCGGCGCGGCGAGCAGCCGAGCGATGTCCCGATACCCCTCCCCGCCGAGGTGATGGACCTCGTCGAAGACGACGAGCCCGAACCGATCCCCGAGTTCGTCGGCCCGCAGGTACGCCGAGTCGTACGTCGACACCGTGATGTCCTCGACGCGCTGTTCGCCCCCGCCCATGCGGCCGACCGGCTGGTCGAACTCCCGCTGTAGCTCGCGCTGCCACTGCTCCAGCAGGTCGATAGTCGGGACCACGACCAGCGTCGGCGTCCCCAGCGCGACCATCGCCGCGATGCCGATGACGGTTTTGCCGCTCCCCGTCGGGAGTTCCAGACAACCCCTGTCCTCGGCTTCACGCCAGGCGTCCAGCGCCGCCTGCTGGTAGGCCCTGAGGTCGTACGCTGTCGAGAGCGACAGCGACGGCAGGGAGTAGACGGCGTCCTCGTAGGCTATCCCGCGGTCCTCCATCGTGTCCACGAGTTCGGCGTACCGGTAGGCCGGCGCTCGGGCCGTCTGCGTGCGCCCATCGTACTCGACGCCGGGCAGGTCCGACGGCGGGTCCCCCGTCACGCGGATGGTCCCCGACTCGTACGTCAACTCCAGCACACGAAGGGGTTCGCCGGTCCGGCCGATAACGCTTTCGCGGGCCGCTTCGGACACCACCGGGTGAAATAACAATACAGTTTACGTCCGTTCGCACCCACTGTTCCTAGTATGGACGACACGCGTACACGATCAATTGCCCTCTTGCTGTCGGTAGTGCTGACCCTCGCCGTGGTACCGGCGAGCGTGGCAGGAACACAGACGGCACAGGAGACACTAACCGTCGACAAAGACGGGAGTGCCGACTACCGGTCGATACAGGCCGCCGTGGACGCCGCCGATAGCGGTGACACCGTCGAAGTCCGGCCGGGCACCTACTACGAAGAAGTCAGAGTCAACGAGAGTATTACCCTTATCGCACCTGACCGGGCGATACTGGATGGTTCGCGGTTCACCAACGGGACCGGCGTAACGGTGGCCGGCACCGCCGAACCGACCGTCACCGGATTCACTGTGCGGAACTACCGCTTCGGTCTCGTGGCCAACGGAACTAGCGGCGACTGGACGGTCACTAATACGACCGTTATCGCTGCGGATGTCGGCGTCTACGCACCGAACACGACTGGGAACTGGACTATCGACGACGCCGCCGTCGCCAGCACGACCTACAGCGGCGTGTTCGCCCGCGCGACCGGCGGCGACTGGACGATCCGTGACACCCGCTTCGTCGATGTCGGCGGCGACGGTATGGATGTCCGCAGGTCTTCCGGCGACTGGACGGTCGCAGCGGTCGTCGTCGACCGGTCCGGCGCGGACGGCGTCGATGCCTCCGGGACAACTGGCGACTGGACGGTCCAGAACACGGAGGTCCGTCGTAGCGATACCGGCGTCAAAGCTATCGACAGCGACGGCGACTGGACGGTGACCGACCTGACGGTCCGCCGGAGCGACACCGGCCTGGTGACCGCCTTCTCGGGCGGCGCGTGGACGGTCACTGACGCTACACTCAATACCCGCGATGTCGGTGTGTTCGCCGCTCGAACGACTGGCGCGTGGTCCATCCAGAATACGACCATTGAAAGCCGCCAGCAGGGAATCCACGCGGTCAAGACCAACGCGTCGTGGACTGTCTCTGATTCGACTATCTCCGTGACCGCAGAACAGAATGCTATCGGTGTCGACGCACGATCCGCGAGCGAGGGCTGGTCGCTCGCTGACGTCTCCATCGAAAGCCCCGGTATAGAGGTCGCCGAGTGATGAGGACGCGCCAGCACCGTCAACCCCGTCACGGGCTGGCACTCTCGTCACCAAAGCGAAGCCCTTAATTAAAACACCCCCCTCTCCCAGAGTGCGGGACCGTGGGGTAGCGGTATCCTCGGCGCATGGGGTGCGTCGGACCTGAGTTCGAGTCTCGGCGGTCCCACTCAAGCTTTTACCAGATGCCGACACCTGTACGCTTAGGTGCGCGAGCGGTCAAATTCTCTCTGGAGTTTGTCTGGAATTAAGTCGTTCTTTAAATACCTCTGAGAACCATAAGAAGTCTGCCAAGAAGCTACGGCTTCTGATAGAAATTCGGTGTCGTCAACAGTGGCCGTACCCACTCTGTGCGTTCGTTCCTGCGAGCCGACTCGTCGCAGACGGAGCCACGGACGAGGAGGTCCGGTGCGCAGCACAGGAAGTCGACGACGAACTCACTTCGTGGTGAAGTACGTCAGCACGCCGATGCCAATCGTTTCAAGCATCTGGAGGACCATCATTACTTGCACGGCTATCGCAGGCATCGCCGGGGCGGTGAAGTAGAAGTACAGGGCTACGGCGTTTTCCGCAAGCAGGAACGACGCGAACACGATAGAGCCCAGCGTCAATGGGGCGCGAATTTCGCGGTACGTCCGTACCCAGATGGTGATAAGGACACCCAGCAGCAGGATGTTGACTGCGGCGGCGATGCGGGCTCCGTTCAACACGAGGCTCATGGTGTGGGCTCCTGTGGTTGGTTTGCTCCCGTCGATCGTTGGCGGTATTGTGTCGTGGGCATGTCAGTCGTCCACCTGTGTGAGGATTTGTTCGACCGTGTCCCAGTGGGTCCTCGCTCGTTCACTGGGAAGATAGATAACGCCGTAATCGGCGTCGCTGCTGGTGATGACCCCGTTCTCTTCGAGGATATCGAGATGGTACCGGACTGTGTTGTACGCCAGGTCGAGATCATCGGCGAGCTGGTTTGCGTTTCGCGGCTGGTCGGCCAGCGCGCGAAGCACGCGGGCACGGTTGGGTCCTCCGCGGGTGCCTGCGAGTGTTTGCCAGAGGACCGTCTCCATTCTGGTCGCACTTCCGGTCGGGCCGGCAAGAATCCACCGACATACTGTCTGCGCGGGGAGGTCAGCGACTGAGAGAGGGGCAACCGGGGGCCGCGGGTCGCAGCGCCCGTCGCTCACGCTCGGGACCGTGACTCACCCCCGAATCCGGCGTGACAGACCTATCTTCCATACTTACAGTTCTGCGAATGGTAGGTAAAACAGTTTCGGCGAACCCGAACTAACGACGGTTTCAAACTCTCTAGGCGGAATTGAGGGAGAGTTGAGAGAGACTCACGAAATGTATTATTTGGCTGACAATCACAGCAATTGATGGATGTCATCAGACACGACGCGACGACGGATTTTGTTCGGTCTCGGAACCGGCCTGACAGTCGGCCTCGCCGGCTGTAGCGGCGACGGGGGCGGCGGTGCCGAAGAGCCCGACACCGAGACGGACAGCGGGATGGACACGCCGATGGAGACGGAGACTGAAACCCAGACCGAAGAATCGACCGATCCGGGAACGGCAGCGGTTCGGGTGGCACACATGTCGCCGAACGCGCCGAACGTGGATATCTACGTCGAGGGTGATGCAGTCCTCGAAGACGTGGCCTTCGGCGCGGTGAGCCAGTATCTCGGCGTGCCCGCGGGCGAGCGGTCGGTCGAGATCACCGCCGCTGACGACCCGGACACGTCGGTGTTTTCGGGACCCGTCCCGGTGGAAGCGGACACTGAGTACACCATCGCCGCTATCGGCGAGATCGGGGACGACGCCGACCAGGCGTTCGAGCCGCTCGTGCTGGAGGACGACAACAGCGACCCCGGCGGCGACACCGCACGCGTCCGCCTCGTCCACGCCTCGCCCGACGCGCCGGCCGTCGACGTGACACTCGCGTCGAACGGGGACGCGCTGTACGACGGCGTCGAGTACGGCGGCTCCGGCTACGTCGAAGTGCCCGCAGGAGACTACACGTTGCAGGTCCGCGGCGACACGGAGGGCAACGACGGCGACGTCGCGGCGGAGTTCGACGTGAGTCTGGCCGGCGGCGAAGTGTACACTGCCTTCGCGGCGGGCTATCTCACTCCGGACGACGAACCGGCAGACACCCCCTTCGACCTGCTCGTCACGCAGGACACGGGCGGCGACAGTACGGAAACCGAAACGGAGTCCGAGCCGGCGAGCGTCCGGGTGGCACACATGTCACCCAACGCACCGAACGTCGACGTGTACGTCGACGGCTCGGCCGCCCTGGAAGACGTGCCCTTCGGCGCAGTCAGTGACTATCTGGACGTCCCTGCTGGCGCTCGAACGGTCGAAATCACTGCCGCTGGCGACCCGGACACGTCGGTGTTCGAGGGCGATGTGTCCGTCGAGAGCGGACAGGCGTACACCGTCGCAGCCGCCGGCGAAATCGGCGACGATGCGGACGAAGCTTTCGAGCCGCTCGTGCTGGCAGACGACAACGCAGCACCGGGCGCTGACACCGCGCGACTCCGCGCGGTGCACGTCTCGCCCGACGCGCCGGCCGTCGACGTGACGGTCGAGTCGACCGGTGACGCGCTGTTCGACGGCGTGGCCTACACGGAATCGGGTTCCGTCGAAGTGCCGGCCAGCGACTACACGGTTCAGATCCGGGGCGACACGGAGAGCAACGACGGCGACGTGGTGGCCGACTTCGACGTGAGCCTCGAAGGGGACCAGGTGTACACAGCCTTCGCTGCGGGCTATCTCTCGCCGGACGACGAGCCGGCCGACACGCCCTTCGACCTGATTGTCGCCCAGGACACGGGCGGGATGTAGCGGCTCAGGGGACGTCCTGGGCGCAAGCTGACGGTATCAAACACGGTCGATCATGAGGGACCATTCCCTCTACACTTTTGTGACGCCGATAGCAAGCGGGGGTATGGGAAAGGCAAACGACGTAGACTACGCTGACCTGCACGACCCGAACGCAGAGTACACGATGCGGGAGCTCTCCGCGGAGACGATGGGGGTCACCGCCAAGCGCGGTGGCGGCCGCGACGTGGAGATCACCGATATTCAGACGACGATGGTCGACGGAAACTTCCCGTGGACGCTCGTCCGAATCTACACCGACGCGGGCATCGTCGGCACGGGCGAGGCCTACTGGGGCGCGGGCGTCCCGGAACTCATCGAGCGGATGAAGCCGTTCGTCGTCGGCGAGAACCCGCTGGACATCGACCGCCTCTACGAGCACCTCATACAGAAGATGAGCGGCGAGGGCAGCGTCGAGGGTGTGACCGTCACGGCCATCGCCGGCATCGAGGTCGCGCTGCACGACCTCGCGGGCAAGATTCTCGAAGTGCCCGCGTACCAGCTTCTGGGTGGCAAGTACCGCGACGAGATGCGCGTGTACTGTGACTGCCACACCGAGGAAGAGGCCGACGCCGACGCCTGTGCCGAGGAAGCGCGCCGCGTCGTCGACGAACTGGGCTACGACGCCCTGAAGTTCGACCTCGACGTGCCGAGCGGCCTGGAGAAGGACCGCGCGAACCGCCACCTCCGTCCGGGCGAAATCCGCCACAAGGCCGAAATCGTCGAGAAGGTCACCGAGGAGGTCAAAGACGAGGCCGACGTGGCCTTCGACTGTCACTGGACGTTCTCGGGCAGTTCCGGCAAGCGCCTCGCCGACGCCATCGAGGAATACGACGTCTGGTGGCTGGAGGACCCCGTCCCGCCGGAGAACCTCGAAGTGCAGGAGGAAGTCACCAAGTCCACGACCACGCCCATCACCGTCGGTGAGAACCGCTACCGCGTCACCGAGGAGCGACGGCTCATCGAGAACCAGGCTGTCGACATGATCGCGCCGGACATGCCGAAGGTCGGTGGGATGCGCGAGACGCGCAAGGTCGCCGACGTGGCGAACCAGTACTACATCCCGGTCGCAATGCACAACGTTTCCTCGCCGATTGCGACGATGGCGAGCGCCCACGTCGGGGCGTCTGTCCCGAACTCCCTGGCCGTCGAGTACCACTCCTACGAACTCGGCTGGTGGGAGGACCTAGTCGAGGAGACCGTCATCGAGGACGGGTACATCGAGATTCCGGAAGAGCCCGGGCTCGGGCTCACACTCGACCTCGACGCTGTCGAAGAGCACGTCGTCGAGGGCGACACCGTCTTCGACGAAGCGTAAGGTTCGTCCACTCTTTGGTGTTGGCTGGGGCGGCACCGGGTGACGTGGTGGTCACCCGGTATCACGGCGACGCAGTTACGCCGCATCGAATGCGACGCCGGTGATCTCGAAGCGAGCCCCGCCGGCGTCACTTTCTGTAACCGCTACCGACCAGCCGTGGGTGTCGGCGATCTCATCGACGATTCGGAGGCCGAACCCGGGGCCCGAAGCCAGCGAGTAGCCGCCCTCGAACACGTCCTCACGCTCGTCGACCGGAATTCCGACGCCATCGTCCGCAATATAGAAGCCGTCATCCAGTTCGCCGACGGTTAGCGTCAGGTCGGCGGCCCCGCCCTGGGAGTGTGACAGCGAGGGCATCGAACGCTGTTCCCCGGCGTTCTCCTGTTTCTCGGAGCTCGGAGTCGAGCCGTGTTCTACGCTGTCGCCGGACTCCATCCGACCGCTTATGCAACCATGTTCCACGCTGTTGCGGATAAGGTTCTCGAACAGTTGCCGGAGCCGGCTCGGGTCCGCCCGGACCACGGCCGAGGTCTGTAGCTCCAGCGTCGCATCGCCGGTCTCGACCGTTTGCCAGCACTGTTCCACGACGGTCTGTAGCGGCACCGGTTCGATGTCGAGCGCTTCCTCGCCGTTCCGGGCCAGCGTCAGGAGGTCTTCAATGAGTTGGCCGATGCGGTCGTGGGCTCGCTTGACCCCGTCGAGATGCTCGCTGTCGTGCGCCGCTCGCGCGAGTTCGAGCTGGCCACGAGCGACGTCAAGCGGGTTTCGGAGGTCGTGACTGACGACACTCGCGAACTCTTCGAGGCGCTCGTTCTGGCGTTCAAGGGCCTGTTGGCGGCCGTCGCGGTCAGAGATGTCCCGCCCGATACCGGCCACGCCGCGAGTCGAGCCATCAGCCGCTTCAATCCGGCCGCCCGTGAACTCGTACGGGAGCGTCGATCCGTCGGCGGTCAGCAGGTCGGCTTTGAAATATGCTTCGCCAGTCTCGAAAGCCGCTTCGGTGCGTTCTCGAACGGTTTCGCGGTCCGATGAAACGAAAAGCTCAGCCAGCGCCATCGACGCCAGTTCAGTGTCTGTATATCCGGTGACGGCCGGCATCGTGTCGTTCCAGCGGGCGAGGTCGCCGTCTTCGTCGAGCACGTAGAAAATGTCCGGTATTGCATCTGTCATCGACGCGGATGCGTCAGACCGGCGGGCGTCGAGTCGCGATTCGCGGCGCTTCCGCTCGGTGATATCGCGTGAGGCACCGACGATTCTGGTGACTGTCCCGTCCTCGACGACCGGTTTCGCCTTGGCCCGCATCCAGCGCTGTTCGCCGTCGGAACGGGTGATGCGAAATTTGAGATCGACGGACTCACCCGCCGAGGCGCGCTGCATCGCCTGGATGACGCTGTCCTGATCGTCCGGGTGGATAGCCGTCATGAACTCCGCGGGGTTGGCTTGCAACGACTCGGCAGAACGCCCGTAAAGCGTTTCGTACGCCGAGTTAACGAACTGTATCTCGGACCAGTCCCCGGAGAACACCCACAGCAGTTCGTCGGACTGCTCCGCCAGTTCCGTGAGCTGCTGTCTGGTCCGGACAGCGGTTTGGGTCGACTGGTGGTGCTCGACGAGCAGCCGAATCCGGTTTACGAGGAGATCGCTGTGTCCGGCGTATGTGTCTTTTCTGAAAACGTCGGTGGCACCGTTCGAGACTGCGTCGCTGGCGACGGATGCTGAGTCGGTCAGCAGCAGAATCGGAATGTCGCTGTCCCGCTCGCGAACCGCGTCGACGAACGCACAGCCGGACCGGTCGGGGAGGTCGTCCGCGGTGACAATGCCGTCGATAGCGTCCGCTTCGAGGCGTTCGAGCGCACTATCGGCCCGGTCGGTCGTGGTTACTGTGAGCGGGTCCGACTCCTGCCCGTCCGGGACCTCGGCAGTCCCGTCGAGTACCGGGGCGTCGTCTACCTGTAAGACGTGTATCGAATCTGCTGGCCCATTCATGTCAATAGTATTGTGTTAATAGGACTGCGCCCGCCCTCTTGAAGATACGCCTGGATTGACCGATTACGCCCCGAACCGATCCGATATCGCACCCCGGTCGATCTTGTCCGGGCCGCTGGTCGGCATCGCCTCGACGAACGCGATTTCGCGGGGGTGTTTGTACCGGGCCAGGCGGTCGTCGAGGAAGGCCCGTAGGTCGTCGAGATTCAACGGCCGGTCGCCATTCTCGTCTTTCGTGACACCGGACGCGGGTTCGATGACGGCCTTCCCGACCTGTCCCCACGTGTCATCTGGGACCGGAATCACCACGACTTCGCCGACCGAGGGGTGGTCGGCGATGGCGTCCTCGACCTCCGCGGGGTAGACGTTCTCGCCGCCGCTGACGAACATGTGCTTGGTGCGCCCCTCGATGTAGTAGTAGCCGTCCGCGTCGACGCGGGCGAGGTCGCCGGTCGACACCCAGCCGTCGCCAAACGTCTCAGCGGTGGCCTCGGGGTTGTCGAGGTAGCCCGTCGCGGCGTGGGGCGAGCGCAACTGGAGTTCGCCGACAGTATCGGGATCGACCGTCTCCCGCAGACCGGCAGGGCCGTCGCCGTCGTCCTCGGATTCGGGTTCGACGACTCTGGCGTCGACGTGCATCACCGGCTTGCCGACGGAATCGGCCTTCTCGCGGGGCCACCCCTCGGGCATCGCGAAGTTGTTCGGGCCGCACTCGGTGAGGCCATAGCCCTGTGAGAGGTCGACATCGCGGTCCCACCACGTCTCCATCACGCTCTTGCGGCAGGGGCCGCCGCCGGACTTGGCAAAGCGCAGCGTCGAGAGGTCCGTCTCCGCCCAGCGGTCGTGCTGGGTCATCATCCGCAACACTGCGGGGACGGCGACGAGGACCGTCCCGCCCTCGGCGTCGATGGTCTCCAGCACGTCGCCGGGATCGAACTCGCGGGCGATGACCACCGTCCCGCCCATATGCCACAGCGGGACGGTGAGAACGTTCCAGCCGCCGGTGTGGAACATCGGGAACACCATCGGCGTCACGTCGTCGGCCCGCAGCCCCCAGGCCGTAATCGTGTTCAGTGAGTTCCAGACGATACCCTGGTGGGTGATTTTCGTCTCTTTCGGCGTCCCCGTCGACCCACCGGTGTGGAGGAGGAGGTGCGTGTCGCCGGGGGCCGGGGTCGCCGTCTCGACGGGCGCGTCGTCCTCGGGGAGGGCCGAAGCGTAGGGCGTGCTGTCGAGGGTGGAATCCGAGGACGCGCCGTCGGTGGTTTCGAGTTGGATGATTTCGGGGGCCGTCGCGTCGGCTGTCTCCAGGGCGGTCGAGACAGTCTCTGCGAAGGGGGACTCGACGGCGAGGATCTCGGGGTCCACGCGGTCGAGGAGTTCGGCGAGTTCAGGGGGCGCGAGCCGATGGGACAGCGGGGCGAATCGGCTCCCGGTCTTGCCGGTGGCGAAGAACAGGTCGACGACGGCGGGGCGGTTCCGCGAGACGACGGCGATACTCGATTCATCGCCGACCCCGTACTGCCGGAGCAGGCGAGCGGTCCGGGTCGCTCGCCGGTCGAGTTCGGCGTAGGTGAACCGCTCGCCGGTTGTCGCGTCCACCAGCCCCTCGCGGTCCGGCGTGAGCGCGGCCCGGCGCTCGCTCCAGGCACCGACCCACTCCTGTGGGATACCGGGGCCGGTTTCAGACATCGTCGATGAACTCCCGAATCTGGGTGTTGACGCGCTCGTACTCCTCGATGAACAACAGGTGCGGGCCGCCGTGGACGGTGATGAAGTCGGCGTTGGGCAAGCCCCGAGCCAGCAGTTCCCCGTTCTCGTAGGGGACGACCTTGTCAACGGTCCCGTGGATGACCAGGCACGGCTCCGTGAGTTCGTGGAGGCGGTCCGACGCGTCGAACGCCTGGACCGCCGCGCCTTGCCATTCCAGTGCCCGGTCGCTGGCGTCGCTGTCGATGCGCCAGTCGATGATGCGCTCGATGAGGTCCTCGTGGGCGTCCATGAACTGGTTCGAGAGCGCCGGCTGCATCTTGTACCGCCGGAGTTCGCGCTCATCGAGATCGTCGGGAACATCGAACATCCGCCGCTGGGTCTCCTCGGGGACCGGCTCGGCTTCCGGCCCGCCCGGCGAGGTACACATGAGCGTCAGCGATCCGGCCCGGTCGTACTCCAGGGCGTACTGCTGGGCGATCATCCCGCCCATACTGGCCCCGACGACGTGGGCCTGCTCGACGCCGGCGTCGTCGAGTACGGCTTCCAGATCCCCCGCCATCTGGCTCATCGTGTACGGGCCGTCGGGTTCGTCGGAGTCCCCGGTGCCGCGGTTGTCCCACACGATAGTCTGGTACTCATCGACCAGGGCTTCCTGTTGCCACAGCCACATCCAGCGGCCATAGCCGATGCCTTCGACGAAGACCACAGTCTCGGCGTCTTGCGGCCCCTCGCGCTCGTAGGCGAGCGAGACGCCGTCGTTGGTCGCGTATTGCATACTGACCGTTTCTGGTTGGATATCCTTCAAGTGGTCCGGTTTCTGGCTCATTGCGTTACCGGCTCCGTTTTCGGTTGCTCAGACGGTTCGACGGTCGGCTGCACTGTGTTGATCATTCCGAATCACCCCAGAGCTTCTCCGGCAGCGCCTCGGCGAACGTTCCACCGATGCGCGCTCGCAGTGTCCCGAGCAGTCCGTCGGGGACGTAGAGCACGAACAGCACGAACACGAGCCCGACGTAGAGGCTCGCGTGGCCGTTCAACAGCAGGTCGATGAGGCCGCCGATGGTCGTGTCTCCGACCAGCGTCGCGTCCAGCGTTTCCTGGCCCAGCAGCGCGCGGAGATAGGGCAACAGGCCGCCACCCTGTCCGGCCTTCGAGAGGAACTCTCTCACTGTTTCGTCGAACAGATGGCCGTACAGCGAGCCGGCAAGCGTCCCGAAGCCGCCGATAATGCTCGCCAGCAGGGCGTCACCGGTCACCAGGAAGTAAAAGGAGTTCTCCGGGCTGGCCGAGCGCTTGAAGCCGGCGAACAGGCCGCCGGCGACGGCCGCGAAGAAGCCGCTGATGGCGAAGGCCCCAAGCTTGTACAGATACGTGTTGTAGCCGATTGCGACGGCGCGCTCCTCGTTTTCCCGGATGGCGACCATCACTCTCCCGAACGGGGAGTGGATGACGCGCTGCATGGCGAAGTAGCACGCGAGGACGACCAGCCCGATCATGTAGTAGGACACTTCCGTCCCGGACAGCGTCGACCCGAGCAGGGCCACCTCGTCGCCAGTGAGAACGCCGATAGACAGCGATAGCTGGTCGATACCGGGAACCCCGATCTGGAACCCCTCGGCGTGGCTCGGCCCGACCGCCGGGCCGTCCCGTGGGTTGGTCGCCACGTAGTCCCAGCCGCGGACGAACACGTAGAACACCTGCGCGAAGCCGAGCGTGATCATCGCGAAGTAGACGCCCGACAGCCGGAACGACACGAGCCCGACCAGTATCGCCAGCGCGATGGCGATGAGCCCGCCGACAACGAGCGACAGCATGAACGGCGTCCCGGGGCCGAGCAGCGGGACCTTCCCGTTGGCGATGAGGATGACCGTGTACGCGCCGGTGCCGTAGAACACCGCGTGGCCGAAGGAGAGGTAGCCGGTGTAGCCGCTGATGAAGTCAAACGAGATGGCAAAGAGGCCGAAGTACAGCACGCCGACCATCGTCTCCACCGTCGGCAGGAGCATCTGCGTCTCCGCGCTCACCGCCGAGTTCAACAGCGTGTGGTACACCGGCGGGTACAGCGCCAGCAGGGCGATGATGACGATGTGGGCGGTGTGATCCCGCAGGTACTCGCGGGGCCAGCCCGTCTCGACGGCCGTCGCCGGTGGCTCGGACGCCGCCTCGGCGTCGGCCTCGGTCTCGGCGCTAATGGCCCCCCACCTCCTCGACGCCGAACAGGCCCTGCGGCCGGACGATGAGCGTCACCACAAGCACCAGGAACAGCACCAGTTCCGGCAGACCGGTGAACTCGATGACGTTCTGGAACCACCAGGTCGTCACCGCATCGGCCATCCCCACCACGAGGGCGGCCACCACGGTGCCGCGGAACGTCCCGAGACCGCCGACGATGACGACGATGAACGCCGGCAGCAGCGTCTCGGCCGCGAGCGGGACGCTCGCGCCCCACGTCGGGTCCCACATCAGCAGCGTGCCGGCCGCACCGGCCAGGCCGATACCCAGCGCGAACACGACGGTGAACACCTGTCGAACGTCGATGCCGAGCGCCGACGCCATCTCGGTGTCCTCGCTGCCGGCCCGGATGTACAGGCCGTAACGGGTCTTCGTGAGGAACGCCCAGATGCCGACGACAGTGATAGTGCCCAGCAGTATCTGGAACAGTGACAGCCACCCGGCGCTGACGGGGCCGAGCACGACCGGCTCCCGGAGGAACTGGGGCTTGGTCGCCAGCGCGGCCTGCCAGTCCGACAGCGGCTGGAGATCGTAGATACCCAGCACGATGCGGACGACCTCCTCGATGACGAGCGTCAGGCCGAACGTCAGCAAGATCTGGTATATCGGCGGCCGGTCGTATAGCGGCCGGATGATGGTCGTCTCGATGGCCCCGCCAAGCACCGTCAGCAGCGCGAAGACGACGACGATGGCGACGAAGAACAGACCGAGGCGGGTCAGCGGCGCTGTCCCGCCGGTGACCGTCACCACCATCAAGAGGCCCCCAAGGTAGGCCCCGACCATCGTCAGCGACCCGTGGGCGAAGTTCAACACGCCCATGAGGCCGAAAATGAGCGTGAGGCCGCTTGCGATCATCACGTACAGCGCCGACTTGGCGAGCCCGTTGACGACGACGCCGCCGAGTTCGCCGAGCGTCAGAAACTCCGCGAGCGCTTCGACGATCATGCCGAGAGATACCTCCTGAATCGTTCGTCGTCGGCCGTCACCGCCGCCGTCTCGCCGTCGTCGACGACGCGGCCCTTGTCGAGGATGTAGAACCGGTCGGCCAGATCGAGCGCCAGCGGGAGGTTCTGCTCGACCAGCAGCATCGTCACGTCCTCGCTTGCCTTCGACAGCGCCTCGGCCACGTCGGCGACGATTTGCGGGGCCAGCCCCTCACTCGGTTCGTCGACCAACAGCAGGTCGTTGTCGCCGACCAGCCCGCGAGCGATGGCGAGCATCTGCTGTTGCCCGCCCGACAGCGTGCCGGCGTCCTGGCCCCGCCGCTCTTCGAGGATGGGGAACGAGTCGAAGGCCAGTCGGAGGCCGTCGCTCACGTCGTCCGGGTCCGGTATCGCCGCCCGAAGGTTCTCCTCGACACTGAGTTGGCTGAACATCCGACGGTCCTCCGGAATCCAGCCCAACCCGCGCTCGGCGACCTCGTGTGTCTCCAGGCCGACCAGCGACTCGTCCCGGAACGTGATCGACCCCTCGCGGGGCGGCGTCAGCTGCAGAATCGTTCGGAGCGTCGTGGTCTTGCCGACGCCGTTTCGGCCGGCCAGCGCGACCACCTCCCCCTCCTCGACGGAGAGGTCGACGCCTTCGAGGATGTGGCTGTCGCCGTAGTAGGTGTGGACGCCGGCGAGTTCGAGCAAGCTCATGCGGTCCCCTCCCCGGAATCGCGTTCCGGCCCAGCTGCTGTCGTGTCGTCGTCCAGACTGCCCGGTTCGTAGCCGCCGAGATACGCCGACTGCACGTCGGGGTTCGCCCGGACCTCCGCAGGCGGCCCGTCGGCGATGACCGCGCCCTGATGCAGGACGACCACGCGGTCGGAGACGCCCATCACGATGTCCATGTTGTGCTCGACTAACAGGACCGGGTAGTCCTCCGCCACTGCTTCGATGAGGTCCCGTATCTCGTCGACGCTCTCGGAGGAGACGCCGGCGTTTGGCTCGTCCAGCAGGAGCACCGCGGGGTCGCCGGCCAACGCGATGGCGACTTCGAGCTTGCGCTTTGCGCCGTGGCTCAGCGTGCTCGCGAGGTTCCCGGCCCGGTGGGAGAGCCCCACCCGGTCCAGAATCTCGTGGGCGCGCTCGGTGAACTCGTCGTAGTGGTCGACGTTGCGCCAGAAGGTCGTGGCGTCGTCGCTGTGGGCCTGTTCCGCGACCCGGACGTTCTCCAGAACGGTGCTGTTGGGGAAGACGTTCGTCACCTGGTAGGACCGGTGGATGCCCTTGCTGGCCGTCTCGTGTGGTGAGGCGGCGGTGATGTCCTCCCAGGTCCCGTTCCGCCGGAGTTCGACCGTCCCCTCGGTGGGCGTGAGGCTCCCGGTCAGCAGATTGAAGAGCGTCGTCTTGCCGGCCCCGTTCGGGCCGATGAGCGAGCACAGTTCCGCGTCGAGTTCGAAGTCGACGCTGTCGACGGCGGTGAGCCCGCCGAACTCCTTTGTCAGTCCCTGTGTTCTGAGCATCCCTACAGTGAACAGTCCATCTGGTCGCTATCCTGTGGGATAGTCGTCTCGTCGGCGCTGATTCGGGCCAGCGGTTCGCCGGGCATGATGGCGGCCCCCCAGTTGTCGGCCCACTCGTCGGTCGTCGGAATCGGGTTCGCGACGGTCATCGCCGACTGTGCCTGGTTGTTGTACTCCTGGAAGGTGTAACCGTTCTCGCCTTTCGGCGTGTCGGTGACGGTCATCCCCTTCAGGGCGTCGGCGATGTCCGCGCCCTCGGTCGACCCGCTCTCCTGGACGGCCTGGTGGATCGCTGACGCGCCCGTGAACGTCCCGGCCGTGAAGAGATCCGGGACGACGCCGTAGGCGTTGGTGTAGCTCTCGACGAACGCGTCGTTGATCGGGTTGTCGTACTGGTTCCAGTGGTAGCGAGTCGTGAACGGGCCGAGCTGTGAGTTTCTGATCTTCTCTTCCGTCAGGGGCTCGCCGAGCACGCTCTGCATCGTCCCGCCGACGACGCTGTTGGTGATTCTGGTGGCGAACCCGCCGAACACCCGATAGGAGTAGTCGCCCGAGAGGAAGGCGTTGAACATTGCCGGGAGCGTCGCGACGGTGAACCCGCCGACGACGCCTTCGGCCCCGGCCTCCTCGGCGTTGTCAAGCAGGCCGTCCCACTCGGCGTACCCCTGTTCGACGAAGCGCTCGCCGACGATGTCGACGCCCTCGGCTTCCAGCACGTCCCGGTAATTGTTGACGACTGCGCGGCCGAAACTGTAGTCCGCGCCGAACAGGTAGACGCTCGAAACGTCCGTCTCTCTGGCGACGTACTTCCCGCCCGAACGGGCGTCCATCGCGGTGTTCTCGCTCGCCCGGTAGACGAGGTCGCTACAGGTCTCGGAGTTGGACGTGATGCCGGCCGACGCGGCCGGTCCGAGCATGATGGGGACCTGCGCCTGATTGACGACCGTCGTGACGACGCGGCTGGCCGCCGCCGAGGACGTACAGCCCGCGAGCATGTCCACGCTCTCGTTCTCGACGAGGTTCGTCGCCGCCGTCTGGGCCGTATCCGCCGAGAACTCTGTGTCCCGTATTAGCAGGCGGTACTCCGTGTCGCCGGCGGTAATGGTTACCTCGCCGCTTCCGGCGTCTTTCGGCGGCTCCGTCTCCCCTTTGTACGCCAGCCCGGAGAGGAACCCCCATAGCGACTGGTCGCCGTAGTACTTCAGGTCGCCGGCGCGGGGCTGAAGTACGCCGATGCTGACTGTCTGCGTCGAGTCACCGCCGCCCGATTCGCCGTTCGTGCCACTGTCCGTCGTGCCGCCGTCCGAATCGTCCTGTTCAGTCATGGATGAGTCGTCACTGACACAGCCGCTGAGCCCGACAACACCGGCACCGAGCGCGCCGAGAACGCGCCTCCGTGTAGCCGTATTCTGCATAACAAATAATCGTAGACTCGCTGGCCACATAGTGTGGCGAGTTAACATGTTAACGCGGCGGGACAGAGCGCAGCAACTGTTGTCCACGGAACGATCACAGAACTGAGCGTGAACGATAGGTTCCGGTCGTTGTTCGCCGAATTAGCTGCTGGGACAGCTACGCCTATCGACTGCCGTGGGTGCTACCAACCCGGGAGGACCCGGCTCGACTGTGGCGAGATGCCAGTATCGTCCGGGATACGCCGTTACAGCTCGTGCCGAGACAGTAGTTAATTAGTCCGACACCATATCGTGACATGTGCCAGCATGGAAGAACTTGAACGCGTTTTGAGCAGGTATGCGACCAGTCAGGAGTTGATGGATCAGATCAGGTACACTGCCGAAACGTTGAGTATGGAGTTCGGCCAATGGGATCAGCAGTACGTGAGTGGCCCGAGTCTGTACTTGCTGATCGTTTCCGAGATCAATTTCGGGGAGTACACCGATCCGATGGGGGACAACAGGTGGCCGGTCGAACGATGCCAGGTCGTCACTGAATCGCCCGACACGTTCACCGAGGTTGCCCGAGACGTGGCGTCCAGCCAGGATGGCGCTGTCGTCGTGACCGGGGACGGAACGATTCAAGAGCAGATGGTTCGGGTTCGCAGCCCGCCCCGGGAGTACATCCGGACGTTCGACAAACTCGAATACGCTGATTGGATGGGTGCCAAACACATGAGCGCGCTCGAAACGTCGATACGCGAGGAAGTACTGTGGGTCATCACGCTCAGCGAAGAAGACGGGCGTGTCACGACGTTTCTCGACGGTACGTATCAGGACTACCCGCGTGAGGGTATCGGTGGCCGATGGCGGCCTGAAGAATAGGCCCTCTTGTTCCCGCGCCGGCTGACGGGACGATGGTGTCACCTCCGAGACAGTCAGCCGACAGCCACGCCAGAATCAGTCGTCGATCTCGTCCAGTGCGTCGACGACGCGCTCGATCATCTTCCGCTCACCGCGCCGGAGGTTCTTCGAGACGGCGGGTTTGGACACGCCGAAGTCCTCGGCCAGCGACCCCAGCGTCGCGTCCCGGGGCGACTCGAAGTAGCCCTCCGAGACGGCGGTCTCCAGCGTCTTGCGTTCGGTGTCCGAAAGGTCCCGACAGCCGTCGACGAGCGTCATCGCCGCGCCGGCGTTCTGCACGAGGTCCTGGAGCTGTGGGAGCGTCGTCGACGTGCGTTCGACCACGTCGTACTCGTTGTCGCGGTCGAGTTCTGAGAGCGTCGTGTCGGCGTCCCGGCCGCGGTCGAAGCCGACGTGCCAGGTCTCGCTTCCGGCCTCGATGTGGAACGGGCCGGTGATGTAGCCGCCGTTGTCCCTGATAGTCTGCATCGCCGCCGTTTCTTCGATGGTCGTCCGGATGTGGGCGGCGTTGTCCTCGCGGCGCAACAGCGCACAGTCGTTCATGTTCTCGTGGGCCTGCAACCGGTCCAGCCCCGCATCGAGTACCCCCGCGTCCTCGGCTTCGACGACCATCCGCGTCTCAAGCTCCCGCGCACGCTGGTCGAAGTCCCAGTGTACCGCTGCAAAGGCGACATCGTGGTCTGCCGTCGTGTCGATGAAGGGGCAGTCGTACTGCTCCATGTCCAGGGCGATATCTATCATTGGCAGTCCACTGTATCCTGTGACTTTCGTGTGATACGGTAAAGAACCCCACGATTAATGATAGCTATCTTCTGCAATCGGGTTCTTCACGAACGTCTATCCCTGATACACCGTTTCAATAGTGTTTTAGGGCTCGGTTTTGGATGAAGTGGTATGACTTTGCACGCCAGAGAGATAAACCAGGACGTACGGGAGTTGGGTGCGCTCCTGGGCGAAGTGCTGGAGGCACAGACCTCGACCGAGGCATTCGAAACGGTGGAAACGATCCGGAACTCGTGTATCGACTACCGGCGCGGTGACGCCGAGACGCGGGACGAGGTCCACCGGGCGCTGAACCGACTGAACCCGGAGACACAGGATATTGTCGCACGCGCGTTTACGACGTATTTCGAACTTATCAATCTCGCCGAGGAGCGCGAACGGGTCCGCGAAATCCGAGAGGGCAGCCAGGAAGGCGTTCTGGCCGACAGCGTCGAGGAAGCCGTCCGGGACCTGGCCGAACGCGGTGCGGACCCGGAGGAGTTCGAGCAGGTACTCGAAGACGTTCTCATCCAGCCGACGTTCACGGCCCACCCCACCGAAGCCCGCCGGAAGACGGTGAAGGCGAAGCTCCGGTCGGTCGCCCGTGACATCGAACGACTCGACGAACGGCGGCTCACCGACCGCGAACAGAAGCACATCGAGCGCAACCTCGATGCCGAAGTGACGAGCCTCTGGCAGACCCCGCAGGTCCGGGACCGCCGGCCGGAGGTCACCGACGAGGCGTTGAACGTCCAGTGGTACCTCGAAAACGTCCTGTTCGACGTCATCGACGAGGTGTACGACGAACTCGAACACACCATCGAAGACGTGTACGACGAGGACATCGATATCGACACCCTCTACGAGTTCCGCTCGTGGGCCGGCTCCGACCGCGACGGCAACCCGTTCGTCACCACCGAGGTGACTGAGGAGACGCTGGAGCGCCAGCGCGAGACGGTGCTCCCGCTGTACCGCAACAAACTCAAGGAGCTTTCCGGCGTGCTGAGCCAGGACGCCTCCAACATCGCGACCGATGCGGTGTTCAACGAACGACTGGACCGTCACAAGTCCAGGCTGCCCGGCATCGCCACGGAGGCCGAGGAGCGGTATCCGGACGAACCCTACCGCCAGAAGCTCCGGCTGATGCGTGAATCCGTCATCCGGGTCAGCGACGTCCGCCAGGGCGGCTACGAGAACGAGGAGGAACTACTGACCGACCTCCGTGTCATCGCCGACAGTCTCCGAGAGAACGACGCCGAGGTAATCGCCGAGGCCCACGTCGACCCGCTGATCCGCAAGGTCGAGACGTTCGGCTTCAACCTCGCCAGCCTCGACCTTCGCGACCACCGGAAGATGCACACCGACGCCATCGCCGAGGCCGTCGACCGGCAAGGCATCGACTACGCGGCGATGGACGAAGACGAGCGTGTCGAGTTCCTGACCGAGGCCATCCTCCAGGACAACCCTGTCATCGACATGGAAGACACCGAGGGTCTCTCGGAGGACGCCACCCGTGTCCTCGAGCGCTTCCTCGCGGCCGCTGACTGGCAAAACGAGTTCGGCATCGACGCCATCGACACCTACGCCATCTCCTGGTGTGAGGAGCCAAGCCACGCCCTTGAGGTCCTGTTCCTCGCCGACCAGGTCGACATCGTCGACCTGCCCGGTTACTGCGGGTTCGACGTGGTACCGCTGCTGGAATCGGAGTACGCGCTCTCCGGAGCCCGCCGCATCATGGGCACCCTGTTCGAGAACGAAGCCTACTCCCAGGCTCTTGAGGCCCGGGACAACATCCAGGAGATCATGCTGGGCTATTCCGACTCGAACAAGGAGAACGGCTTCCTCGCCGCCAACTGGTCGCTGTACAACAACCAGAAGCGACTGGCGGACATCACCGACGACTACGACGTGGAGATGCGCCTGTTCCACGGCCGCGGCGGCTCTATCTCCCGCGGCGGCGGCCCGATGAACGACGCCATGCTGGCCCTGCCGAACGAGACGGTGACCGGCCAGATCAAGTTCACCGAGCAGGGCGAGGCCATCGCCGAGAAGTACGCCAACCACGACATCGCCGAGCGAAACCTCGAACAGATGCTCAACGCCCAGATCCGGGCGCGCAAGAACGCCATCGAGGAGCCCGTCGAGGAGATTCCCGACGAGTGGGAGGAGGCGATGGAGACGGCGGCCGACGCCGCCCGCACCGAGTATCAGGACCTGCTCGAGACCGACGGCTTCGTCGATTTCTTCGACCAGGCGACGCCGATCACCGTCATCGAGAACCTCAACATGGGTTCGCGACCGGCCTCCCGGAGCGAGGACCGTAGCGTCGAGGACCTCCGAGCCATCCCGTGGGTGTTCTCCTGGACGCAGGCCCGCTGTATCATCCCCGGCTGGTACTCCATCTCGACCGGACTGGACGCCTACCTCGAAAACGGCGGCGACATGGAGACCTTACAGGAGATGTACGAGAACTGGCCCTTCTTCCGGACGAAACTCGACAACGCGTCGCTGGCGCTGGCCCGCACCGACCTCGAAATCGCCGAGGAGTACGCCGACCTCGCTGACCCCGAACTCCGCGAGCGCATCTTCCCGCGTATCGTCGAGGAGTACGAGGAGACCGTCGAGAAGGTCCTCGAAATCACCGGACAGGACGGCCTGCTCTCGCGCGAGTGGCTGCAGGAGAACCTCGAGCGCCGGAACCCGTACGTCGATCCGCTGAACCTGTTGCAGGTCCGCCTGCTCAAGCAGTCCCACCGAACCGAAACCGAGCGCCGGACCCTGCGGCTGACCGTCCAAGGTATCGCGGCCGGAATGAAAAACACCGGCTGAGGTGTTGTGGGAACGAGTTACAACAAAGGTAGTACCTATCGAAGGATTTAGGCCTCTGCCCTTGGAGTAGCCGATATGGCACTCGAAACTGTTCTTCTTGCAGTTGGCCCAAACGATGCCGACCGAATCGACGAACTCGCGAACGCTGTTCTCGATATCGCGAGCCCGGCCGGCGCGACGGTCGTCGTTGCACACGTCTTCACTGACGACCAGTACGACGGCGTCGTCGACAGACTCGAATTCGAATCGACCGGCGAGGCCGACCCGAACGAGGTCGCCGACCGCCACACAACCGTCCGGGAACTCGTCTCGCGGTTCAACGATGCTGGCCTGACGACGGAAGTCCGCGGTGCTGTGGGCAACCACGGCGAGCAAATCGTCGACCTGGCTGAGTCCACGCAGTCGGACCTCGTCGTCGTCGGCGGCCGCAAGCGCTCGCCGACCGGGAAGGCTGTCTTCGGCTCCACAGCACAGGAAGTCATGCTGAACGCGCCGTGTCCGGTCACGTTCGTTCGCGGCGAGGACTAAGACCGCAGAAAACGAGTTTTTTCAGTTACTCCACCAGCGCGGCTTCGAGCAGTTCGAGCGGATGCCGGATCTCGTAGCCGCTGCCGTGTTCCATCTGCATCGCGCAGGTCGGACACTCGGTCATGCCGGTTTCGCCCTCGGCGTGGTCCATGTGCTCGAACATCTCCTCGCCGATCTCCATGGACTTCTCGTACTTCTCTTCCTTCCAGCCGTAGGTCCCCGAGATGCCGGAACAGGAGTCGCCCACGTCCTCGACTTCGACGCCGTCCAGGTCGCGGAACAGTTCGACGGCCTGGCGGTCCAGCCCCTGATTCCGTGAGTGACACGGGGCGTGGTAGGCGAACTCCTCGGCGAGGTCGCCGTCCACGTCGGCCTCGGCGACCGCGCCCGACAGGTCCTCGTGGATCCGCAGGTACTCGACGGCCTCGTAGGTGTGGGCGGCCACCTCGGCGGTGCCCTCGAAGTCGAACAGTTCGGGGTACTCCTGGCGGAGGCTCATCGAGCAGGAGGTACAGGAACAGACGGCGTCGTAGCCCTCGTCGACCAGCGCCGACAGCGACGCGACGTTGGTCTTCGCGTCCCGGCGGGCGTCGTCTAACATCCCGTTGGCGAACATCGGCGTGCCGGAACAGCCCTGCTCGGGCACGGCGACCTGGTAGCCGAAGTACTCGAACAGCCGGACGAGCGCCTTGGCGACCTCGGGGGTGTTGTACTCGGCGTAACAGCCGTGGAAGTACGCGACTCGCTTGTCGGCCGACTGGACCTGCGCGCCGCCGCGTGCGCGCCACCAGTCGGTGAACGTCTCCGTCGCGAACTCGGGGAAGTCCCGTTCGCTGGTGACGCCGAGGGTCTTCTCCATGACCCAGCGGGCCGGCCCGAAGTTCATCGCGGCGGTCGCGAGCCGTGGGACCTTGCTGGCGAAGAAGGCAGAGGTGCGGTAGTTCGCGAGGATCCGGTTGCGCCAGTACTCCACCGAGAGCTTGCTCATCTGCTCGTCGACGTAGCGGCCCCGGGTCGTGTTGTGCATCTGACTGAGCGGGACGCCGGACGGGCAGGCGTCGTCACAGCGCATGCAGTTCGAGCAGGAGGTGACCGACTCGTCGACCTCGTAGTCCTCGTCGGTCTGGGTGAGCCGCCACTGCTCGGGCCCCTGGAACTTCGGCCCGGGGAAGTCGTCGTCGACTTCGGCGACGGGGCAGCTCGTATCGCAGGACGAGCACTTGTAACAGGAGTCGGAGCCGGGCCGCAGGTCGAACTCCTCGGCCTCGGCGAACACGTCGGTCGCCTCGTGGTCCTCGTCTGGATTCGGTGCCGCCGGGTCGAAGTTCGTCGGGTCTTCCGTGTCGCTCATAGATCCTGCCGTATCGG